>Ga0116186_1001786_pt1 | contig 20515 bp, 21 predicted proteins | sample AD_JPNNA4_MetaG_FD_89806 | JGI IMG/M metagenome (GOLD analysis project Ga0116186, IMG submission 89806) | Active sludge microbial communities of municipal wastewater-treating anaerobic digesters from Japan - AD_JPNNA4_MetaG | ecosystem: Engineered > Bioreactor > Anaerobic > Digestate | place...
TATCTACAATAGTAGAAATTTATTCGGCTTTATAGCCTCTTACTTTTACAAATGTATACAAAATAGTACTGTAATACAAATCCCAAAATCCCCCCTTTACACATCAATAATGATTAACTAATTTAAAATGAGCCGCGTACAATACTTGTAAATATTTATAAAGACAGAGGTTTGTAATTTTAAGTAAAAAACAACAAATCTTTATTTCTATGAATAGCGTTTCCGTATTTTATTGCTGTTTTCATTTCAGTTTCAAAAATAAATATACTATCACCTCCATCAAACTTTTTTGCAAAATATGATTCAATTTTTACTTTTAATATATCATGGATTCGTTTGGTATTGTTAACTTCATACACCGAAAATTGTAAGCGTATAGCACCATGTTTGGTAAGCATTTTAGAAAACTGTGTTCTCAATTTATTGTCGGAAATATCGTAACTTACTACAAGCATACTATTTATAAATTAAACTGTGGAAACTGTGGTGATTTGTGATGCTGCATAAAACAGCGATAGTAAGAACGCATAAATGCAAATACATCTTGTTTATATTCTACAAGGATAGAATAAAATACATGGGTATACTCTGCATTTTTTTCATGTTTTAATATGTGTTGACCTTGCATAACCGTAAAGTCGGATGTTTGAAATTGTTTAAGATTAAACGCTTTTCGTACCTGTTGGTCAATTATACAGCGGAATGGTTCCATTAAATCGCACAATAAAGATTTTCGTTTAAACCACAAACGGTGATACACTCCCATATAGGGGTCAAATCCAAACAATCTGACAAAGGATTCAATATAATTAAATAGTATAGTATATCCTATATCTAATGTGGCATTTATAGGGTCAATTTTTGTTCGGGGGTATCGTCCTTGCCAATGTATATGCTGAAAATATGCAGAAAAAAATAGTTTTGATGCCGCACCCTCTAAGCCCATAAGTTTTTCATATTGAATACACTGTGGAATTTTTTGAAGAATAGATTGTAATTCTTGTTGTGTATATATGTGTATTGATTCTTTGCTTCTTATTTTTTCAAGTAATGAAAGTTGATTTTGAATTTTGTTTGTTATAAGTACTTTGGCAATAGAAATATTTGATTTGTCAAATTCGTATTGTTTTTTTCGTAATAAATAGTTTGCTTCGGCAGTAATACTATATACAAATACCGGTCGTAAATTTGGTTTCATTACGATTAATGGAATACCGTATTTAGAACATTTTTCTATGAGTGGTGTTGTAATAGATATATGCCCTACAACAAATAATGCAAGTATTTTTTGAAAAGGCAACTTGGTTAATGTTTTCTTTTCTTCGGTTTGTTCTAAGAGCAATTCACCGTTTTGTACACGCAAGTTTCTTTGTTCTATACAGTTTATTACAAAAATACTGCGACTTTCTATGTCTTTATGTGTAAACATATTTTTATGGTGTTTTATCGCACAAGTTGCTGTAAATACAATGTGCACATTTATTACTATTTATAGAAATTTCATGTTCAGGATTAAATGTTTTAAATGATTCAATAAATTGTTGTAATTCTTGTTTTTGAGCTATGGTTGGTAATGCTTGCTGAAATGTTTTATTTTCTGAAATTGCATACAACGAAAGTTTTTCAATTTCATATCCCATTTCTATCATACAAAAATACTGAGCCCACAACTGATAGAGCTGCCCTTGATATATGGTTTTCAGTTGATACTTCCGCTCAATTAATGCTTTCTGAGCCACATTATATATGTCAATTTTTCCGCAAATGCCAAGTTCATCGCTAAACACTGAAATGCCTGTGAGTATGTCTTTTCGCGAACTGTACGTTTGTTCATCAATAGTTTTATGTACTGCTTTACCACGTGCTTGCGGCACATCATGAAACACATCGTCGTCAGCCCCCATATATACATTATGCAGATATATAGAATACGGACAAAATATAAAGTCATTTAAGGTTGATATTGAAATATATTCAAACACGTACTATTTTTTTGATATTCGTTTATCTTTATTCGTTTTGTCAAGAGTTTTAAAATTTCCCTTTGAAATAATGCTCCTGCCTAATTCTTTTTCAGTTTGTTTACGAGCAACACCGGCTACTTTTCCACCTCGTTGTGCTACTCTTTTATTCTCAGAGAATGTTTCGGGTTTTTCTGTTTGTGAAATTTCGGTAGTTACTCGTTCTCCAAGCATGGTAAAAATGAGTTCTAAATCGGTCATGTGGTCGCGCAGATTTTCTGATTTTTTAGAAAGTCCTTTTAATTCTTTATATTGCGAAGGTGTGAGCCCAAATGTAGCTTTAGAAATTTCGGCAGTAAGAATTGCAAAATCTATTTCATCTGAAATCCCACGCTCTTTCCATTCATCGGTTAAGTTTTGGCGAATTGCAATACCTCTCAGTCGTTTATCTATCCAGTCTTTGGGATATCCTTTTTGCTCATACAAATCTTTCATTCGTTCTTGGGCAAGTTCCGGATTTTCTATTTCTTGCACACGTTCATATCCTACTTGCGAAAGCCATAGTTTAAATGGCTCTGCTTTGGGCGATGGTATTGATTGTATAATCCGGAATAATCCTTTGATATTTGCACAACTCATTTTTTGTTTTCCACCAGTGGTTTCAACCACAAGCGTAGGTACAATTTGTACCCACCCTTTTGCAAGTTCTACATCCCGCTGTTTGAGACGTTTTACATATTGTTTAGGGTCTAAGCTGTCTGTTAATACTGCAACAACATCTTCTACCACAAAATACCACAATTCATCGTCAGCATTCCATACAGCACGAATACGTTTATCTTGAAATAATTTTATTTGAGACATATTACTTTTGAATATAGTGTAACCATTCTTTATTTGATATAGCCAATTTTACTTTTGCCAAATCGGGAGCTTGTTTAATTTGTTCAATTACCCATAACCCTTTGCGTGCAATATTATATGCTCCATTCGCATCAGCATCTTTTGGTAACGAATCTATAGCTTTTCGGCTATCATAAAATTCTCCTGCTGCATTAGCCACCGGCGAAATAAGATAATCAGTTTCTGTTCCGGTAATACTGTTACGCATTTGGAGTGTAAGTTTAAATAAGTTGAGGAGTTTTTCAAAAAATTCTTTTTCGGTTTGTTTTGTTATAATGTTTTGTAAATCTGTTGCTGTATAGTCAATAGATTTTGATGTAAAGAATTGAATAAATTCTTGTGTCAGGTCTACCTCTTTACTATCCCATTGGCTGTTTTTCTCAGGATTTCTGTATGTTATAATTCTTTGTCCATAGGTACATAGTATCCAATTTTGCCGAGTGCCTTCAGCTCTTCCACTAAATTTTGCATAGTCATCTACATGAAACTCAAAGTACTGTTTGCTTTCATTAAATTTGATTGTTTTAAAATTTCCGAAAAAATCTTGAGCTTTATCAATTCTTTCATATCGCGTATCAAACAAATTTACAAAACCGGTTACAGGATCCATTTTACTGGTATTCCATGCCGGCACATAGAATAAAAATCCACTTTGTTTGCCCATTTTTTGAAAACTCTCAAACTTGTTGGTAAGTTGCAAGGCATTGAGTACGCCACCCGGTTCTGTTGGTGCTTTCTTTTTGTCAACCAAATAATTAAGTTTATCAATCAGCATTTTTTCAAATTTCTGATATACTTGTTTTTCTACTTTTTGTCTGCCACGCATAAAACCCATATTCAAATCTTCTAACACTACTATGGCATTGTATTGCACCATAAGTTCGGTAATTTTATGAATCACTTGGCTTATATAACCCTCCTTTAATTCTTTTATGGTTTCTATGGTTTTCCAACTTTCGCGTTCATGGAGTCGTGCTTTTTCGCGGGCATCAAGCAAATCATGATAATTGGTGGTATATGTTTTACCGTTATACTCGTTTACAATTTCATTTAATGAAAACTGTTTAACAATTTCTCCTTGCGAATTTATAAGCGTAAGATATAATAAATGACGCTCGCCTCTATCTATGCCTATTACATGAATATCGGAATGATTTTCTTGTATATATTGGTTGGTTTGACTATTTATATTTTGCAACCCTATACCTTTAAAATTCATGGTTATAGGTACATGAAATTGAAATTTATCAATAGTAAAGCGTTTATCTTTTATAATATCATATTCAAAAACACTTTGTTGTTTATCATTTTTTAGGTTCTTGTTTGCAATAGCTTCCTGTGCTTTGTGAACAATTATATTCTCCGGTTTTATACTGCTTTTTCTATAAAATACTTCTGCTTGTCCGTTGAGTTTATATACTACATCTTTTAAATTCTCTGCATCAAACAGCATTCGCCAATACAATGTGTGCATGTTTGGAGTACCTTTACTGTGTGGCGAAAAATCTTTGTTATAAATTTGGAAAAGATATAGCTTACCTTCTTCAACTAATTGATTAATATATGTTTCGGGAATATTTCGGAATGAAAGTTTGTATCCTTGTTTTTCTACTTCTCTATAAAAACCACTTAAATCTTCATATAATGATGTGTTTGAAAAATTAAATTCAAAATTTTTCCAATCTTCGTGTTTATTAATTGAGGATTTAAAAAAATCTATTAACTTATGACAGTGTTGTATATTAAATTTCTCCCCCTTTTTATGAGTTTCATTCTCATAATTACTAAGAAGTTCTTTATCAGGATTAAATTCGTTAATACGAGAATTTGAAAAAAACACTTTAGGAAGCATTTTATTGGCACCGGGTAATAATTTATATTCCATTTTCTCAAAACACTGTTCATTATTCGAAGCAAATTCTTTTTTAAAAACTTTATTGTGTTTTTTATCCATTATTGCCAAATAATATAATCCATCTTTACGAAGAATAATGCTTGTATTATCTGATTCTTTATTTACATCCCATCCGTCAAGGAGAGTAGAATTCTCAAAGTTTAATTTAATTTTTTCTACCGAATACGGTTTTCTGGTCATATAATTTCGCACCTTATTATATAACGGTGTTACTTGGTCGAGCGTTTGCCATAGTTTCTCAAATTCGCCATAAAACTTACCATCTTTTTCGGCTTCGTTGCCTTTACCAAGCAGTGGTTTTATAAACCATTGTATAGCTTTTATACTATCCAAAAGCACTTTTATTTTTGCTACATCGTCTTTTTGCTGTGCTAAATCTTTGTCGGCAGGATAATCGTTTCGCAACAACTCTTCGGCATTACTATATGCATCTTGAATTGCTACAAAAAGATTTTTGGTAAGTTCATCGTTAACTTTAAAAACCCCAATACTGTTAAAATAAGATTGAATAGGACTGAGAGTTGCTTCATGTAACACTTCTGTATTATATAATTCTATACATGTATTGAGATATTGTATTGAAAAACTATCAAACGATTTAAAAAATTTACTCTTTCGTTCTTGATAACTTTCCTCTGTTTCATTTTTTTTCTTTGGATTATTTTGTTCAAATCCTTTTTCAACAGATTTTTGAATGATAGCCCAATCGCCATATATTTTTTGCGATATTTCGGTAAGTGAGGTATCGTTTTTTATGTATATTTTATCTAATTCAAAGTCTTGAATATGCAACAGTATATCTACGAGAGACATTTCTCCTTCAACTTCTTTAAGCAAACAATTAAGTGCAATATCCTCATAGCATTGGTATATGCTCTGTAAAACTTTTGTATCATTACCAGGCTCAAACTCTTCGGCAAGCCAAGAAATTGCATTTCTGTCGCTCAATATTTGTTTAAAAAGTGGTTTTAGTTTGGGTAGTCTATTATGTTTATCGGTTTGCTGTTGGTTATATAAGTTTATGTATTCATTTAAACCTTGAATTTTTGTTTCGTCCTTTAAGGTTTTTCCACCTATAACTGCATTATATACATCAATTTGTGATTGTGAAAGAAAATCTGTATATGATTGTAGAGTAAAGATATCTTCAATACAAGAAACATTCAAATACATTTCAAAATCTTCATATAATTTTGCAAACTTTTCGGCTACAGATGTGTTTTTAACTTTTTCAAAACTTGAAATATTATCAATAAACTTAGGGAGATTTTCATGTATTAATCGATACGGAATAGCAGTTGAAATTTCCTCGGCTTTATACATATTCTTCCTATTCTCATAGAATCCGGTAAAATATGTCGTGAAATTTTCAAATTCAGATACAACTTTTAATTCTTCTTCGTTTTTTACATACGATTTCAAATCCTCTTTAATTAATTCTTTTGCAAACAATCGTTTAAACTGTTCTTTACAAGCGTCGTCTTTTTCAAATCGTTGCACAATTTGTTTCCGTAAATTCTCTTGAATTTTTACAAATGTTTTTTTCTCATTATCAGCCTTTTGTTTTATAGAATAATAATGATAATATTCTTCTAAAGAATTTTGACTATTTACATTTTCGTATTGTAGACACAATCCGTTTAAAGCTTTTTCTATAAAATCTTTGTGGTACTCATCTATTATTTTTTTTACCACTTGATAGCTTTCTGCTCTTTGCTGGTCATTTTCCAACAAACCATTCTTTTGAATGTATTCTAAAGTTTTTTCTTGGGGTATCAATTCAAAGCGAAGCGTTTTGCTTAATTGATACAAATTTGTAAATTCAGATATTGATTTCATATAGATTTTTTTTTTGGTTATTTAAAAGGCAATAAATGTACAATTAAAAACAAACAAAAAAAACATTATCAACTTATGACACATGAATAAAAAGTATAAAAAAAAATCCCCGAATCACATTCGAGGCTTTCTATTATACCAATATTATATTGTTTTTCTTGCATTCAAGTCGCATATCGTCTGGCCATAGTGCACTTTGCACTTCGCCTATATGTGCTTTGCGCAAAAAGAACATGCACAATCTGCTTTGACCTATACCGCCACCGATAGATTGGGGTAGTTCGCCGTTGAGTAATTTTGAATGAAACAAGAGATTTTTTCTGTCTTCTGCTTGCGATTTTTGTAGTTGGTAATTCATAGCTTCGCGGTTTACTCGTATACCCATCGATGATATTTCAAACGCACTCTCTAATATAGGGTTCCACAACAAAATATCGCCATTCAAACCCACATTACCATTGCCGGTAGGTGTACTCCAATCGTCGTAATCCGGTGCTCTACCATCGTGTTTTTCGCCGTTAGCCAATTCGTGACCAATGCCTATAATAAACACAGCTTTGTATTGTTGGGTAACTAAAGTTTCGCGTTCTTTTGGCGTTTTGTTCGGATACATTGCAAGCAATTCTTCAGCATGAAAAAATGTAATTTCTTCGGGCAATACCGGAATTATGTGGGGGTATTCTTCAGAAATTATAAATTCAGTACGTTTGAAAACTTCGTATATTTTTTTTACAATATATTTCAAAAAATCCAAACTACGTTCGGGTTCATGCATGGTACGTTCCCAATCCCATTGGTCTACATACAAGGAATGGATATTATCTAAATCTTCGTCGGGACGAATGGCATTCATATCGGTTAATATACCATAGCCCGGAGGAATTTCATATTCTGCAAGTGCCAATCGTTTCCATTTAGCCAAAGAATTTACTACTTCTGCGTGTTGATCGTTTAATCCTTTTATGGGAAATGTAACTTTGCGTTCGATTCCGTTGAGGTCATCATTTATACCTGTACCTTTTAATACAAATAGGGGAGCGGTTACTCTCCGTAATCGTAATTCGGCGGTCAAATTATGCTCAAACGTGTCTTTTATCAATTTTATCGCTTGCTCGGTTTGCTTCAGGTTGAGCGGCGATTGATAATTTTTAGGAATAAATAGACTATTTGCCATTATATTGTATTATTGTTTTATAAGTATTTGCTTCAAATTATTACAAAATTATAAAAAAAACTTTGATTTACTATCAATATATAATAAACCATAGGTTTTTTTATGTAAAAATTAATTATTTAAAACTTTCTGCTAAAATTTTAAATTCCATCGAAGGTGAAATCCTGTCGTATAAAATATGATATACAGCTTGTGTTATAGGCATGTCAACATTATATTGTTCGTTTATGGCATGAATACAATTCACACCATAATACCCTTCGGCAATCATATTCATCTCCAATTCGGCACTTTTTACTGTATAGCCTTTGCCTATCATCATTCCAAAGGTACGATTTCTACTAAATTGAGAGTATGCTGTTACCAATAAATCTCCTAAATATACCGAATCGTTTATATCTCTGTTTGTGGGTTCTACAGTGTCTAAGAATCGTTTCATTTCTTGTATAGCATTGGATATAAGCACCGATGTAAAATTGTCACCATAGCCCAATCCGTGGCTAATGCCGGTAGCCAATGCCATAATATTTTTTAATACAGCAGAGTATTCTATTCCAACTATATCGTTCGAAACGCATGTTTTAATAAACCATACATTCATAATTTCTGCTATATGAGCAGCAAAATCATAGTTGGGCGAACCTATTGTAAGGTACGACAACCGCTCAAGTGCTACTTCTTCGGCATGGCAGGGACCCGATATTACCGCAACTTGTTCTTTTGGTATAGAAAATCTATCTTCTAAATATGTCGAAATTATTTTGTTACTTTCGGGCTCTATGCCTTTTATGGCTGTAACTATGTGTTTATTTTTAAGAGGTTCTGTAATAGTATCGCACAAGGAAATTATAAATTTTGACGGAACACAAAAAATAAGTATATCTGCTTGCGAAATAGCTTCGTTTACATCGTTGGTTATAATAAGTTTTTCGCTTGCAAACTTTATATCCGAAACATACAATGGATTTGATTTGTGTTTGCGAATACCTTCGATAATTTCAGGTTCACGAATATACCACACGAGCGAATCTAATGAGATATGGAGAATTTTCGCAATAGCGGTAGCCCAACTGCCACTACCTAAAAGTGCAATTTTTGTAGAGTTATTCATACGCTTATTGTTGTAGCCAAAGTTTTACATCATCCGGTTTTGGATTCGCTAAATCAAGTTTATGTTTTTTGTTGTATCCACAAAGTTCTTGATGAACTTTGGTGTATTTAATCTCGGTTAATGCTGCATATTTCACATATCCCATAGTTTGTAATATTTCTGCCCATTCTTGTGGAATACCTGCCGATGTATACACTTCTATTTCATCTTTATGTGATTTAATTTCGGGTTTCATTTGAGGAAAAAACAACACATCTTGAATCGAAGGTGAGTTGGTCATAAACATACACAATCGGTCTATACCTATACCCATACCCGAAGTTGGCGGCATGCCGTATTCTAATGCTCGCACAAAATCGTGATCAATAAACATAGCTTCGTCGTCGCCTTTTGCCGAAAGTTCAAGTTGTTCTTTGAACCGCTCGTATTGGTCTATTGGGTCGTTCAATTCTGAATATGCATTACATAATTCTTTACCGTTTACCATCAGTTCAAATCGCTCGGTAAGGCTCGGATTGTTTCTATGTTTTTTACACAATGGCGACATTTCTACCGGATAATCTATGATAAATGTAGGCTGTATATATGATGCTTCGCATGTTTCGCCGAAAATTTCATCTATCAATTTCCCCTTACCCATACTTGGTTCTTGATGTACGCCAAGCTTGTCGCAGGTAGCACGAAGTTCATCTTCGTTCATAGTGCTTATGTCTATACCGGTATGTTCTTTAATGGCGTCAAACATAGTAATTCGTTTAAACGGACGTTTAAAATCAATTACTTTGTCGCCCACTTGCACTTGAGTTTTCCCGTGTAACGCAAGAGCTACGCGTTCTATCATTTCTTCGGTAAAGTCCATCATCCAGTTGTAGTCTTTGTATGCTACATATATTTCCATTACGGTAAACTCCGGATTGTGTGTACGGTCCATACCTTCGTTGCGGAAATCTTTTGCAAATTCATACACTCCTTCAAAACCGCCCACAATTAAGCGTTTGAGATACAATTCGTTGGCAATACGTAAGTACAATGGAATATTCAACGCATTGTGATGTGTAATAAACGGACGAGCCGAAGCTCCTCCGGGAATAGCTTGTAATATAGGGGTTTCTACTTCAACATAATTTTTTTCGTTGAAAAAATTACGCATGGTATTTATAATTTTTGTGCGTTGCAAAAACACTTGTTTCACTTCCGGATTTACCACCAAGTCAACATATCGTTGGCGATATCGTTGTTCGGGGTCGGTAAATGCATCGTATACCACACCATCTTTTTCTTTAACAATTGGGAGCGGTTTAAGCGATTTACTCAATACCGTAATAGAATTTACATGAAGCGAAATTTCTCCTACTTGTGTCAAAAACACATATCCGGTAACACCTATAAAATCGCCAATATCAAGCAATCGTTTAAATACATCGTTGTAGAGTGTTTTATCGTCGCCGGGACAAATTTCGTCGCGGTTTATATATAATTGAATACGTCCGTATGAATCTTGTAATTCGCAAAACGATGCTTTACCCATAATACGTCGCGACATGATTCTACCAGCCAACGTAACATTTGTAAATTCGGTACTTTCGGGAGTAAATTTTTCTAAAATTTCCTGAGAATAGGCGGTAACTTTAAATTCTTGTGCAGGGTACGGTTCTATACCTAATTCGCGTAATTTTTGCAAGGAATCTCTTCGAATCAATTCCTGTTCGCTCAATTGTTGCATATATGTCCTTTTATTGTTAAAAATTTTAGGCAAATATACTATTTATAGCAATTAATCAAACAATAAGCGAGGCAATTTAGCAAAGCTGAATATTTTTACATTAACGTACATTTCTATGTTGAGTTAATGGCGAGATGTAAATTAAAAAACATAAATTTTTTCAAACCAAACCTTAAAATTGTTATAACTTTTTTCAAGTATACCTTAAAATGGTTATGTTTTTTACAAAAAAAGCTTTTTGCATGCATGCAAAAAGCTTTCTTATATGTTAAAAAAATTCAATTAAAAATTTTCTTCTTTTACTTGAAAATATGCTTTTGGGTGTTGACATGCAGGGCATTTTTCCGGTGCTTTTTTACCATCGTGTACATATCCACAGTTGGTACATTTCCAACGAGTAGTTTCGTCTTTTTCGAATACTTTTTCGCTTTTTACATTTTCAAGTAATCGCAAGTAGCGTTTTTCGTGTTCTACTTCAACTTTTGCTATCATTTTAAATAATGTTGCAATTTCTTTAAACCCTTCTTTTTCTGCCACTTCGGCAAATTGTGGATACAACAATGTCCATTCTTCGTTTTCGCCCATAGCTGCTGCTTCCAAATTTTCGGCAGTTGTACCTACTTTTCCGGCAGGATACATTGCAGTAATTTCTACATCACCACCTTCTAAATAACTAAAAAAACGTTTTGCATGTTCTTTTTCTTGTTCTGCAGTTTCCATAAAAATGTTTGCAATTTGCTCATAGCCTTCTTTTTTAGCTTGTTTTGCAAAAAACGTATATCGACTGCGTGCTTGAGATTCTCCGGCAAACGATTTTAATAAATTTTTTTCTGTTTCTGTTCCTTTTATGCTCATAATCTGTGATTTATAGTTAATAAATAATAGTTTACAATGTTCGTGTAAAGTAGCCTTGCGGATGATTGCATGCCGGGCATTCCAGCGGTGGATGTTCGCCAACGTGGGTGAATCCACATTTTATACAATACCATTCTACAGGCTCATTGCTGTAAAAATACAAATTATTCTCCAATTCGAATAATACTTTTTCTAATTGTTTTTGGTGAAATTGTTCGGCTATGGCTATATGTTTAAATTTTGCCGATAGTTTTGTGTTTTCTTCTGCTTTTGCAATTTCACTATACGTACGATAGAGTTCAGCATCATGTATTTCGGCAGCTATTGCAGTACGTATATTTTCAATCGTTTTAGCCAATGTGGGCACAACTATATTCGCGGAAAATTCACTAACAGAATTGTCAAAGAATTTTTGAAAATTTTTGGCATGCGACAATTCGTGTAAAGCAAACTCGTCGAACATGAGTGCAATACGAATATAACCTTCGCTCCGTGCTTGTTTTGCATACATGTCATACATGTTGCGCATAGTGCATTCGCGTGTAAATGATTGTATAAGTATTGTAACTGTTTTCAATGAAATATTTATATAATTGTTAAAATATCTTTCGAATAAATTCAGATTATTTAATTTCAATTCCGGTTTTGATTATCTCATACACAAACGGATTATCAGTTATTAAATCTTGTCGCGACAAAACATGAGGTTCTATTCTCGTATCAAAATTACTCGCTATTATCATACATTGTACTTGTTTATCAAATTTCTCAGAATCCGGCAAATTATCTATAACAATTGCGATATCAATATCACTATCCTTTCCTTGCTTATTTTTCGCAAATGAACCAAAAACATAAGCTGTTACAAAATTTGGATAATTTTGTGCAACAGATGAAACATATTTTTTTATTGAATTAGTAGTTCTTTTATCCATATTCTATATTCTTTAATATGTTCAACCCAAATATTTGAATATTCAGGCGTGCATTTTTTTTGGAAACTCATTTTATAATCATCATATCTAGCATTTATATTAAATGCCGTAATAGTAGCAAAAACAAGTAATTGTTCATCAGTAAGTTTTATATTACATTTCTCCGCTAACCTCAGTAAATTATGAATCATTGGTGGATAATCATTATTAATTTTCACGAATAATGCTTTTAGCAATTTTTCTATCAATAAATGCCCAACAAATAAAGCCCAACTATACCGCTTTGTTTCAAACATAGCAATCATTGTTTCAAAATCCTCATCAGAACTTGTAATCCAATACTCTATTAATTTTTCTTTATTAATGTTATTTTGCATCATATCTCAAAAATACAATTTATTTTTTATCTACACAATAACATTAAATGAACAAATGAGAATTTTTATCATAATCTATCCTTCAAAATTGCCTCTACAACTTCGGGAGTAATATCACCTGCTTCACCAAATTTGCTAAGCCCTCGCGATGCTAACCGTTGCGATACGGTTTTGCAAACATCTGCTCCAATATTATATGGAGCAAGCGTGGTTGGAACTCCCAATGACTCGAAAAATTCTACCGTTTTTTCTATTGTTTTGTTAATTTTTTCGTCACCCGTTCCTTGGGTTATATTCCATACTCGTTCGCCATATTGTATGATTTTGTCGCCTTTTACTTTTCTGCGAATATTCATATTACCCGGCAACACTATTGCTAATGTGCGACCATGGTCTATACCATACAATGCGGTAAGTTCGTGTCCAATTATGTGTGTACTCCAATCTTCGATACAACCTCTGGAAATGATACCGTTTAGAGCCATAGTAGCACTCCACATAAAGGTAGCCATAGCATCGTAGTTGTTTTTGTGTTTCATAATTTGAGGAGCAACTTCTACTAAGGTGGTAAGAATGCTTTCTGCCCATCGGTCTTGCAATGGGGTATTGTTTGGTATAGTTAAATATTGCTCCATTACATGAATAAAGGCATCTACAATACCGTTAGCAATTTGTTTGTCGGGTAACGAAAAACAAGTAACGGGGTCGAGTATCGAAAATTGCGGCATTACCAATTGACTGCCAAATGAAAGTTTTTCGTTGGTACTGTTTCGAGAAACTACCGAATTCCCGTTCATTTCGGTACCTGTAGCTGGTAAGGTTAACACTGTACCTAATGGTAATGCTTTGGTAACCGGAATGGTTCCTTGCAATATTCCCCATGGGTCTGTACCTTCGGGAACAAACATAGCTGCTGCCAAGAATTTGGTGCCGTCTATTACCGAACCACCACCAACAGGCAACAAAAATGTAACATTTTCTTTTTTTGCTAATTCCAAAGCCTTCATCATAGTTTCGTAACGTGGATTGGGCTCTATACCGCCAAATTCTACATACGAAAAACCTTTGAGTGCAGCAATTACTTGGTCGTATACACCATTGTGTTTTATACTTCCACCGCCATACAGTAGCATTACTTTTGCGTTTGTCGGGATTAACTGTGCAAGTTTTGCAATTGTTTGTTTGCCAAATACTATGTTTACCGGATTATAAAAATCAAAGTTATTCATACGTTAATGAGTTTAAAATTTTTATCAAATATACTAAAAATTGAAAGTTTGCTTGTGCGTTATGCATCGGTTTTTTGTCCAAATTTTTGGCGAAACCATTCATATAGGGAGGTGTTTATAAGCAAAAGTGGGAGTAAGTAAATAGCATCTTCTATAGGAATAGAAATAATACGAATATTAAGAAATTCACCCGTATTATACCAAACAACAGGTTCGCTCTGAAAAGCTCCTGTTAATATGCCATTTACCAAAATAAATGGTATGAGCGATACTGCATAGAGCACATAGGTTTTGGTGCGAGTGTATGCATTGCCTAATGCTACGTGAATACTTACGGTAGCAGCAGCAAGTAAACTCACTGTTGATGTGTATGTGTAGTCCCAGCATGCAAATCCCAACACACTCAATGCAAGTATGATATACACCGTAATTTTGTCTATAGTATTGCCGCGAGGCATCCAACCATAGGCAACAAAACATACATACATAAACATGCAGGCGGTAGGTACGGTTATAAAAAACAATAATTCTTCTAACGGTAAATTCCATAAATACATGCCTATAACATAGTATGGGTTAAATCCCCATACGTGCATGTGCGTTTTTGCAAAATCCCAAATAATAAATAATATACCTGTGCTTACAATTGCAGGCAAAACAATACGATAGGTACGAATAAAAAACACCTTTTTGTCGAACGACAATGCTATAATAGGAAGATACACCAATGCATGCACTATCATATACAAATACTTGGTTTCAAACCACTCTACGTGTAACAGAGTAGGCACTTGTTTTTGAATAAGATCGGGATTGGTAGTATTGGTTGCAAAATTCACACATGCCGCTATGCATAAGAGTATGGAAGCAATAATGAATAGCGTTTTTTGTGTCATAATTTTAGATATTGTTTGCTGTATGCAAACATAGAGAATTTTTGAATATAAATTAACGTGATTTTGACGTTAAATTACTCATTCTTTGTCTCAATTACAAAACCACAATCTATAGTTGCCGACCATGCATTCAAACCATCGCTTCTATTGTAGCGTACGTATCGCATGTCAACATATTTGAATTTTAATAATTTTTTTTCGGTGTACGGAATGTTTGCTCGTGCCAATCCGTAGAGAGGCGAGTAGCGAAATCCTATGCCATATTTCCAATTGGTAAACGCCGATAAGTCGTAATCGGAAGTATAATAGGGAACAGCAGGTACAAGTGGATATACATTTTGTTCAACTACGGGCACCGTGCCATATTCATAAAAATAGTGTGAAGCTGTTTGTGTATAGTATCGTATTATAGGAAATAGTGTAAGATATGGCGATGGTTTTATCGGAAGTTCAATTTGTAGGGTATGCGAACGAATTCCAAAATCGTCGAAATAATAGCGATATTGCATACGAACTACCATAAAATCTAAAGGAAAATAATGTATGCGAATTCCCAAGGGAACTTTGTAGCGTGTGTTTGGCAACAATTCTACATCAACAGCCGAATTCAATACTTTTATGGTGTCGTTATATTGTCCGTCGTCGAAAAATACACGGTTAAACGGAGTGTACAACAAGCCATACTGATATACAAAATCTGAAAGTAATGCAATTTGAAGTTTTTTGTTTATTACTTGCGTGTAAACCAGCGATAGAGTATTAGAAATTTGGGTATCGCGGGCATAGTCGGTTGACGAATTGCCCAACCGCATAGGATATTCTCTAAAATGAGTTTTCGATGAATCGCGAAATTCACCGGGTAATATAATTTTCCAAATATCGTAATACAATTGATTTTTGAATTGAAACGATGAATTTTCGTTTTTTGATGTTTTAAGATAGCCATACCCTACGCTCGAAGATATAACATCGAATTCTTTCGAAAAACCCAGCATGTATGTGTTGGTTCTATACCGTTCTAAATTTCGTTTACTATACGCAATATTTCCGTAGTATCTAAAATCTGCTTTGGAAGCCGACGATAAATATTTTCGGGTAGATTCGTCAATATATTTTACAATTTTGTTGCTCGATGCCGATGAATAATAATCTTCGCCTAACGATACATTTACTATATGAACACTATCTATAGGCACATTTACTTGAATCATGGGCGCCATATTTGTTAATGCTTCGGTGCCTATGCCTCCCGTAACAGCAGAATGATTACCTTCTTGTTCGTAATAATTAAATAAAAAATTTATTTCAGGGTCTTCTGGTATTACCTGCTGTTGGGCATAGGTATTTATAATTCCAACTAATTGTAAGCAAAAAATAATAATTAATTGCAGCCGCATCCTCCGCCTCCTTTCCCGCCATTAGCTCCCGATGAACCCTCGCGATAGTTTTCTATGCCTATTTCATAATATTCTACTTTGCGAGCATCGAGTTTCATATCTTCGTCGTTTATGTAGGCTTTTTGGTAAGCTTCAACACTCACACACGAATGCAGAGCAATCATTGCTATACCTGTTATAATGTATCGAACAATTGTGTTCATTGGTTGTTTATTTTATAATTCTATAAGTAGATTGCACCGTATATGGTTGCAATTGTATGTTATTAGACGCTACAATTTTAAAATCTTGCGTTATCAATATGCAATCTACACCTTTTATTTTATTTATGAGTGCCAATGCCTCTTTTTCACCCAAAAGCATACAGGTGGTAGCAAGGGCATCGCCTAATTCGGCATCGGGACACACTATGGTAGCAGATATCAATCCCGTAGAAGGATATCCTGTTTTGGGATTAATAATATGTGAATAACGAATACCATGAATTTCGGTAAATTTTTCGTAGGTGCCCGATGTTACTACGCTCAATTCGCCTACATCGAGCCACGATACTGCTTTTTCGGGTTCACGAGGGTCGGCTATGCCTATTGTCCATTGCTGAGAATCTTCGGGAGAACCCCAAGTTATTAAATCGCCTCCTGCTATTACAATTCCACTGTGTATTCCTGCCAATTTCATGGCATCGCGGGCTTTGTTGGCAGCATAACCTTTACCTATGGCGCCAAACGCTATTTTCATACCAGTGTGCTTCAAAAATACAGTATTGCTATCGGTGTTTACAATAATGTCATTGTAATTGATAAGCCGTATTGCATGTGCAATAATCTCTGGTGCCGGAAGTTCTTTCATACTGCCGTCGAATCGCCAAATAGGGTCCATGCTTGCCCACGAAACATCAAATAATCCTCCAGAAAGTTCCGAAACTTTTTTACTGCGAAGAATGAGGTCGCACAATTCCTTGCTCACTTGTACTGGTTGTATTCCCGCATTTTTGTTTATAATACTAACTTCTGACAGTGCAATATGGGGCGAGAGAAATTGCTCGATTCGCGAGATTTCTGCAATTCCTACATCAATTCCTTGCTGTGTTTGTTGAGGTGTAGATGCTATAGCAGTAATCTCAAAACGTACACCCATAAGCGTAAGTATTTTGGTTTGTGTATGTGCCCATATTGAAACACTTTGCAATACAACAACGCTTACTATGGCAGCAATTCGAATCATAATTTAGAATAAAAGAATTTTTGTGAATATACAGAATTTCCTATATGAAGTATGCAAATATATGTTCCTGTGGGTACTTTATTTCCATTAATATCTACGCCTGTCCATTCTATAGTATTCATGCTGTTGAGGTAGTAAGGGTTGTGTATAGTATACACCACAGTTCCATGAATAGAGAGAATAGTAAGCGAAACTGGTTCAATTTCTTCGCTGGTAAACGAAAATAAAACCACACCTCTACTTGGAGTAATACTAAGTTCGGGGGTTTGAATATATTTAGAATGTATAGAGTCAAAATCTGTTTTATAAAAATTTGAATTGTGCGAATATGCTTGAAATTCAAGTAAAAACAATGTATACAGAAAAATACATTTTTTTAGAACATGTGCATTATTTAGGTTTTTCATATGTGTTTGCAGCAACAGTTATTAATTGAATGTATAATTTGGGACTACTTTTTTGATACCCGAATGTTCGAATTACATCGCCATTGGGAGTAAGTAAAACAACATGCGGAAAGAGTCCGGAAGGGTTATATGCTTTTGCCAAAGCTTCGTTCATTGCAGTTTGTTGGGGCGATAAAGCATTTTTTTTCTGACGCGGAAAATCAGCTAACACAGTAACTAAACTGTCTTTGGTAAATACTGTAAATTCGGGAGTTTCGAATATTTCTTTTTTTAGTAAAATACAAGGTTTACACCAATCTGAACCTGAAAACACCAATAAAATCGGACGTTGAGTTTTCATAGCAATAGCTTTGGCTGTATCCATATTAGTATGCCATATTACAGTATCAGTTTGTTGAGCTGTAAGGCTTATCCACAGCGTGCTAACCGCAATTATGAGTATGATGTGTCGAAGTAGTTTCATTGTTTCGTTTTTTTTTCAAATATAACAGTATCATTTGTTAAAAATCAAGAGGTAAAGCATGTATTTTGACATAATTTGAAGTATTTACTTACATGTATCAATGTCTGAGTGTTGGAATGTCAGAGCGTCGAAAAGTCTGAATGTCTTCGTGCGTAATCCAAATTTGATAACATCTATGGATGTTTACCTCTCATGAAAACTCCGGAGGAGTTACAGTATGGTAGCACGTAACATGTTTAGGACATTAAGCTCCGTGGGAGCGACATTATTTTCACTATACAATTCGTATATAAATCAATTGTTTGGTATTGAATATCGCCGTTAGGTGCGCATACGCTCTGTAGAAATTGAATAATACAGAATTAATACCGAACCGTTCGATATGGAACAACGATATTTTTCTTCCACCCACTACGGGGTGGGGTCACTGTTGATATTCGGTTTTCTACCCATATATTACCCCTAACGGGGCAATTCGAATATAATTCAAGATTTGAGATAAAACAATGTGCCGTTAGGTGCATAATTTTGGTAGAAATAAAATAATACGGGATTAATTCAGTGCCGTAAGTTAGATATAAACGGATTCAATGTCTGAATGTCTTCGTGCGTAATCTAAATTTGATAACATCTATGGATGTTTACCTCCCATGAAAACTCCGGAGGAGTTACAGTATGGTAGCACGTAACATGTTTAGGACATTAAGCTCCGTGGGAGCGACATTATTTTCACTATACAATTCGTATATAAATCAATTGTTTCGTATTACATAGCACCGTTAGGTGCGTAAGCTCGGTAGAAATATAAAAGTACGGGATTAATTCCGTGCCGTTAGGTACGGGACAACTACGATTGCCCCTCTTAGATTTGGAGTAAAACGTATACTACCTCACACATGCATATTTTACAATATTAGCCCCCATCTGTAAAGCTTTTGTACGAGTAGCATCACTATTATTGTGGACTTCTTTGTCTTCCCAACCATCGCCAAGGTCGCATTCAAATGTGTAATAGCACAAAAGTCGGTTTTCGAAGATAAGTCCATACCCTTGTGCAGGCTTACCATCGTGTTCGTGAATTTTTGGTAATCCTTTGGGGAACGAATATGCCTGAGAATAGATAGGATGCTGTGGCGAAAGTTCAACAAATTCAAGTTCGGGAAAAACTTTTTTCATCTCGCGACGAATGAACGTATTCATACCGTAATTGTCGTCGATATGCAAAAATCCACCACTTATAAGGTAATTGCGTAAATTTTGAATTTCGGCGGGCGAAAATACTACATTGCCGTGACCTGTCATGTGAACCATAGTATATGTAAATAAATCAGGACTGCCAACTTCTACAACACTCGAAGGGGCAATTGTAGCAGGCAATTGTTTGTTGCAAAAATCAATAAGATTTGGCACTGAAGTAGGATTGGCATACCAGTCGCCCCCTCCGCCATATTTAAGAACTCCTATTTTTACGCTTGTTTTTTGCGAAAATCCAACAAAAGATATGCATACACAAACGAGAACAAAAATAAAATTTCGCATACAATTAATTTTAATGCTACAAATGTAATACAATGATATATGGTATCAAAATTTTGTAATATAAGCTACAATATTTCGTCATACTTCAAAGTTTTGTAAAGCTAATCGTATTATTTTTTGTAACATACAAAATACTATGCAAAATATTTTTATTTTTGCCAATCAATACAAAGAATGTTGAAACACGTGTTAGAATATATTGAATTTCCCGAAGATATTCGAAAATTAGGGATAGAACAACTTCCGCAATTATGCAAGGAATTACGTGATTTTATAATTGACGAAAGTAGTCGTAATCCCGGTCATTTTGGTGCAAGTTTGGGTACGGTAGAATTAACCATTGCATTGCATTATGCTCTTAATACTCCATACGACCGAATAGTGTGGGATGTGGGACATCAGGCATATGGACATAAAATTGTTACCGGACGAAAACAACAATTTCATACAAATCGCAAATTTGGAGGAATTTCCGGGTTTCCTAATCCTCAAGAAAGTATATACGACAGCTTTGTGGCAGGACATTCGTCTACGTCAATTTCTGCAGCATTAGGAATGGCAATAGCA
>Ga0116186_1001787_pt1 | contig 20515 bp, 19 predicted proteins | sample AD_JPNNA4_MetaG_FD_89806 | JGI IMG/M metagenome (GOLD analysis project Ga0116186, IMG submission 89806) | Active sludge microbial communities of municipal wastewater-treating anaerobic digesters from Japan - AD_JPNNA4_MetaG | ecosystem: Engineered > Bioreactor > Anaerobic > Digestate | place...
CACGTTGTCAATATAGATGACGACTTCCTGCTTGCTCTTCTCGGTATTGGACTTGATCCGGATGACGTTGAAGTTCTTGAACTTCCCGCCCATCCCGTCGTACGCGACCGTCTTCTTGGAAACGACCGTCTTGTACTCGTTCCAGGCGTTCATGTCGTACTTGAGGCCCATCTCCTCCCCGCCTTTCAGGTAGATGCACTGATAGGTGGGGGTATAGAACGCGGCCTGCACGAGCAAGGGTTTAATCCCCTTGTACTCGGCCGCCTGGGCGAAGAGTCCGCCGACGGCGATCGCCGCGATCGCGACCATAATGCTGATCTTCCTCATCTTCTCTCTCCTTCTCTCTATGCGTTAAGGCGGCACGCCGCCCGGATCCCGAAGTTATTCCCGCTCAAAGTCCCGAACGGCGTAGTACGCCTTCTTGCGTTCCCTCTTCACGCCAAACAAAAGAGGATAGTTCTTGCGCGATGACGAAGGGCGATACGAGCCGCCGTAAAAGGTATCGAGCCAAGTATGGTCGTCGGCGACGCCCCAGAAGGTGACGGCCGATATCTTGTCCTTGTTTTTCCGAAGCAGGCCGAATATCTCGCGATAGCGCGCCGCGAGGGCAGTCTCGAAGTTTTTGTACGAAAGGGTCTTGGTGGAATCCGAGTTGTTGTAGCAGTCGATGTCGAGCTCGGTGATCTGCACCTCGAGGCCCATCTCGTGGAAGGTATCGATCGTCTCCTGGATGTCGGCGACGTGCGGCCACGTGAGGGACCAATGTCCCTGGATGCCGATGCCGCGAAGTCCGTGCTTCTTAAGCTCGAGGGTCTCGATCATCTCGACGACGCGCTCGCGCTTGCGGGGATCGCAGATATTGTAGTCGTTATAGAAAAGCACGGCGTCCGGGTCGGCCGCGCGCGCGAAGTCGAAGGCGTCCTGGATATAGGTAGCGTCGCCGTAGGCTTGGTACCACGGCGAGTCCTCGCGCCATATCGTCTTCCACGAACTCGGGGACCACGCGTCCTTCACCGCCTCGTTGACGACGTCCCACGCGCGCACGTCATCCTTATATCGCCCGACCACGGCCTCGACGTGGGCCTTGAGGCGCGCGCGGACAAGGGCGCGGCGCTCCGCCTGCGTCCCGGTCGACGGGAACATCCAGGACGCGGCTTGGTTATGCCACACGAGCGTATGACCGCGAAGGTAGAGGCCTTTCGCGCGCGCGTACGCCGCGATCGAGTCGGCGGGCCCCCAGGCGAATTCCCCCTCGCGGGGTTGGATCAGGGATGCCTTCATGCAGTTCTCGGCGACGAGGGCGCTATACTCGGCCAAAACGGATTCGGGATATTCCTTAAGCGAGTTAAACTTCCCCGGGCCCGCCTCGATGGCCGCCCCAATCGGGAAATAGTCGCGATACGCCTCGGCAAGGGTTGGTCCCCCGCCCGCCGCATCAACGGGCGAAACGGTCGCGTCCCCGGTGCTCGCGCAAGCGGCGAAAAAAAAGCCGCAAAGCGCAACGATGGCAAGAACGGCGATGGCGTGGCTGCGAATCGGTATCGACATAGACTCTCCCAATGGCGCTAGTATATACCGTTCTGTTCCGTTCTGCTATAGGAATTTTTACCGATATCTGCTTTAATAGTGTATAAAGGAAGGCACTGAGGTTACCGTGAACTACTCCGTAGCAGACCTCGGCCGCATTAACGACGCGAGCGGCCACCCAAAATTCTTACAAATCGCTAATAGACTTCGAGAATTGATAGACTCGGGTAAACTCGGCCTTGGGGACCGGCTTCCCTCGGTAAACCAGGTAATCGCCCATTTCGGCGTATCCCGGGACACGGCGGTAAAGGCATACCAAGAATTAAAAAACCAAGGAATCGTCGAGTCGACCCCAAACAAAGCCTTTTTCGTCAGCAACGTCCTGCTCCGCGAGGGGCTAAAACGAGTCCTCTTCCTTACCGACGCGTGGACTCCGTATAAAGAGCGCGTGTACTCGGGATTGCTCGACGGGCTCGCGGGCGACTACTACGTCGATATCGTGATACACAACGACAGCTTTGACGTCCTTCGAATGGCCTACGAGAAATACCGTGCCATCGGATCGTGTACATCGTTCCTTATCATCCCGACCGCCGCTCAAGGGCAGGAGCACGATTACTTCCAGTACGTAAACCCGGGCAACCTGCTCTTCCTCGACCGGCGCGTCGACGGCCTGCCCCACCCCGCGGTTTGGCAGGACTTCGCGAACGGATTTCACTCCGCCCTCGCCGCCAAGTCAGAGCGGCTCGCGAAGTACCGTCGACTGGTATTCCTCACCAAGTATTTCACGAACCCGATCATCGAGGAGATGCGCGAGGGCCTTTCCCGCTTCGCCTCGGAATGCGGCATGGGCTTCGCGCACCAGCACACCATGTTCTCGGACCGCGAGATCAAGGGAAGCGTGCTCCCGGAGAAGGGAGAGCTCTACGTGGTTTTGGACGATCATCTCCTAATCGAGGCGATGACCGCCTGCCGTGAACGGGGCTTAAAGCTCGGCTCCGACGTCGGACTCATCGCGGTCAACGACGGGCCCTTTTACGCCCACTTGCCGACGCCGATCAGCGTGCTCACGGCGGATTTCTACGCGATGGGACTGGAGGCCGCGCGCTTCGTGACGTCGGGGGAAACGCGCGGGAGCCCCGTGGCGACGTCGCTGATCGTTCGCGAGTCGGTTTAGCGCGACCGAGCCCAGTCCTCTCTCGTCAATCCGTACTCGACCCGATCCTTAAGCTTGCCCTCGTGCAGGACGTGCAAGGGAAAATATCCTTCCTTTCGAAAGCCCGCCTTTTCCATGACTCGCTCCGAGCCCCGGTTCTCGGCGAGGCATCCCGTCTCGACCTTAACGATTCCGAGTTTCTCGAAGCCATAGTCCACGAGGGCGCGCGTCGCCTCCGAGCATAACCCCTGACCCCACCAACGCGGCAGGAAGAAGTACCCAAGGTTGACGAGCCGGCCCTCGGGGGCGGACGCGATGACGGTAAAACCGATCTCGCCGACGTACTCGGCAGAGCCCAAGCAGCCCGCGCGGGTTTCGACCTTCAGGAAGAAACGCTCGCGGTCTTCTCCGCGCGAGCGCTCGGCGATGGCCCGCGCGAGGTTGTCACGAACCCCGTCGACGTCGACCGCGCGAATCTCCGGAAGGTAACGCATGGCGACGGGATCCGTAAGGAGAGGGAGCATCGCCGACTCGTCGCCCTCCTCGTGCTCGCGAAGGACGAGTCGATCGGTCTCGATCCTGATCGAGGGAGCGCTCACGGAGCGAACCCCCGCAAAAGCGAGCCGATGGAACGGAACGCCGCGGCCCCGGAGAGCGCGGCGGGAAGCGAGGCGTCAAGGGCGCCCGAAAGCCAGACGACCGAGAGGGCCGCCGCAACGGCAAGAGCGACGACAAAAGCCGCGCCGAAGCGCCGGACGCCACCGCGTTTTTGCGCGAACGGGTCCGCGAGGAGTCGAACGCCCCCGACGGGAAGCGCGGCGACGGCGGTCATCGTCGCGCCGAAGGGAATGTTGACGAGGGCGCGGTTATTGATCGCCCAGCCGTTCGCCTCCAGGATGGGCCCGACGTTCCTGCGGCGAAGCTTCAGGGACGCGAGAACCATCGATGGCCCGGAGACGAGGAAGACGGCACCCGCGAGGGCGACCGGGAGCCAGAGGCCGAGACCGAACAAGGCCTCGACTATCCCGGCTGCAAGGGCGCTCACGCCGCCGACGGCCGTACCGATCAAGGCGATCGTGCCAAGGTCGAGCTTCTTGGGTAACGCGACGGGGATTTTCGCCGACGCCTTGTCCGCCGTCGCGACCGCGCCGGCGGCGCCCGCGAGCCGCTCGTTCGCCGCGTCCTCGCCGGCATGGGCGCGTTTGCTCACCTGCTCCTCGATCATTCGAAAGAATTTCTTGTACGGAAGCCAGAACGCCTGGCGCACGCTGATCGGGTTGAGGACAACCCGGGTAACCGACGCATCCCAATCGAGGCCCGAGCGGTCGACGAAGACGCCGTTCCTCCCTGCGGCCAAGCCGTCCGAGTCGCCGACGGTAAAGGCCGCGACGACGCGGCGCGGGGCGGCGCCGGGGCGCGAGATGTCGCAATACACGAGGCATGCCCCGGACGAGGCTGCCAACGAGGCGTGGCGCCCCTCGTCAAGGACCTCGAAGCAGAGGCGGCAAGCCCGCGAGTCGAGATAGAGGGTTCCCGCCTGAAACGCGGCCTCTCCCCGCTCGTAGAAATCGGCGAAATTCACGAAGTTCCGCGCGACGCGCGCAAGGTCGCGCTTGTACCGAACGAGTCGCTCAAGGTCGGCGAGCCCCTCGAGCTCGGCGCCCATGCGCTCGTCGAGCTCGACGAGGTCGTACAGGCGCGCGAGGGCGCCGTCGGAGGCGAGGAAGCGAAGCCTGTCGGGAGGAATGACGGCGGCCGCCGTCCTCGGCTCGGCCTCGCGCCAGGCGGCGTAAGGCGCGAGGCGCAAAAGGATCTCGCCCCACGCGGGTTCGGAGAGGGTCGGGCAATCCCCGCCGAGAAGCGGGCGCACCGCGCGGTCGGCGAGATCGGCGAGTCGGTCGGCCCAGGCGGGATTCACGGCCCCCGCGAGGGGCAAGGGCTTACCGCCCTCGGCGATCGCGAGAGGCAACGAGGCAATCTCTCCAGAGGAGAGGGAGAGCTCGAGCGGCGCGATCGCGCGATAGTCTTCCTCGGCGCGGTTCACGGCGTTCGCCGCGCGAGGGTCGAAAGAGGCGAGCCGGCAGCGCGCGAAGTAGTCATCGACCTTCGCGCGAACCGCCTCGACCGCGTCGTAGGCGGCCGCCTCGATACCCGAACCGACGGCTTGGTCGAGCCAGGCCAAATAGCGTTGGGCCTCAAGCGCGAACGCGTCGAGCCGCGCGCGCGAAAGGACCTCCTTTCCCCATCGATCCTTGGCCGGCCCGACGACGGGCAGTATCTCGCGTATCGCCATCGCGAGATCGGGATCCTCCGCGGCCTCCGGGCGCACGATCCCGTCGCCGTTACAAGGGGACTCGCCAAGGACGGCATCCGCGGCCGAGAGATCCGCGAGGGTAAGCGCGCGCGATTCAGGCGCGGCAAGCAGCGCGAGCAGGCGGCGCGCGCCGGCACGCGCTCGCTCGTCGCGTATATCCGAAAGGGAAACCCCGTCGCCCCCCGCGATTAGCAATTCCGGGTCGGCGAGGGCGGCGCACGCCCATTCGGCCGCCTCGATGAGCTCGTTCGGGCGAATTTTCCCGTCCCCGTCGGAATCGATCAAGCTCGCCGTCCCTGGGTCTATCTCGGTGCCGCGCACCGGCATCGACAGGGCCATCCAGAGCTTGAGATCCAACTCGCGAAGCCGCGCGAGGTCGCTCCCCGACTTGATGATAACCTGATTCACCCCGCCCGACCGAAAGAACGCCCACTCGTGCCTATCCGCCATATTTCCCTTCCTTCATTGCACTGAGTATAGGTTCGGCCGGAAACGGGGTCAAGTTTTTGCGGATTTTTTGCCCGTTTTCGGATATGATGTCTTGTACGGATATCTAAAGGGGGATCATATGCCTGACATGGGAACGAAAAAGAAACTGACGAAGGTTGGGGGTAGCGACGCCGCGGATAACGGGTCGCGCTCGTTCACGCCAACGGCGGAATCGAAGGCAAAGGCGACGAGAAATCGCGTCATCGCCGCGGTCGCCTGGCTCGTCGCCATCGGCGCGGAAGTCGCCGCCATAGTCATGCTCCAGCGCCCGCCGATCAGCATGACCTGGCTCATCGTCCTTATCGCGGTCGACCTCGCCTTCGCCGTCGCCGGGTCGCTTCTCTGGAAGGCCGCGAATCGGCTTGACCCCGCGTCCGAGAAGGAGCCCGTCCGCTTCTTCGTTCAAAACCAGCTCGGCCTCATCATCGCCATCATCGCCTTCCTCCCGCTCGTCGTCCTCGTCTTCACGAACAAGAACATGGACGGCAAGCAAAAGGGCATCGTCGGCGGCATCGCGGCGGTCGCGCTCGTCATCGCCGGCATCTCCGGTATCGACTTCAACCCGCCCTCGATCGAGCAGTACGCGGAGCAGACGGCCCGCGTCGAGTCGCTTACCGGCGGCAACCACGTCTATTGGACGAAGTCGGGCAAAAGCTACCATCTCTATTCCGACTGCTCTTACATCAACACCGATCGCACCACAGAGATATTCGAGGGATCCGTCGCCCAGGCGCGCGAGCTCAAGAACATCACCGACCTCTGCGACCGCTGCGCCGGCCGCGCCGAGAAAGAAAAGGGAGTCGACTCCCCGGCTGGCGAAAGCGAGCCGGCCGACTCGGAGTAGTTGATCAGGCGAGGGCGAGGTTCCGCAGGTAGTTGAGCGCAAGGGGCCGCGCCCCATCGCAGAGCGCCCATCGCCCGTCGGAGCCGACCTCGCCGACGAGGCCGACCGACTTGAGGGCGGCGAGATCATCGCGCACGCGCTCGATGTCCTCGCCGCCGCAATGGGACAACGCCCTTTCATCGACGGGGCCGCGCGCGACGAGCGCGAGAATGCGGGCGCGGCCGGGCCGCGAAACCGCGGCGACGAGCCGCGAGGCAAAACGAACTTCCATCATACAGCCTCCTTTGCGCGATCAAGCGCGAAGTCAATCGCCGACGCGCCGACGCCGCGAAGAAACGAATCGACGAGGCTGACCGCGCGATCGGTCTCGTCGAGACACCGCCATCCGGGGTACGCCGCGGGGTTTGCCCGATACGCGTCGATTGCGGAGACGTACCCGTCGAGACTTTCGAGAAAGGAGGGAAGACGCGAGGCGAGCTCGCTCGCCGAGGCATAGTCCCCGAACCCTGAAGCCCGGAGCATTCGGGCGTTCAGCGTTTGCTCGTACTGGCCCTCGACGGGCACAACGAACGCCGGCTTGCCGAACGCGAGGGCCTCGGATATTGATTGATGGCCCGCCGGCGCGACGACGGCCGCGCAGCCTGAAAGTGCGGCGGGATAGTCGTCATCGGGATTCGGGAAGCGTCGAACGCGCCAAGCACCGGTCCGCGCGAGCGCCGCGTCGAGTTCCGCGCCATACGATTCCTTCCGATACGCGACCACGTACTCCCCGCGCGTAACCCCGGGGCCGCGAAGCCTCTCGCGAAGCTCGGAGCGAAGGATCGGGCCAACGTCCCCGGAGAAAAACGAGCAAATGACGGTGCGGTCTGGCTTTCCCGTCATATATCCGGCGACCGCGCGGGCGGCGAAAGCCTCGAACCCCGGGTCGCGCACGCGCGTCACGATGCCGGGATGATTAAGCTGAAGGGAAGGAACCCCGGCGATCCGTGCGGCCCTGACGGAAATCGGCTCGAAGTCGGATAGTACCGCGTCGACCCCGGAGTCTCGAAGCGACACCGCGAGCCTGCGCGCCTCGATCGCCATGCGCGCGACGAGGACCGCGTTTCGGGCGACCGTACGCGGGTAGTCCAGGCGGAACCCGCGCTGCTCGAACGCAAGGTACGGGATGACGTCGACGCCGGCGGATGGGAACGCCAAGGCTAACTCCCCGCGGAGATGCGCCGGCGCGAGGAATAGCACGCTATGCCGGCCGATCAAGCCCTCCGCGATCGCCCAGGCCCGCGCGAGGTGCCCTCGGCCCTCGCCGTTTATCGCTATTGCCACCTTCATATCGGCCTCCTCTCAAGCAGGAATATGGCGAACCCGCGTGTGGGTCGCGTTAAAAATCCGCGAGAAACTCGTCAAATACCTTCTCATCGTCTTTTAACGGGAGGCTCATGGCGCCCAAACACCGCCGACGCATACTCGCCCGCATGAAGGATACCTCGATATTCGAACGGGCATTGCGCGCCGCGGCAAACGTCGAGCGCGAGACGGGAGCAGAGCTTGCCGTGGGCGCCGAACGCTTCTGCGAGGCGGCCGCGCGCGCGGCCAGGACATTCCTCCCCGACGATGACGTCGCGGTCATCAGGCATACTCGCGACGGCATAGTCGTCCACGAGACAGACGATGGATCCCGAATCGTCTCGTGCGCCGCCGAGGGCGGATGGGCACACCTCCTTGGGAAAAACAAGGTAGTCGACGAACGTGCGAACGACGGCGCTCTCGTGGATGGAAGGTATGAATCATGGATGCTCGTGCCAGCCGCGGGAAAGCAGGAAGCGAAGATAGCCGCCGTCGTCGCACGGCGAAAGGGAAAATTCCATAGAAGCGAGATAGACGCCGCGACCGGGCTATCTTCCTTCCTGGGGCAGGCCTGGCGCGGCGCGCGAACGCGGTCAAAGCGCGCGGCCACTCTCGCCGAGGACGCACGGCACGCGTCGCTCCTCTCCGCGCAGGCGGCGATCGCGCGAAACCAAGACGAGTGGCCCGGGCTCTCCCGCGCGGTCGACTACGGATCGGGAGCAGGTAGCGATTTCGCGAAGGCCTACCGGTCTGGCGAGTACGCCGTGCTGGCATGCGTATGCGACGTGACTGCGGAGGAAGGAAGCCGGCTCGCCGCGATGGTTCACGTCGACTGCTGGCTTTCCATACTAGCGCAAACGAGCCTCGAAGCCCGTGCCATGCTCCGCCGAATATCGCTTGACCTCGCGAAGGGCCGCGAGGAACGGTACGCGGCCATCGCCCTAGTCCGCCACAACCGCGAAACCGGCGCGACGGAGATTGCCGGCTGCGGAAACGTCGGCGCCGTCGTGTTCTCGCACGAAACGATGGACGCGAGGCGAATCGAATTCGCGCAGGCAGCGGGTATCGTTCCCGAGGGGGAGATCGTCGCTCACTCCCTCGTCTCGCGACCGGGTGACGTCGTCTGCGTGTACTCGGACGGCGTCAGCGGCGCGAAGAAGCGAAACGGCGAACTTTTCGGGGACGAGGCCGTCGTCGACATCGTCAGGAAGGGCTATTACCTCTCGGCGGCCGACCTCGCCTCGACAGTCCTTCGCGCCGTATCCGAGCGGGAAGAACGCGGCGCGAACGCCGACGATCGCACGGTCCAAGTCCTAAAGATCGAGTAAGGGGGCATACGGTGGAGACTAACGTCACGAAGGACGGAAACGCGCTCATATGCGCGGTATCGGGAGAGATCGACCTATACGAGGCGCCCAGCCTTCTCGAGCGGTATCGCGCGCTCGCGGCGCGTGAGCCGGATGGCGCAATCATCGTCGACCTATCGCGGTCGTCCTACATAGACTCGAGCGGGATCGGAGCGCTGTTCCAGATGTACTCGGACGCCAACGCGCGCGGCGCGGCCTTTTGCGTATGCGGGGCGGGCGGCATGGTTGGCAAGTTACTCAGGCTCAGCAAGATGACCTCGATCCTTCCGAACGAGCCGACGCTCGCCCACGCGCTCAGGCGCGTCGGAGGCGCGCGATGAACGATCGCATCCTGGTCGATGACGACCATCCGCTCCTCAAGCGCGACGGGCTCCTGCACGCCGTGTTCCCAAGCGACTACCGTCAGATACGCTACTTCACCCTCATGCTCGTTCAGAGGTCCCGGCCGCGCGGCGACGAGAGACTCCTCCTCGAGCAACAGGTAAGCGAGATCATCAAGAACGCCGTTAAGCACGGGAACGCCTGCGACAGCGCGAAGGAGGTCCGCGTCTGGTATCGGTTTACCCACGACGAGGCGCGGTTGATCGTAGAGGACGAGGGGAGCGGCTTTCAGGACATCGAGAAATGGAACATCTTTAACGAGAAGCGCCGCGAGTTCGTGGAACGCGGCGACTACGCCGCGCTGATGAGCTACGCCTCGTGGAGGACGGGCCGCAGCGACCCGAGCGACGGAGGGAACGCGCTCTTCGCCGCCCTCGAGTACTGGGACCTCGGCGTCGTCTACTCCTCGAGAAGGAACGCCGTCGCCGTCGGGAAACGGTTCGAGGACGACCTCGCGGAGGACGCCGAATGACCCTCCGTGAGGCGGAGCGCACGCAGACGGCGGGAGAGAGGCTCGCCAAGATCGCGAGCTCGTACCTCTACGTCGAGCGCGGCACGCCCGTCTACGACCTTCTCGCCGAGCTGAAGGAACCGTACCGGCGACCCATAGCCGTGGTCGACGGCGACCGCAGGCCGGTCGGCATCATCGTGCCTCGCGACCTCGTCGACATACTCGGCAAGCCGTTCGGTCGCGACCTCCTGAAGCGGCAACGAGTCGAGGACATCATGCGCGAGGCGACGAGCCGCCGGCATGACGAGCACGTGCAGGAACTTCTCGCGCGCGTGGACGCCGACCCCGACGCGCCCCCGGACGAGAACTTCGTCCTCGTCGACGGCGACGGACGGTTTTGCGGGCACGTGACGAGTCACGATCTCGTCGTCCACGCCACGGTCGAGCACCGACGCGAGCTCGAGACCGCGACCAGGATTCAGCGCCGCCTCGTTAGCCCGTCGTTCTCGGTCCTCGGGAAAAGGGTTTCCATCACGTGCGCGTCCGTGATGGCCCAAGGGGTCGGGGGCGACTACTACTACGCCCGCGAGTACCAGGATGGTAGGTGGTTCTTTTGCCTTTGCGACATATCAGGCAAGGGGATCTCGGCGGCCATCGTCACGGCGGTGCTCGCCTCGTTCCTCCGCGACGCCAATCTCGAACGTCCGCTCGAAGACACCGTCGCGTTTCTAAACGATATTATACTCGGCACCTTCAAGCTCGAAAAATACCTAACCGGCTTCTTCGCGCGCTTCTCCGAGGAAACCGGCGAGCTCGAGTACTGCGATATGGGGCATTCCTATTTCTACGCTATCGAGGGAACAGACGTGCATCCGGTAACCGAGGGCGCGGACAACCCGCCCATCGGCCTCGCCGAGCGACTGGTCACGACGACGCGGACGCTCCGCGTCGCGCCAGGATCTTCGTTCCTCATCGTAAGCGACGGAATCGTCGAACAAACGGATCGATCGGGGCGAACCTTCCCGCTCGCGCGGGCGGGCGAATGCCTCGGCGCGGCCGCCGCCTCGGCGGACGGCGCGGTCCGGGCGCAAATCCGTTTTCTCGAGTCCTTTTTCGCGTTTAAAGGCGACGTCCCCCAGCACGACGACGTAAGCATGCTGATATTCAGGTACGGGCCCAAAATCGCTCGATAAATCCGTTCCGCGCCTATATCCACGCGACCGCGACGGCGCCGACGCCCGCGTGTATCCCGACGACCGGGGAGATTTCCATCACGTACTCAGGCGGGCGGCCGACCGCGCGCGTAAGCTCGGCGGCGAAGGCCGCGGCCCTTGCGGGGACCGCGGCGTGGACTACCGCGTAGCGGCGTATCGAGTCGCGCTCACGGGCGACCGCGCGAAGGATCTTTCGCTCGCACCCAACGCGCGAAAAAGACGCGCCGAACGCGACACCCTTTCCCGACGTATCGAGCGAGACGATGGGCTTGAGGTTCGCCACGGCGGCCACGAACCCCTTGAGCGCGCTCACCCGCCCCCCCGCGCACCATGTACCTAAAATCCGCTATGCCGACGAGTATGCGCGCGCGTGAGAAGGTTTCCTCGAGCTTGAGGACGATCGCGTCGAGCGTCTCGCCGCCAGCCGCTGCCTCCGCCGCCGCGATGACGGCGAGACCCTGAGCGGCCGAATTCAGCCTGCTGTCGAGCACGGCGATGGGGTAGCCACGCTCCCTAAGCTTCTTCGCCGCCGCCTCCATCACCTGCCAAGTGCCGCTGAGCGCCTTAGCGACCGGGATCGCGACGATCGCGTCATAGTGAGCGGAGATCCAGGCGAACGAGCGTTCGACGCGCGCGGGGTCTGGCGCCGAGCTTGTCGGGTACCCCGGGCGCGATGATAGATCCCGATATAGAGTCTCTGGCGAAATGGTAACGCGGTCGAGATACTCGTCGTCGCCCCAAAGGATGCGCTGGGGGATCACGTGTATCTGGTATCGCTCGGCGAGCTCGCGCGGGATGTCGGCGATCGAGTCGGTGACGACGGCGACACGCGAGACGGGACGATAGACGGCGTCGTGCTGAAGTCGCATATCGTCGACCTTATGATCGACGACCCTACCGAAGCGCGAGAGAATCTCGAACGCCTTTGCCGGATCGTCGGTATGCAGGTGCACCCGCGTCTTCCCGCGGCCCACGCTCACCGCGAGCGAGTCGCCGAGGGCGCGGAGCGCAGCCTTGATACCGTCGGCGTCGACGCCCTCGCCTTTAAGCAAGAGTCCTTCCGTGCAATATCGATACGATATTTTCTCCTCAACATCGGGGAGATCGTGCTCCTCGCCGGACGAGGCGTCTCCCGCGTAAACGGACGCGGCGCGGCGCGGCATCGCTCCCGTCGCGATCATCCGCGCGATACCCTCAAGAAAAGCGACGAGGCCGTAGGCGCCCGCGTCGACGACGCGCGCCTTTCTGAGCGCGTCGAGCTGCTCCGTCGTCCCCTCGAGCGACTCGCGCGCCGCAGGCAAGCTCCGGGTAAAAAGTTCCTTAAAGCCGCGCGCGGTCTCGGCGAGTCGCTCCATCTCGGATGACCACACGCGGAGGATCGTCAGCAAGGTCCCCTCCCGCGGGGTCTCGACCGCCCGATAGGCGCCGTCGGCCGCGCGCCGGAGCGCAGAGGCGAACTGCGCCGTCGAGACGGTCTCTCGCTCCGCGCATTCGGCCGCGAGGGAACTGAGAAACTGCGCGATGATGATGCCTGAATTCCCCCGCGCTCCGGACAACGCCCGGTCGGCGATGCCATCAAGCGTGCGCGACACGGAACGATGGGCGCCGCGCGCCTGCACCGTCGACCTGAAAGTCGAGACCATGTTGGTTCCCGTGTCCCCGTCCGCAACGGGAAAGACGTTGATCTCGTTCATCTTGCCCCGGTGCGCGAGGAGGTTCTCGTACCCGGAAAGAAAGCCTCCGAAAAGGTGAAAGCCGTTTAGCTCGATGACGTCATTCATGGCGAGGGTCCCCCGTCGTGCGCTAAAATAGTCTCGGTTCACTCCGCGCGAGAAGGGCGCGAATGTTCGATCGATGCGTCCAGAAGATCAGGGCGGCCGCGGCCGCCGCGAACGCGAGCGTGGCGGGGTCGATACCGTCGGGGCGAAAGCGCGCGATCGCGAGGCACCACGCGGGCGCCGACGCGGCCGTCGCGAGGGAAGCGACAGAGGCGCGACGGGATAACGCGAGCGTCGGCGCGAATATCGCGACGCAGGCAGGCAGGAGCAAAGGCTCGAGGGCGACGAGCGCGCCAGCGGCCGTCGCAACCCCCTTTCCCCCGCGAAAGCCGGCGAACGCGGGAAAGACGTGGCCAAGCGCGGCGAGCGCGGCGCAAGCGGCGGCTCCCGTCGCCGGGGTCGGTCCCCCGGAGGGAAGGAAGCGCAACGCAAGCAGCGTCGGGACGAGGCCCTTGGCTAGGTCGACGGAAAGAACGACGAGTGCCGCGCCGGGACCGAGAAGGCGCAACGCGTTTGTCGCTCCCGCGTTCCCGCTCCCGTGAGAGCGCACGTCGATCCCGCGCAGAAGGCGGCCCATCAGGTAGGCGGTCGGTATCGAGCCTAGGAAATACGACCCGGCTGCGAAAAGAAGCAATCGGATCGTCATGCACCCTTCCGCGGAGGAAGCGGCACGATGAGGGACGTCGCCCGCCGATACCGCCGATACGCCTCGTCAGATCCCCATTTCTCCTCGGCCGAACGCTCGAGGAGCGGTACCCCGCTGACGAATAGAAGAAGGAACGATATGAAGGCGGGGCCGATGAAGTATAGCAAGCCAGGTCCGCGGAATACGTAGACGCCGGGTATCGCTATCGCCCACCACACAAGCATCTCCCCAAAGTAGTTTGGGTGACGCGAGAGTCGCCACAGCCCCATCGACATGAACCGACCGGCGTTCGCGGGATCGCTCTTAAAACGGTATTTTTGAGCGTCGGCCACCGCCTCGATCGCGAGTCCCACCGCAAAGATGACGACCGAGACCGCGACAAGCCACGCAGGAACGGTCGACGTTCGCGGCGACGAGACGATCCCGTAGACCGGGAGCATCACCACCCATACGGTGATCGCCTGCAGAAGCCAAAACGATCCAAAGCGCACGAAGCTGTCGCGCTTGTCGTCAAACCTATGATCGACTTTAATGTGAAGGATTCGATAAAAGAGATAACCGCCGAGCCGAAGGGCCCATATAGTCACCAGCGCCACGGCGACGATTCCAGCAGAAGATAGAGAACCTCCGCGCGCCGCGAGCGCGACAGAAAGAGAGATGAAGCTGAGACTATAGGTGATGTCCGTGAACACGTCGGTCTTAAGGGCGAGCGCGAAAGCGAAAAAGACGCCGTTTATCGCGAGACTCACCGCCAGCATCTGCAGCAATGTCATGCGTTACCTCTCCCCGTTTTCGCACGGCTCATCCGGGTCGGCGCCGCGGGCGTTCTCCGGGTCGAATGGCTTAGTGCACATAGTCTTCCCGTCAGGGGTTTCGGGAGGCTTTGGTATCGTTCTATCCGTTTCGCGCGCATTGTCCTGTGCCATACGCACCTCCTTGGTATTTATAAGTATACGCAGGGAAAGTCGCTTCGTGCACTTTTTTCGGGTAAAAAAAGGGCGCCGGAAGAGGAGAACCCGGCGCCCTGAGATTCGCGCGCTGCGCGCATGACTATTGCCTACTGACCGTAATACGCCTTGGGACCATGCTTTCGGCTGTAGTGCTTTTCCACAATATAGTCAGGCAGAGGACTGGCATTCGGGTTGAGTTGCAGGGTCAGCAAGGCCATTCGGGAGATCTCCTCGAGAACCACACCGTTGTAGACCGCCTTGGCGGCGGTGGTGCCCCAGGCAAAGGGTCCATGGCCTCCGACGAGCACCATTTGCGTTTCGTCGGGATTGAGGGGGTCGCCTCCGCCCACGCGGTCAGCAGTCCCGGCGAGACCTGAGCGAAACACAGAGACTATACGACGACCGGTCTCCGCCTCGTAGTCCCGCTCCACTTCCTCGCGGGAAAGATACGGGGTGCAGGGGACGTGGGTATGCGCGTGGTCGGCGTGAGTCGTCCCGAAGAGGGGAATCGATCTGCACGCCTGCGCCCAGGCGACGGCGTAGGCCGAGTGCGTATGGATTATCCCGCGAAGCGAAGCGTTCCCTCCGGCCGCGAACTCGCGATAGAGCACTCGGTGCGTCGGCTCGTCCGACGAGGGCCTAAGCTTTCCCTCGACGACCTTGCCATCGAGATCCATGACGACCATCGCGTCGGGGGAAAGTTCGGGATAGGGCACGCCGGAGGGCTTAATCGCGAACACGGCCCGGCTTGGGTCATAGGCCGAGACGTTGCCCCAGGTATATAGGGCGAGGCCGCGCGCCGGGATCTCGGCGTTCGCCGCCCACGCCTCCTCCTTGAGCGAACCGTAGGCAGACATCAGCGACCCCACGCCGCCGCGTTCCAGCGGAGCTCGTTCCTGAACGAGGCGACCTCCGTCTTCCCGTCGATGACGACGCACTCGACGCCTGACATCTCGGCCCAGTCGCGAACCATGTCGGGGGTGACGAGATTGGAGTACGCGGTGTGGTGACCGCCGCCCGCGAGTATCCAGCACTCGGCCGAGACGCGGAGGTTTGGTTCCGGCTTCCAGAGCACGCGAGCCACGGGAAGCTTGGGGAACGCCTGGCTCGGCGAGACGGCGTTCACCGCGTTGACGACGCAGCGGAAGCGGTCGCCGAAATCGACTAAGGCGGCGCACGTCGCCTTCCCCGCCTTGCCGGCGAAGACGAGCCGCGCGGGATCGTCCTTACCGCCAATACCGAGCGGATGCACCTCGAGCTTCGGCTTGCCCTCGGCGATCGAGGGACACACCTCGAGCATATGGGCGCCGAGGATCATCTCATTCCCCGGCTCGAAGTGGTAGGTGTAGTCCTCCATGAACGAGGCGCCGCCGAGCCCGGCGGTCATCACCTTAAAGGCGCGCACCATCGCGGCGGTCTTCCAGTCGCCCTCGCCGGCGAAACCGAAGCCGTCGGCCATTAGGCGCTGGCAGGCGAGACCGGGGAGCTGCGCGAGTCCGTGCAGGTCCTGGAAGTTGGTGGTAAAGGCGTTCGCGCCGACGTCGGAGAGGAAGGCGCGGAGGGCAATCTCGATCCTAGCCTGCTCGCGAATAGCGGCGAGGGCCGCGCCCTTGTCGCCGCCCCACGAAATCTCGTATTCCTCGCCGTACCGGGCGACGAGGGCGTCGACTTCCTTCTCGCCAACGGCGGCCACGCGCGCGACGAGGTCGCCTACGCCGTAGTACGGGACGGACCAGCCGAGCTTGATCATCGCCTCGACCTTGTCGCCGTCGGTTACCGCGACGTCGCGCATGTTGTCGCCGAAGCGGGCGACGCGGAGGGTCTTACCGTCGGCGACGGCGCAGGCGGCCCGCATCCACCGCGCGATCCGGCCAACCGTCTCACCGTCCTTCCAATGCCCGACAACGACCGTCCGCGGCACGTCCATCCGCGCGGTAATGAAACCGAACTCGCGGTCGCCGTGCGCCGACTGGTTCAGGTTCATGAAGTCCATGTCGATCGTGCCGAAGGGAATGTCGCGGTTAAACTGGGTGTTGAGCTGGAGGAGCGGCTTCCGGTACGAGGCGAGGCCGGCGATCCACATCTTGGCGGGCGAGAAGGTGTGCATCCAGGCGATGACGCCCGCGCACCGCCCGTCGGCGTTCGCCGCCTCGAGCGCGGCGCGTATGTCCTGCGCCGTCGTCAGCGTCGGCTTCCAAATGACCGGGCACGGCAACGTCCCGCCCGCGTTCAGGGCGTCGACAACCTTCTTCGAATCGTCGGCGACCTCGCGAAGGGTCTCGTCCCCGTAGAGGTCCTGGCTTCCGGTGAGGAACCAATATTCATGCTTCTTCAAATCGATCATTTCGTCTCTCCTTCGATAAAATCCCCGAGCCTGCGATATCGTCCGTAGAGCCCGTCGTAGATGGCAACGCGTTTGGGGTCTGGTCGATGCACGCGCTCGGTCCCGGCGCAGAGCGCCTTCTGCGCGCTAAAGACGTCGGGATAAAGCCCGGCCGCCGTCGCGGCGAAGATCGCCCCGCCGATCGCGCAGGACTGGTCGCCCGCGGTCACCTCGATCACTCGGTTGGTCACGTCGGCCAGTATCTGCATCCCGAGGACGCTCTTCCGCGCGACGCCGCCGATCGCCATGATCCGCTCGATATGAATGCCCCCCGCCTCCAAGCACTCGATGATCGCGCGCGCGCCGAAGGCGGTGGACTCAAGGAGGGCGCGCATCAGGATGGGGGCGTCGGTGCCAAGGTCGATCCCGGCGATCGCCGCCTTAAGGTTTTGGTTCGAGAACGGGGTGCGCCGGCCATTGACCCAATCGAGGGCGACTGGCGACGACGCAGAAGGCTCGACCCGCTCGGCGGCAGCCTCGAGCGCGCGAAGGAGGCTCTTTTCGGCGAGCGATAGGTCGACGCCGCCGAGGGACAAGTCGATCGCCGCGAGGTTCCGAAGCGGCCACGAAAGGAGGTTGCGGAACCAGGCGTAGTAGTCGCCGTACGCCGATTGCCCCGCCTCGTACCCGATCCAACCCGCGACGACCGAGCCGTCGACTTGGCCGCAGATGCCGGGAACGAGCCTCTCGGCCGTGCCTGGCTTCGGACGCGGGCCGATGATGACGTCGCAGGTAGAGGTGCCGATGCTCTTAACGAGCACGCCGGGCGCCGCGTTCCCGCCGACCGCGCCGATGTGCGCGTCGTACGCTCCGACGCAGACGATAACGGATTCGGGAAGGCCCAGGCGCCGGGACCACGCCTGAGTCAGCGTCCCCGCGGGGACGTCGGCGGTCCAGGTCGCGCCGCCGAGGGAATCGCGGATCTCGGCGAGCTTCGGGTCGAGCCGGGCGAAAAAGTCCGCCGGCGGGTAGCCGCCCCACTCCGCGTGCCACATCAGCTTGTGGCCGGCGGCGCAGCGGCCCCGCTTAATGGAGGATGGGGCCTCGGTCCCGGTCAGCGCGGCGACGATCCAGTCGCAATGCTCGACGGCCGTCTTGGCCGCCTCGGCGACGCGCCGATTCCCGCGCGTTACGTGAAGGAGCTTGGCCCAAAACCATTCAGACGAGTAAACTCCGCCGATATACTTGGTGTAATCCGTGCCGCCCCATGTGCGGCAGAGGTTATTGATCTCTTCCGCCTCGGCGATCGCCGTATGATCCTTCCATAACACGAACATCGCGTCCGGGTCCTCGGCGAAAGCGGGCGAGAGGGCGAGCGGAACCCCAGCGCCGTCCGCGAGGACAGGCGTCGAGCCCGTCGTGTCAACGGAGATCGCGCGCACGAGGCCGGACACCGGTCCACGGCCCCCGTTCGCCGCGCGCCACTCGTCCGCCGCCTTTACCGCGGCGACGACGGCCTCGGAAAGGCTTTCCGTGTAATCGAGCGGGTGCTGGCGGAACCGATTCTCGCGCGGCTCGCAGTACAGGCCCTTTTTCCACCGCGGATAGTACGAGACGTGCTGGCCGGCCACTCGGCCGTCGGCGGCATCGAGCACGACAACCCGCACGGAGTCCGAGCCGAAATCCGCCCCAATGACATAGTGTTCGTCTTTGCGCATTTTATCGCTCATCTTCGCATCATAAACCCGCTTTTACCAGCGGTACATGAAAAATCTTTCTGAGTTCGTCGGATTTATTCCGATAAACCGCCCGCGAGGTAGACTTTTTTACGGGACCGCTACGTTTTTTTTCGGCAACCGCTAGGACGCGTCGCCGCGGCTAGAAACCTTTCTATAGATAATACCAGCGATACTCAACACTAACAGGGCGATTATCGAGATGACGATCCCAACGACGATGGGGACACACACGAACTCCTTCACTTCCGACAGTTTCCACGAGAAGACGCCATACGCAGCGAAACCCACCCCGAGAACGACGGCCGCCGTCAAAAACTTCTTTTTCATCGATTCGGCGAGAAATCCAAAGGTATGGATGGAAAGAAGCGACAGCGCGCCAATCAAGCCGCCGCCCAGCACGCCGAGAACCATCGCCTCCAAAAAATGAGCATCATCCTTGAACGCGTCGTTCAGCACAAGAATGCATATAGCGCACGCGAAACCAAGAATCACCGCGACAAACACTTCCCCTTTTCTCATATTTACTTCCCTTTTTTCGGCGATTTCGCGCGCGACGCATGCCCCGCGCGATCGCAGGTATTTTACACCGTTTTTGCGTTTTATGGCGGCGAAGATTACACTTTCAGTAATGTCGCGTAAGTAGCCAAGGAGAAGCCCATGAAGCACATAACGTCGAAGATCGGATTCCTTTCCGTCGGCGCGTCCGTCGTGGTCACGGCCTCGCTGATCGCCGCCTTTTGGTTTTCCTACAATAATATGGTGAATACCCAATCAAGCCTCCTTGACGCGACCTTGCGGGAAAGCTTTGACCGAACCATGCGCTGGGAGGTCGACTCCGCCGTTTCCATGCTTGATCGAGTGGCAAAATTCCGGAAAGAGGGCGTTATACCCGATTCCGCCGCGAGAGACCTTGCCCGGGGGCTCTTGCGCGACATGCGCTATGGTCCCGATGGCTATTTCTGGGCCGATACCCCCGAGGGAAACAACGTAGTCCTTCTCGGCAACGCCGTCGAGGGGACAAACCGCTATAACCAGGTGGACGCCAAGGGCTTCCCCCTGGTCAAGGAGATTATTCGGGCCGGGATGGCGGGCGGGGGCTACACGGACTATTGGTTTCCCAAGGCGGGAACCGACGTGCCGCTGCCGAAGCGCGGGTACAGCGCCCTTACCAAAGAATGGAATTGGGTCGTCGGGACCGGGGCGTACACGAACGACATCGATGACCTCGTCAAGGCGAAGCAGGAAGCCGCCATCGCCGCGAGAAACGCCGCGCTCGGGGTCACCATGGGCTTTGCCCTCGCGATCACGGCGCTCGTGGCGATGATCGCCATCACGCTCGGCAGAAGGATCGCCAAACCGGTTATCTACGCCACCAAGCGAACTGAACGCTTTTCCCAAGGCAACTTCCGCGATCCCATAGAGCCCGCGTTCCTGGAACGGCGAGACGAGACGGGGCTTCTCCTTCGCTCGCTTGAGGCGATGCGGGGCGACCTCAGCAGCCTGATCTCGGAGATAGCCGAGGCGGGCAAAAAACTCTCCATGGGCTCGCAGGAACTAACGAGCACCTCGGTCGAGGTAGCGACCGGCGCGTCCGAGCAGGCGGCCTCGGTAGAGCAGGTATCCGCCTCCATGGAACAGATGGCGGCCACCCTTCACCGCAACGCGGACAACGCGAACCAAACCGAAAGCATCGCGCGGACGGCCGCCAAGGACGCCGCGGAAGGATCCGACGCCGTCAACGAGGCGATCGCGGCGGTCAAGAAGATAGCCGAGCGCATCGCCGTGATAGAGGAGATCGCCCAGCAAACGAACCTTCTCGCCCTTAACGCCGCCATCGAGGCCGCGCGCGCGGGAGAGGCGGGGCGCGGTTTCTCGGTCGTCGCCGGCGCGATACGAAAGCTCGCCGAGCGAAGCGGCGTTTCCGCCGGAGAGATCCGCGAGCTTTCAGCCTCGACCACCGCGATGGCCGCCCGAGCGGGCACCGTGCTCGAG
>Ga0116186_1001796_pt1 | contig 20471 bp, 25 predicted proteins | sample AD_JPNNA4_MetaG_FD_89806 | JGI IMG/M metagenome (GOLD analysis project Ga0116186, IMG submission 89806) | Active sludge microbial communities of municipal wastewater-treating anaerobic digesters from Japan - AD_JPNNA4_MetaG | ecosystem: Engineered > Bioreactor > Anaerobic > Digestate | place...
CAATTAGATCAAAATCACCTTTATAAAATTGCAGACAAATTCTTCATCACGTTGGGTTATGTGTGGTAATCGTTTTTTCATCATTGTTCTACGTGTGGCTTTAAATCTCCTCAAGCCGGATGATTTTTCGTCTTTTTTTAAATATACTGACTTTAGGCGATAAGGGAATAAGGTTAATAATTGTTCATAATGGATAAAAGTCATGGTTGTATATAAACATATTTCGTAATTTTGCGAAATATAAAAACGAACTAAAAATTAATGATTATGGAAATTAAAATTTTAGGCACTGGATGTCCAAAGTGCAAACAATTAGAGCAAACGGTAAACGAAGCCGTAAAATTGTTAAATGCTGAAATTACTGTATCAAAGGTTGAAGAAATTGACAAAATTCTTGGATACGGAGTAATGCGAACACCCGGATTGGTCATCAACGAAAAAGTAGTTTTAACTGGCAGAGTTCCTTCTATAAACGAAGTAAAAGAAATTATAGAAAAGTACAAGTAAACTATGAAGCAAAAAGTAGATTTTACCGAACAACAAAAGCAATTAGCACGTATCGCCAAAGCATTGAGCCATCCGGCTAGGGTTTATATTATGGAGCGATTGTCGGAACTTAACTCCTGCTGTACCAGTGGCGAAATGATTGGCGAAATACCGATTGCTCGTTCTACCCTCTCGCGACATTTAAAAGAGTTGAAATATGCCGGTTTAATTCAAGGTGAAATAGAACCACCTAAAATTAAATATTGCATAAATAAGGAGAATTGGGAAATGACGAAAAAACTATTTAATGAATTTTTTAAATAATAATAAATTATGAGAAAACTAAATGTATTATTCAGTCTGGTGTTTTTATTTTTTGTTGCATGTCAATCTTCATCTGAAAAAACAAAAGAAGAAACATCATCTTCTAATCAACAAGAAATAAATCTTAATACCGAAACTCCTGTCGTGTTGGTTTATAATTTTTATGCAAAGCATCGTTGTGCTTCGTGTATAGCCATAGAGAATGCGACTAAAAAAACACTCGATACTTATTTTGCCAATGAGGTAAAACAAGGAAAAATTAAGCAATTTAGCATTAACATTGACGACGAAGCCAATGCCAAAATTTGCGAAAAATATCAAGCGTTTGGTTCGGGTATTTACCTTACACAGGTACTAAAAGGAAAAGAAACCAACATTGACCTTACCGGCGATGGCTTTAAATTTGCTTTAAACAAAGAAGAAAAATTCATTGAAATCTTAAAAACAAATATTGAAAACCTTTTAAAACAATAAATGATGAAAGCTATAACTTTTTTATTAGCAGCCTTTATTTTCGCTACAACTGTTTTTGGACAGGACGTTCAAAAACCAACCGGAAAGACTAAATTATTGATTTATTATTTTCATGTAACGCATCGTTGTAATACTTGCCAGAGCATCGAAAATACAACAAAAAAAGTTTTAGATACTTATTATGGCAAAGAATTAAAAGACGGAACCATTATTTTTCAGTCATTTAATTGCGAATTGCCCGAAAACAAGAAGCTTGTAGATAAGTATCAGGCGTATGGTGCTACATTGGCATTTACACCCATCGTTAAAGGCAAAGAAGCCGGTATTGATGACCAAACAAATTTTGCTTTTTCAAAAATAAATAAAGAAGAAGTATTTACGGATGGGTTGAAAGAAAAAATTGACAGTTATATTAAATAAATTAAGACGATGGATTTTTTGCAACAATGGCTCGATTCGAGCAATGCACCTTTACTTTCGGCTTTAATTCTTGGGATAATGACAGCCATAAGTCCTTGTCCACTGGCAACAAATATTACTGCCATAGGTTTTATAAGTAAAGATATCGAAAATCGCAAGCGAATATTTTTTAATGGTTTATGGTACACATTAGGGCGGGCTATTAGCTATACCGTTTTAGCATTGATTTTGTATTTGGGTGCAAGTACGTTTCAAATAGCCCGCTTTTTTCAATCAAACGGCGAAAAGTTTTTAGGTCCGTTATTAATTATCATTGGGCTTTTTATGCTCGATGTAATTAAAATCAATTTTCCCGGTTTTGGAAGCCTTACCGAGCGATTTGAAAAAAATAAAAAGAAGAACAATTGGTGGAGTTCGCTTTTAATAGGAATGGTATTTGCCTTAGCCTTTTGTCCCTATAGCGGAGCTTTATATTTTGGCATGCTTATACCTCTAACTGTAAGTAGTGCATCGGGTCTTATTTTACCATTTGTGTTTGCTATAGCTACGGGATTGCCGGTAATCATTGTGGCATATTTGCTCGCATTTAGTTTATCGAGTCTCGGAAATTTTTATAATAATGTAAAGATATTCGAAAAATGGTTTCGCCGGGTTGTAGCTGTTTTATTTATTTTGGTGGGGATTTATTATGTATATATGTTTTTTGTCGGATAATTAAAATTGAACTTATATGGAAACGAAAAAAGAAATTAAAATACTGTTTTGGATACTAATTGTTTTTGTTGCTGCGTTTTTCTTGCCAATAGAAAGTGCTCGTTTTAATACCGCAGTTGCAGCTACCTTTGATTTAGTAAAATGGTATGCACGAGAACATGTGATTTTGTGCTTATTACCTGCTTTTTTTATTGCCGGCGTCATATCTGTTTTTGTTAGTCAAGGTTCGGTGTTGCGTTTTTTTGGAGCAAATGCCAAAAAATGGTTGGCTTATACTGTTGCTGCTGTTTCGGGGACCATTTTAGCCGTGTGCAGTTGTACCATACTTCCATTGTTTTCCAGTATTCATAAACGTGGAGCCGGTTTAGGCCCTGCTATTGCTTTTTTGTATTCGGGACCGGCCATCAATATCTTGGCTATCATTTTAACCGCTCGCATTTTGGGCTTTGAAATGGGTGTCGCTAGAACAATTGGAGCCATTTCATTTAGCGTTATTATCGGCTTAATAATGGCATTTATTTATAGAAAAGAAGAAAAGATAAAAAAAGAGGAGCAAATGAATATCCAATTGCCACCCGAAAAACGTCCGATGTGGCAGACATCATTTCACTTTTTTACGCTTGTTCTCATTCTTGTTTTTGCAAATTGGGGAAAACCTGCTGCTGACGACGTTTCAAGTGCTTGGTATTATTTATGGGCTTACAAGTGGTATATAACAGGTTTTTTCTCTTTATTACTGGGCTATTCTCTAATTCGCATTTTAAAGATAAAATGGCAATGGGTATTAGGATCTGCATTGGTTACCATAGCTTCGGCTTTCGTTGCTCACTTTATCGAAAATCCCAAACTTGCACCGCTATTACCGATGATAGTAGGAATTGCGTCACTTAGCATTATTACATTAAAAGATAAACAAGATGATGAAAATAAAGAATGGACAATAGCTTCATGGGGTTTTGCAAAACAAATTTTGCCCCTGTTGGCTATTGGTGTTATAACTGCCGGATTTTTATTGGGTTCTACTCATGATGGCAAAACCATTGCAGGAGTTATACCCAATGAGTGGATACAATGGTTAGTCGGTGGGAATTCTATATTTTCAAATTTCTTTGCTTCTATTGTCGGGGCGTTTATGTATTTTGCCACCCTTACCGAAGTGCCTATTTTACAGGGATTAATTGCATCGGGCATGGGTAAAGGCCCTGCTTTGGCTTTATTATTAGCCGGTCCTTCTTTATCATTACCAAACATGTTAGTAATTCGTGGCGTACTTGGAACACAAAAAACAGTGGTTTATGTAAGTTTAGTAGTTATTATGGCAACGATTACCGGATTGATTTATGGATTCTTTTTTTAAAAAATATTGTTTTTTATAATTTAACAATACAATAAAGCTAATATGGAAATCAAAACCCAATCAACCATTACATGTCCGGTATGCCATTATCAGGAAACATTAGAAATGCCGGAAGATGCATGTCAGTTTTTTTACGAATTTCCAAAATGTCATACCTTATTAAAACCTAAAGAAGGCGATTGTTGTGTGCTTTGTTCTTATGGAGATGTGCCCTGCCCTCCTATACAAAAAAATCATCATTGTTGTTAAAAGCATAGAATTGAGAAATAACCATGAGAATAAGTTCACGATGTATTCCGATTTATCGGAACCAACCAATCAAAATGAGTGAGCTTTATTTAAAAATCGAAAAATAATTATACATGAAAATTAAAAAGAAGCATGAGCAAAAAATAACAATGCTCTTAATGGTTTTGTTTATGACCTTGGTCGTAACATTTGTGGGAACAATAAAAAACCTTGGTTTTGACAAAGGATTTGTTTTACAATGGTTAACTGCATGGGCATTTGCCTTTATTGTTGCTTTTCCAACGCTGATACTGGTTATGCCTATTATAAAAAAGATGGTAGGGAAAATGATTGAAAAATAATTGTTTGACAAACGATTTTCTTTTACAAGTCTTAACTTAATAATTTCCAGCCAACAACTGTTATATCGTCAGTCTGTGGTGAATTCCCTTTCCAATCAAGTAGCCTTTGTTTAAGAAATTTGCATTGCTCGTTCAACGCCAAATTAGCTGCTTCCATAAGCAATGTTTTAAATTGTTTGCGCATAAATTTTTTGTTATCGTTACCTCCAAATTGGTCGCAAAAACCATCGGTTGACAGGTAAATCATGTCTCCGTCATTATAATGATAGACTTGTTCGTTAAAAGGCCTCATAAGCGTATGAAATCCGACAGGCATTTTATCGGGGCTCAGTTCAACGAGTTGATACATCGATATTGTGTCATTTTCGTCTTGTTTTAAAATGTATAATGGGTTATTGGCTCCCGAAAAATGAACAAGCTTTTTGCTTTTGTCAATGGCAACGAGAACAATATCAAGTCCGTCTTTCATTTTTTCTGAATGCTCACCTCTCCCAAACGATTTTATAATGTGTGTTCTAAGTAAGTCGAGCATTTTGTTGGTTTGAAGTTCTTCTGCCGAATGCATCAGCTCGTTTAAATACGAAATGGCCATCATACTCATAAGCGAGCCGGGGACGCCGTGCCCTGTACAATCGGCAACAGCAAGGTAAACGAGATTGTTTTTAGAATATGTCCAGTAAAAATCACCACTAACAATATCGCGAGGCAAGAAAAGCACAAAATAGTTTTGTAATAATTCGTTTAAATGAAATTCGCCCGGTAATACAGCTTTTTGAATGTTTTCAGCATAATATATGCTGTCTTTCAGTGCTTTATGATACATTTCGATTTGAGCTTTTTGTTGCATAACCACATCGCGTTGCGATGCTATTTCATCTCGCTGAACGGCTATTTCTTCTTTTTGTTTAGTGATTTGATGGTTTTTAATGGTGAGTTTTCTATTTGCAATTTGATTAAGACGCAGAAAATATATGACTACAAATAATAATATTCCAACCAAAATTAATCCAACAATAACCGAAATGATGATGGTTCTTTGTTTTTCGTTTATTGCCTGTTGAGCTTCCATCGTTTTTTGGCTGAGTGCTTTTTGAGCATTAAATTGATCAATTATATAGCGTTGTTTTTCGTTTTTATACAATGCTTCTGCTTGAGCCAATGCTTTTGTTTTTTCCTCAGAAAACAAGCTGTCTTTTGTAGCAATATATTGGTTTGCATATTCGAATGCTTTTATTTTATTGTTAAGACGCTTGTGGATGTTCATAAGCGAATAGCTAATTACATTTGTGTAGTATTTATTTGTGGTCCAACCAAGTGCTTTTTCTGCATAAAATTTTGCTTGTAAAAGAAGATCTTGATTTTCTGTTTTTGTTGTGTTTTTAAGATTTTCATATTTGGCAATAAGCGTTTCTGAAAGGTTTTCATAGCAAATGACCATTCCATCCGTATCTTCGTTTGTTTTATATAATTCAAACGCTTTTTTATGATATAAAAGAGCAGAGTCGTATTGGTTTTGCTCAAAATGTATAATTCCAATATTGGTTATGCACGAAGCTTGATGTGATATGTCTTCATATTGCGAAAATATTTGTTGTGCTTTACTTAAAAGTGATGCAGCTTCATGGTATTTCTTGAGGTTTTTGTACGTTATACCCAAATTGTTGTATCCTTGAGCAACGAAGTAATCAATATTTAGTTCTTTATAAAGTTTAATCGCTTTCAAGTAATAGTTTACAGCTTTCTTGTATTCAAATTGTAAGTTATGAATATTGGCAATGTTATTATACAAATTGGCACATCCTTTTTTATCTTGGATTTGTTCGCTAATGTGGAGTGCTTTGTAATAATACTCCAGCGCTTTTTCATAATAGGCATGGTCTAAATAATAGACACCAATATTGGTATAGCAAGCAGAAATTGCTTTTTTGTTCGAAATGATTTCTGCCATACGTAGCGATGTGTTTAAGAGTTGAAGAATAGGACCATTTCTTTTTTGGTTAAGCAAAACAATAGCTCTATACCGAAGTGCTTTTGAAAATAAATCGGCAAAAATTTTTGCTTCCAAAGCGTTTAATTGTTTAACCTTTAGTAGGTTGTTCCACGAAACAACTTCGGCTTTTTGATAAAAGTAAATGGCGCTATCGGGGATTCTATTTTCGTAATAATCGCCTAAATCGAGCAAGTATTGACATCGAATGGTGTCGTGGGAAGCATGCTGAATTAATTTAGATAATGAATCTGCAACAGATTGACCTTTTGTTGAAAAGAAAGAAAGCAGAAGAAAATAAAGTAATACGTTAATTTTCATCTTCGTTTATTTCGTCAATGCTTTCTACGTTGTTGGTGTCTAAAATGTTTTTAGCTTCTTCTTCGGGCAGTTCTGTAAGGTTTTTCAATTTCGATTGAATTTTATTAGTGCGTGTAGTAACCAGTCTTTCAATTTCTTCGCCGGCTTTATCGATGCTTTTTTTTGCTTTTAACAAAACGTCTTTGTAAGAGCCAAATTCTGTTTTTACTGCTTGTAAAACTTTCCAAACTTCGCTACTGCGTTTTTCAATGGCAAGGGTTCTAAAGCCCATTTGTAAGCTATTTAAAAGTGCTGCTAATGTGGTTGGCCCGGCAATGATAATTTTATAATTTCGGTTTAGGTCTTCGATTAAACCTGCCTGACGAACCACTTCAGCATACAATCCCTCAACCGGAAGAAATAAAATTCCGAAATCGGTTGTGTTTGGCGGATCAATGTATTTGTCGTGGATGTCTTTTGCCGATTTGCGAATGGCATTTTGTAAGTTGGTTGTAGAATTTTTTATTTCGACAGCATTGGCTTGTTCGTATGCTTCGACTAATCTTAAATAATCTTCGATGGGAAATTTTGAATCGATAGGTAGAAAAACAGGTGTTCCGTGCTCATCTTTCCCGGGTAATACAATAGCATATTCAACAAAATCGGAGCTATTGGGTTTTGTTTTTACATTTTGTTGGTATTGTCCGGGCGATAAAATATTTTCGAGAATAGCCCCTAATTGTATTTCGCCAATTACGCCTCGTTGTTTTACGTTGGACAGCACTTTTTTTAAATCACCTACATCCGAAGCCAAACTTTGCATTTCGCCAAGTCCTTTATGAACCTGTTCTAATCGTTCGCTTACTACTTTAAACGATTCACTCAGGCGTTTTTCGAGTGTGGTTTGAAGTTTTTCATCAACCGTGGCACGCATTTCTTCGAGTTTCTTACTGTTTTCTTGTTGTAAGCTTTCGAGTTTCTTTTCAACGGCATCGCGAATTTTTTCTAATTTTTGTTCGGTTTCTTGTTTTAATTGTTCTTGTTTTAAAATTAATTCGCTGAATTTTTGAATCTGAACATCGTTAAAATCTTTTACACTTTGATTAAACAAATCCTGAAAGACTTTTAAACTCCGGTTAAGGTCTTCTTTGTTTTCTTTGAGTTGATTGTTTATTTGATCTTGGAAAGATTTAAAACGTTCGTTAAAACCCTCCGTCAGTTCTTTAATACGAACTGAAAAACCATCGAACTGTTCTTTTTGAGTTGAGTGCAACGACCCAACCGATTTAGTCAGTATTTCACTAAAATTGGTGAGGGTTTGGCTAAGCTCTACTCTATTGTCTTTAAACGATTTTTGCGATTCATCTCTATTGCGTAAAAACTCATCACGCATCAACGATTCAAGTCGTTGTAAGTCTTTTTCAATAAAATCGAGCTTGTTTAAAAACTCTTGGTTGTTTTGTGATTTTTTTGTGATGGTTAATACAATGATTATTAACGATAAAGCAACAAGGATACCAAATAAGATGTACATAACGTTTTTTATTTCAAATGTACAAAAAAGCTTTGTTTTTGCGAAACAAAGCTTTTTATTATTTTTCTGTAAAAACGAAAGTTATCTTAAAATAAAAATTAACGACCTGTTTTAAGCAATAACAGCATTGCGGTCTATTTTTTTAATGAGGCCTTGTAATACTTGTCCAGGACCTACTTCGGTAAAGCTGGTTGCACCATCTTTTATCATGTTTTGTATGGTTTGAGTCCAACGAACGGGAGCTGTAAGCTGTGCTATTAGGTTGGCTTTAATTTTATCTGGATTGGTTTCCGGTAGTGCTGTTACATTCTGATAAATGGGGCAAACAGGAGCATTAATCGCTGTCTTTTCGATAGCTGCGGCTAATTCAATTCGAGCCGGTTCCATTAGCGGTGAGTGGAAAGCACCACCTACAACTAATTTTAAAGCACGCTTTGCACCGCGTTGTTGAAGTGCTGCAATGGCTTTGTCAATTCCCGAAATACTACCCGATATCACGAGCTGTCCGGGGCTGTTAAAATTGGCAGGAACAACTACGTCGTCTATCGATGCACAGACTTCTTCTACAACGGCATCATCCATTCCTAATATTGCGGCCATGGTTGAGGGTTCTTTTTCGCAAGCTTTTTGCATTGCCATAGCACGTGCGGCAACCAAACGCAAGCCGTCTTCAAAATTCATGGCACCGGCAGCTACAAGTGCTGAAAATTCGCCCAACGAGTGGCCGGCAACCATTTCGGGTTTAAATGAATCGCCCATCGTTTTGGCTAAAATTACCGAATGTAAAAAAATAGCCGGTTGAGTTACTTTGGTTTGTTTTAGTTCGTCTTCTGTTCCGTTGAACATGATGTCTGTGATACGAAAACCAAGAATTTCGTTAGCTTTTTCAAATAAGTCTTTTGCTAATACATTATTTTCGTATAATTCTTTGCCCATACCGGGGAATTGTGCTCCCTGACCGGGAAATACATAAGCTTTCATATATTTTGGTTTTAATGAAATTTTTTGCAAACGTACATAATTATTTTTTAATGTATATAATTTATGCATACATGAATATTAAAACTTATTAACAACGGAAACCTAATAAGCTTATTTAAGGTCAATAAAAAGTATTAAAAATTTAAGTAATTTTACTCCATAAAATAAGAATTGAGCAATGGCCGATTGGTATGCGTTGTATGTGCGTTCAAGATTTGAGAAGAAAGTAAGTAATGCTCTTGCCCAAGAGGGGATAGAGAATTATTTGCCTATGCAGAAAGTACTACGGCAGTGGAAGGATAGAAAAAAATGGGTATTGGTTCCGGTGTTTAATTCTTATTTGTTCGTTAAGGTGAATAAAAGAACGTATCCCAAATGTTTAAAAATAAATGGTGTTGTTAAATATGTTTGGTTCGACGGTAAACCGGCCATTGTATCCGATGATGAAATAGAGATGATAAAATCGATTTGCGATTCGTCATATAAATTTCACTCAATGGATTTGCCGGTAGAAGTTGGGCAAAAGGTAAAGGTGGTGCGAGGGATGTTTAATGGATATATGGGTGAAGTGATTCAGCTTAACGGAAAGCACAAGGTTTTATTTAGGATTTCAAACTTACCGATTTCGATGGTGGTTCAAATTCCTAAAAATTACCTGCAAGTGCTTTAAAATAAAATAGATAAATGGCCTTAGTAGGTTGCAATTATGTAACTGAAAGGGCGGAGCTGTAAATATTACTGAACAAATCTTGAATTGGTAGAACTAAAAAATGAAAATAGAAAATAAAATATTTGTTGCCGGACATCATGGTATGGTAGGAAGTGCCATTTTTAGGGCTCTTCAACAAAAAGGCTTTAATAACATTATCACAGCTTCGCATTCTGAGCTTGATTTAACCAATCAAAAACAAACCGAACTGTTTTTTGAACAACATAAGCCGGATATGGTTTTTGTAGCAGCAGCTAAAGTAGGAGGAATACACGCAAATAATACATATAAAGCACAGTTTTTATATGAAAATTTGATGATTGCTACAAATACCATTCATTCTGCATATAAAGCCGGCGTTAACAAATTAATGTTTCTGGGCTCTTCGTGCATTTATCCCAAATTTGCTCCGCAACCCATGAAAGAAGAATATTTGCTTACCGGTGAGTTAGAACCTACCAACGAAGGTTATGCTATTGCCAAGATTGCCGGTTTAAAACTTTGCGATACCTATCGATACCAATATGGTTGCAATTTTATTAGTGTAATGCCTACAAATTTATATGGCATCAACGATAATTATCATCCCGAAAATTCGCATGTTTTGCCGGCTCTAATACGTCGTTTTCACGAAGCGAAAGTTAAAAATTTGCCCGAAGTGGTGGTATGGGGAACAGGAACGCCTAAACGCGAATTCCTGTTTGCCGACGATTTGGCAGATGCATGTATTTACCTAATGGAAAATTATAATGAGGAAGGCTGGGTAAATATTGGCAGTGGCGAAGAGATTAGCATAAAAGAACTTGCCATGCTTATTAAACAAATTGTAGACTACCAAGGCAACTTAGTATTTGATACCACTAAACCCGATGGAACCCCGCGTAAACTGCTCGATGTAACAAAGCTTCATTCGTTGGGTTGGAAGCATAAAACATCGCTCGAACAAGGAATACGAATGGCATATCAAGATTTTTTGAAATATCATGCAAACCTATAAAAACATAGCAATTATACCGGCAAGGGGTGGAAGTAAGCGTATTCCTCATAAAAACATTAAGCCCTTTTTGGGAAAGCCCATCATTGCTTATTCCATAGAAGCCGCCCAAAAATCGGGATTGTTTTCGGAACTGATGGTTTCGACCGACGATAACGAAATTGCCGAGATGGCTAAAAAATATGGAGCAACGGTTCCTTTTTTTCGCTCTCCGCAAACAGCAAACGATTTTGCTACTATTGGTGAGGTAATAGAAGAAGTCTTATTAAACTACCAAAAACAAGGTAAAATGTTTGAAAATGTTTGCTGTTTGTTGGCAACAGCTCCTTTTATCAATACTAAAAGGTTGATGGAAGCGTATGACCTAATGCTTGAAAAAAAATATGACTCGGTTTTTCCTATTGTTCGATTTTCGTATCCTATACAACGGGCACTTCGACTGTCAGACGGCAATGTTTCTATGTTTCAACCCGAAAATTTTGCTAAACGCTCGCAAGATTTAGAACCGGCATACCACGACAGCGGACAATTTTATTGGATGAAAGTGGAGGAGTTTATGAAACAAAAACGTTTTTTTTCAAAAAACTCAGGAGCCATCATTCTTCCCGAAACAGAAGTTCAGGATATTGACAGCGAAGAAGATTGGAAATTAGCCGAATGGAAATATAAAATGCAACATGAATAAAAGAGTTTTATTTAGGGTAGATGGAGGAAGAAAAATTGGATTAGGCCATTTGGTAAGAAGTATTGCGTTAGCTGATATAATTATAAACAATTTTGATGTTTATTTTTTTTCATTAGAAATTCCTTTTGCTTTAAAAGAAGAATTAGTAAAACGAAATATAAAATTAATTGAGATAGCAAATGAAGATGATTTTTATGAAAAAATAAATGAAAACGATATAGTTGTTTTAGATGGATATCATTTTGACTTAAATTACAAGCAAAACTTAAAATCAAAACAGTGTAATTTAGTTTCAATTTTAGATTTTGTTGAAGTAGATAATATTTCTGATGTAATAATAAACCATAATCCAGCATTAAATATAAATAACTATCCTTACAAAAAAGAAAATCAAACTTTAGCTTTAGGTGCTGATTATTCACTATTAAGGAAGTCTTTTTTAGAACAATCTAAAATTGAAAAGAAAATTCCAATTAACGATACAGTATTTGCTTGTTTTGGAGGTTCAGATAGTTTAAATTTGACGTTGAAAACGTTGAAAGTATTAATAGAATATTTTAATTTTAAAAAAATAAATCTTGTAGTAGGTAGTGAATATTGTGTTACAAATGAGCTTGTTAAATTATTAGAAAAAGATGCAAGAATAAAATTACTTAAAAATATTTCAGAACAAGAACTTGTTAAAGTATTTTTAGAGTCAAAAATTGCAATCGTTTCTGCAAGTACTATACTGTTAGAAGCAATAGCATGTGGAACAATACCAATAATTTGTTATTATGCTGATAATCAAAAGTGTTTTCATGACTATGTTGTTAAAGAGTTTTATATTCAATCTTTTTCAGAAAAAGGAGAGATAAAATTTAATGTACTTCAGCAAATTTTAAAGAACAAACTCTATAAAAAAACAAATATTATTCCTTTAAGAGAAAAAATTTCAGATTCTGATAAAAATCTATTGAACTTGTTTTTAAATTTATAATTTATGGAAGATATTAAATTACAAGAACTAACAGAACAACATTTAGAATTAGTAAGAAATTGGAGAAATTCTATCGAAGTAAGCCAATATATGTATACTGATGAGATAATTTCAAAAGAACAACAAATAGCTTGGTTTAAAAAAGTTTCAAGCAATCCTTCTTATAAATATTGGATAATTTCATACAATGAGAAGTATTTAGGGGTTGCAAATCTATATGATATTAATAAAAACTTATCAAGTTGTTATTGGGCATTTTATTTAGGAGATACTTCAATTAGAGGAGCTGGTATAGGCGCAAAAGTTGAATTTAATGTTTTAAAGTATGTGTTTGAAGAATTAAATTTAAATAAACTAAGGTGCGAGGTTTTTGTTTTTAACGATATGGTTATTAAAATGCATGAGAAATTTGGGTTTAGAAGAGAAGCTTATTATAGAGAGCACTGTTTTAAAAATGGGAAATTTCAAGATGCAGTTGGTTTGGCGATGCTTAAATCCGAATGGGAACAAATAAAAGATATTATGAAAATAAAAATATATGGGAAACAATAATTTTTACCAAACAAGTTTTTCGTTTAGTCAAAACGATATAATTAAGTTTGCAGAATTAACGGGAGATAAAAATCCAATTCATCTTGATGAAGAAGTCGCAAAGAATACAATATTTGGCAAAAGGATTCTCCACGGCTTTCTTGGTGCAAGCATTTTTTCTAAAGTTTTTGGAACAATTTTCCCGGGGGAAGGAACTATTTATATAAAGCAAAATTTAATATTTCTTAAACCGATGTTTCCAGATGAAATTTATACCGCATGCTTTGAAATAAAAGAAATAATTAAGGAAAAATCAAGAGCGATTATTCATACTTTTATAAAAAATGAAAGTGGAGAAATTGTTATTGACGGTGAGGCAATAATTCAGAATAAAATATATTCAAAATAATTTTGTTTAATAAAAATTATTTTTTATTTTTGTATAAATGTTAATTATGAAAAAAATATTGGTCCTTTTCCTTTTTGTTTCACAATCTGTTTTTTCGCAACTTGAAAATCATATTTGGTATTTTAGTAATACGAATATAGGGCTCTTATTTGATTCAGCAACCAATAATATTACAGTTACACATGCACATAACCCTTTGAATTTAAGTGGGGTTAGTGTGGCTTGTAACCATAACGGCAATCTTCTTTTTTATACCGACGGGATAAATGTTTATGATAAAAGTAATCTTCTTATGCCTAATGGAGGCGGTCTTAATGGTCATCCCAATACAGTACAAAGTGGAATAATTTGTCCTTTTCCTAATCACATTAATCAATATTTTGTGTTCAGTAATAACGGCGAATCTCCTAATTCAGGTTCAATTTATTATAGTGTTGTTGATATGGGATTAAATGGTAACGGAACCATTGCAAATCCATTAGGAGATATTGTTTCTGGACATAAAAATGTATTCCTTACAGATAGCACAACAGAAGGGTGTTATGTGATAACAGGAGCATCAAATAACTATTGGTTGTTAATACCAATAATAAATTCAACACGAATTAAGCTTTTTAAAATAGATAGTTCAGGGATATCACTACAAAATAGTTATAATTTAGGATTAAATGTCGGAATTAGTTCGCAAATTAAATATTCTTATGCATCAAAGAAATTAGCTATTGCTAATATGATAGAGTCTTTGCCTTCAATTATAGTTGATTTTGATAATACTACAGGTTCTTTCTCTAACCCATTACCAATAACAGGAACGCCTATGGGATCCAGCACTAATTATTGGCAAGGCGTTTTTGATTGTGAGTGGTCTTTAGATGGAACAAAACTATATTTTACTAAATATAGAATGTCAAATTCTGGAGGACGTTTATATCAATATGATATACAAAATCCAAATTCTCAACCAATAATAATTGCAAATTTATCAAGTTCATCCAACTCTTTTTTAGCTAAAGGACTAAAAATTGGACCAGATAATAAAATATATTTTATGTATGTAAATCAGAGTGGTCAAACTCGATATATTGGTGTAATCAATAATCCTAACAATGCCGGAAGTGGGTGTGACTATACTCCATTAGGTCTCGATCTCGGTCAAGATATTGGGAATTCACACAAATTTCCTGAATTTTTGCCTCCAAACATTTGCTCCGGTTATTCATTAAATAATATTAACGATACATTTGAATACGATTGTAGATTAGGTCCTGATAAATCTTATCAATTTATATTAGATAGCATGATTAATAATCCATGCAATGAGGTTCTTACTATTCAACAAGCACATGCTGAATACGGAAGTTGTTATGTTGTTGGAAATAGTATTTATTATAATCAACCGTCAAACTATGTTAGTAATGAAGATATTGCAGTAACGATATGTAATGATAATGGTAATTGTAATGTCGCTCATATTTATATTCAATATAGTTATAATGGTCCACAAGTTCCTACAATATGGATGGAAAATGATACGTTATTTACTAATGCATTATTCAGCGTTCAATGGTTTTTAAATGGAAATGCAATTACTGGTGCTAATAATAGTTACTATGTTCCTAATATTAGCGGAATCTATACTGTTTTATCAACTCTTGGTGTTTGCAAGGAAGAGTCTTCTTCTTTTATTTATTTGAATAATCAAGAAATTATGATGAATGATTTAATTAATATATTTCCAAATCCTTTTTCAGATGAAATATACATCAAAATTAATGATGATGTTAATGAATACTCAATTAAGATTTTTTCTCTTCTAGAACAAGAAGTTTATCAAAATACAAATATTCAATCTTCCAATTTTAAATTAAATCTTAAAAATTTACCAGAAGGAATATATTATTTGATAATATCATCTAAAGAAAATAATGTTTATAAAAAAATCATATTATGTCAGAAATAAAAGGTAAGTTATTAATTGCTTTATTCGTTTTATCATCAATTTTACAAGCTCAAGTTAGTAGTTTTTATAATAGCAATATATGGTATTTCGGAAAGTACGCTGGTTTAAATTTTAACGCAGGTTATCCAATAGCGGTTTATGGTGGGCAAACAAATACTGTTGAAGGTGTCGCTACTATTTGTGATCCTAATGGTAATTTACTTTTTTATACTGAAGGAACAAAAATTTGGAATCGTTTTCACCAACTTATGCCAAATGGCACAGGATTATTGGGGCATTTTTCTGCTACACAATCTTCAATTATTGTCCCAGACCTAAATATAAATAATAAGTTCTACGTATTTACAGTTGATGCAGTGGAGAATCATTTACAAAATGGATTTAGGTATTCAATTGTCGACATGACATTAAATAATGGTTTAGGTGATGTTGTGCCAAGTCAAAAAAACATTTTATTACACTCTCCTGTATGTGAAAAAGTTACCGCAATATTAGATCAAAACGAAACAGGTTATTGGATATTAACTCATGAATGGAATTCTAATGCATTTTATGCTTATCATTTAACTGTTAATGGCTTAGATACAGTTCCTGTTGTTTCAAATTGTGGTTCAATTCACTCGGGTGGAGCATATCCTAATTATGCATGGTTAGACGGATGGCTAAACGCTGAAGGTTATTTAAGACCAAATAGAAGTGGAACTAAATTAGCTGTTTTAAGATATAGAGCACCATTAGAATTATTTGATTTTGACAGAGGTACAGGTCAAGTCTCAAATCCAATTACAGCACCAATACCATTAGAGCAATCTTCAGTTTGTGAGTTTTCACCAGACCAATCAAAACTTTATGTTTCTACCATTTCATCTGCATTAGCAACAACTAACTATATTTATCAGTTTGATTTATCGCAACCTAACCCATTAAATAATGTTCAAGTTTTAGTTCACTTAACTGATGGAAATGAACCTTCAGGAATACAAATAGGACCCGACGGTAACGTATATGTAAGTGAATTTAATGCTTCAAATGATGTTAAATATTTATCTAGAATTGATAACCCTGATTTGCCTATCCCTTATTCGACATATGTAAGGAATGCAGTTCCATTAACAAATGACGCTTCTGCTAAAAGAGGTTTGCCTAATTTATATTACTACAAAGGGTTTCAATTTATTACTGAAGTAAATAAAAATGAAATAAATGAAAATGTTAATTTTGTCTTCAAATCAAATTTAAGCAATTCAACGTTCTTATTTAAAAATCCTTTTAACGAAAAAATTTTAATCAAAATATATGACGTTTCAGGGAAAATGCTTGAACAATTTTTATTAAGTGAAAAAGAAGAAAAAGAAGAAACATTAAATTATAACAATGGTATTTATCTTTCCATAGCCCTGTCTGATAAGCATATTGTATCACAAAAATTTTCTATCAATAACTAATGCTTAGCTTTCCTATTACTTCTGTTTATATTATTGCTGAATTATCGGCGAATCACAATCAGAATCTCGATGTTGCATTGCGGACGATAAGGGCAGCAGCTGATGCAGGTGCCGATGCCATTAAAATTCAGACCTATACGCCCGATACCATTACCATCGATTGCGATAACGAATATTTCAGACTCAATCATGGTACCATTTGGGATGGACAAACGTTGTACAATTTATACCAACAAGCTTACACTCCTTGGGAATGGCACGAAGCATTATTTGCAGAAGCAAAAAAATGTGGTTTGGATTGTTTTTCAACGCCCTTCGATTTTTCGGCGGTTGATTTTTTGGAACAATTTAACCCTCCGGCATATAAAATTGCATCGTTCGAAATTTTCGACATTCCTCTCATTGAAAAAGCGGCAAAGCTTGGCAAACCAATGATTATTTCCACAGGATTGGCTACCGAAGAAGATATTTATGATGCTATAAATGCTTGTCATCGGGTAAACAACCATCAAATAGCTCTTTTAAAATGCACATCGTCTTATCCTGCACCCGTTGAAAAAGCTAATTTATTAACGATTCCGGATATGAAGCAGCGATTTGGTTGTGAGGTTGGATTGAGCGATCATACACTAGGTATAACATCGCCCGTTGTTTCGGTTGCTTTAGGCGCCAAAATTATCGAAAAGCATTTTATACTCGACAAGAACATTGGAGGTCCCGATGCTGCATTTTCGCTCGACAAAGACGAATTTTCGCTGATGGTTAAGCATGTTCGCGAAGCCGAAAAATCTCTTGGCAACGTAAATTACGAACTCGACGAAAAAGCCAAGGCAAGCAAGCAATTAGGACGATCATTGTTTGTCGTAAAAGATATTAAAATGGGCGAAACACTCACCCCGGAAAATATACGCAGTATTAGACCGGGTTATGGCATTTCGCCAAAATATTATTTCGATGTATTGGGCAAAAAAGCGAACAAAGAACTAAAACGCGGAACACCACTGCGATGGGAAGATGTTGTATAGAAACAGTAACGTCCGACAAAAATAAAAAATGTCGTTTAGTAAAACTACATCTTTGTATATTCAAACACCTTGTTTAATTTGCATTATACATTGTAGAAAAAAAACTATAAACCAACGATAAGTCAGAGAATCATAGGTTTTTTATTTTTATCCCTCTGTGTACTTCCGTGTTCTAAGTGGAGAAAAAAACACTAAAAATATGAAAAGCGAAATAATTAAAGATAAATTATCTCCACATCTTTTTTGGGACATTGACAAATCTAACATCTGTTTAGATAAAAATAAAAGATGGTTAATACAACGAGTGTTAGAATATGGCTTATTAAACGATTGGTTGATTATTTTAAAATATTATGGTATGGATGAGATTGTGCAAACAGCGACAAAATTAAAGCACTTAGATAAAAAATCGTTGTCTTTTATTTCATTGTTATCGGGCACTCCTAGAGAAAAATTTTTATGTTACACCTTCAATCAATTGAATCCAAAACACTGGAACTTTTAAATAAGTTAATGCAATTTGAAGTGTTTAAACAACTACGATTGGTGGGAGGAACTTCGCTTGCATTGCAAATAGGGCATAGATTATCAGTTGATATAGATTTGTTTGGAACATTAGAAGTTGATGAATTTGAGTTGATAAAAGTATTAAATAATTTAGGTGTCGTAACGCTGTTAAACAAAACTCAAAATATAAATATTTATTTAATAAATGGAATTAAAGTGGATTTGGTTAATTATCCCTATCCCTGGCTCGAAGAAGCAAAGTGTGAAAATAAATTGATACTTGCAGGGAAAAAAGATATTGCTGCCATGAAAATCGCTGCCATTACCGGAAGAGGGTCAAAAAAAGATTTTACGGATTTATATTTTTTGTTGAAAGAATTTTCGTTAAAAGAAATATTAGATTTTTATAAACTTAAATATTACGATGCTTCTGAGTTGATGGCGTTAAAGAGTTTATCGTATTTTGACGATGCCGATGAAGAAGAAGACCCTATAATGCTTACCTCTTTTAATTGGAGCGAAGCAAAAAAGGAAATTACCCAAAAATTAATTCAGTACATGCAAAACTTAACGTAAAAGAAAAATTAACGAAGATTCAAAAGAAGTAAATTAAGAACATACGTCTTTTGTGTTTTGTCGTTTCTATGCCGAGATATGAACAGTAAAAATATAAGCAAATAAGAAAAATTACATATTTAGAAATGAAAAAAGCACTCATAACAGGAATTACCGGACAGGATGGAAGCTATCTTGCCGAAATATTATTGGAAAAGGGCTACGAAGTGCACGGCATTATTCGTCGCAGCAGCTCGTTTAATACAGGCAGAATTGACCATCTGTACAATAATCCAGAGATTCTTAATAAAAAACTATTTCTTCATTATGGCGATTTGGTAGATACCTCCAGCCTGCATCGTATTTTAGAAAAAGTTCAACCCGACGAGATTTATAATTTGGGTGCACAAAGTCATGTAAAAGTATCGTTCGATTTGCCCGATTATACAGCTCAGGTCGATGCTCTTGGAACCTTACGTTTTTTAGATGCCATACGCGAAATTGGGCTAAAAACAAAGTTCTATCAAGCCTCAACCAGCGAACTTTTTGGTAAAGTACAAGAAATACCGCAGTCAGAAAAAACGCCCTTTTATCCGCGTTCGCCGTATGGTGTTGCCAAATTATATGCCTTTTGGTCTATTGTAAATTATCGCGAAGCATATAATTTATTCGCATGCAACGGCATTTTATTTAATCACGAAAGCCCTCGTCGCGGCGAAACCTTTGTTACACGAAAAATAACACGAGCTGTAGCTCGAATTGCAATGGGATTGCAAGATAAATTAATTTTGGGGAATTTGGATGCGAAACGCGATTGGGGTTTTGCACCTGAATATTGCGAAGGCATGTGGCGTATTTTACAACATTCACAGGCCGAAGATTTTGTGCTTGCAACCGGCGAAACACACACTGTTAGAGAGTTTGCAGAGCTTGCTTTTGCCGAATTAGGTGTAAAAATTGACTGGGTCGGTAAAAATGAAAGCGAAAAAGGCATCGTTTCCGGTTTTGAGTCGAAAGGATTTGAATTACCCGGAATCAAACCGGGCGATACGGTTGTAGAGGTCAGTCCTGGTTACTACCGCCCTACCGAAGTCGAATTGTTAATCGGAAACCCGGAAAAAGCAAAAAAACTGTTAGGCTGGCAGCATAAAACATCGTTCAGGGAACTGGTGAAATTAATGACGCTAGCCGATTACCAAAAAGTTCAAAAACGTGGATTCTAATGAGGTGAAAGTAGAAAGGTAAAAGTAAAAAATAAGAAAATGAATTCATGAATCAAAAACTCATAATTCAAAACCAAAATTCAACTCTCCTTGCTGTCATACTAAGTATTATCGATGTATCTACACGTTTCTCAGAACACTTTGAACACAGGATACAGAAGTAAGAGTTGAGAAGTCAGAATTCAGAAGTAAGTCGTCAGAAGTAATAATTCCACCAACCGTCATACTGAGCGTAGTCGAATGAGGTGAAAGGCTTAAGTAGAAAATGAAAAGGTTAAAGTA
>Ga0116186_1001828_pt1 | contig 20336 bp, 20 predicted proteins | sample AD_JPNNA4_MetaG_FD_89806 | JGI IMG/M metagenome (GOLD analysis project Ga0116186, IMG submission 89806) | Active sludge microbial communities of municipal wastewater-treating anaerobic digesters from Japan - AD_JPNNA4_MetaG | ecosystem: Engineered > Bioreactor > Anaerobic > Digestate | place...
AAAATAACCTCCAGAACCAGACCCAACATTTAATCCATAGATTGCAGCCGAAGAACCTGAGTTTTGTCCTAATATAGTATTTTTATTGATGGAGTACGCTCTAAAAGCTCCGTTAAAAGTTAAAATCGAATCTGATGCATATGAAGATGTTGCTCCACCGTGCAAGCAACCTTTTTTTTTATTTCTTCCGTTATACTTTAAAGCCCCTACCTGACTACTACCTGATAATACAAGATTTACACTTTTCGGTTGGCTTGCATATATGTGATTCCAATTCGTAACTGTTTGTCCGGGGTCGTCAATCTTAGCTATAATCACGTCCCCAACATAAAAACTATCAGGCGATACAAACCCCTTTACGCTTATTGTCCATTTGTCTCCAGTTTTAACATTTGTTGAAGGTAGCGTATTTCCGCTTGCATCCCAGTTGCCCTTAGTATCAACAGTCCCAGTTAAAGCATAGTTGATAAGGCTGTCAGTTGCTTTGCGGGTTAGTACTTTTGTGCGAGTTGTAGTATCAAAACTCATTTCCCTTACATAAGCTTTTGTGGCTAATGTATCACCACCCTGCCTATATAGTTTCGATTGAACACTATCCGTAACTTTTGCCCACTTATCGACTTTAAGTGTTAAAACACGTGTTTGAGCCTGACAAATAGCTCCTATACATAATAATAAAAGTGTTAATTTTTTCATTATACAAAATTTCGTTTAAAGATTATTTTACCACGACCACTTGAACCTACATATCTAGACAATACACCAGTTCCCGGTGAATTTCCAACTAAAGATTGAGAATCAGCACGAGCATTATGCATTAATGTTATAACCCCTGTCGTATGATTATACTGATAACCAACCGATGCAACTCTATAAGCCATACCTGCAACAATAGAACCTACAGTATGAACGTGTGCCGAAGAAGATATAGAACTCGAATTTTGCCTGAAAATATAAAATTTAAAAGGATCTGTAGTGTCTGCTAGTTTTATATGAATTTCATTTTCCAAAACATTTAAAGCAAAATAAGTTCTAGTAGTATTTGTTTGTAAAATCCCAAAACAGTTGTCTGCATTAATTGTACCGCCCCACGCTGCTAATTGCACCGGGGTAAAAGAAATTTTATACTGGTCACCATGTCCATTGTTTGATAATGCAAATTCTGCACCAGCATACCTAACATATGAAGGCGGGGAAGGCCAATTATTTTTAGTCATTGCTCCAAATGTAACAAGTTGAGGTAAATATCCTAATCCTACTTGCTCAGAACCTGTGTTATTACCCATATATATTTTTGCAATTTCTCTTATGCTAGTGGCAAATTGGTCGCAATATAGATAATGGTCACCATATTCAATCCCATTATCGTCATATATTATGACTTTATCAATATATGCTATTGAAGAAGGGTCTGGCAATGTAACTTCATGTGTTGCTGAAGCAGCCATATTCCAAGGACCTATATTTTTTTCATCGAAATATGTACTCTTTGTTAGTTTATTCAATGCAAGTCTTTTATCAACGTTGCCAAATTTGGAAACAGGAATAAACCATCCTTGCTCAGGTGTGAGCATTGATTCTAAACCATGAATTCTTTGTAAATCGTATTCTGCCATTTTAAAAAGGATTATATATTTTTACTCCATCAGGGCTATAGGCTTTCACTCCGTCCGGGCTGTATATAGTACCTCCCGGAGTTGGTGGCGTTCCTCCCCCTGAATCTTGAAAATTATCGTATATTTCGTATTCTGATTGCTGTAATGTTGCTTTTACTTTAAATCTTAAAGCATCTATTTCTTCAGCTTCTATTCCTCCTACAGCAACATAACTAATACCATTAATTTTTAAAGTTTTATGAGATAGCGCCAAAGCAAGTTTTTCCCAGATGTAGGCTGGGAGTTCATCTGTTTGAAAGTCAATTTGTCGTTTGACCTTAGATTGAACATTTACGATTACCGAATTAAAACTTTCAAAAGATTCATTTTCGCTGCTATATATAGGTTTCATTATGTCGGCTTCGATTCTGAACCCAAAAATAATATTAGCAGTTCCGTAATAAAGCCCATCATAATCGCTGTCTCTCCACTGGATAAGTGGATAATTAGAATAGTCTGCAATGCTTATATAGTCAGATTGATAATCTTGTGAATTAAGACCTATCCCATTTGCTTTTGCCCTAAAATAATATATGCCACCTAAAGTACTTGTAGATATTGTACTTTGATAAACTTTAACAGTTGATGTCAAATCAAATATACATGACGGCGTAAAAGTGTCAACTAATGAATTGTAACAATCATATAGTTCTATTGAAATTGTTGAATAGTCCGAAACTAACTGTATAAGAATATCATCTCCGATGTTGAATTTTTGCACATAAACATGGCTATTATCATATACACGCCCTTGGTCTTGAAGTAACCTGTTATCGTGATTAAATGGTGCTGATACTTGAGATTTATCAACAAACCTTAAACAATTAGACCGTGGGATTGTAAATATCATATTTTTTTTGCAACGTAATAAAAACCAGTATTATCGCTATCAGAACTATCAGCAGTTACTATTAATCTTACTTGTCCGCTCGAAACATCAGAAGTAAGTAAGTACCCGCCGTTGTCATCCTCTGGACTTGTAGTGTATCCCGGCTCGATTAAATTAGCACCACTATCTGAATATGCCATTATGCCAACCATTCCAGAACGCATACGACTTGAACCTCTAGAACTATAATAGTTTATTTGGTATGCTTTATTATCTGAATAAGCTCCTAAGTTTATTTCCTTTGTCTCTCCGGCTGCAATAGTAACAAAAACAGCTCCATCAACTGCATTAATTACAGCATCTTTTAAGTATGCACCTGATATTTGGTAATTTTTTCCATTCTGAACAAAAGGAAAATAGGCTGTGTCCGCAAAAGAGGTTAGAATATCAAATTGACTTATTTTAGTTGGTGTTTGTGCCATATTTTCTTCAAGTAAAATGTTAAATCCAGACTCTTGTAACATATTGCCGCCATCCTCACACAATATAACTCCTGATATTTCAGTCTCATCAATCGTTGTAGCCTCCCATAGCTCGACATTATGTTTTTTATCAACCGCCGTCATTGACAGCTCTTTGATATATGCAAAGTTATAATCTTTTTTAATGTAATCATAGTATTTTATAATACCGTTTGGATTGCTTATTATACTTGACATTGTAGATGCATCAAACGTGCAATTGAACTTAATTACACGGCCTGAAAGATACGGTTGTGCAAGTTCGCTTATAGCGATATCAGAGCCGTCAAGTATAGTATATTCCTCAACTCCAAATCTCGTTCTAAGTTGGCTAAGTAAACTTTGTGAATTATATTTTAACTTTTTTCCTTTGAAATATTTTAAACAAATTGAAAGCCACGAACCCCATTGATATAGCATTCTGGCAGGGCTTAACCGTGCATTTGTTTTTAGTTCGTAGTTTTCATAAACTCCGTCAAGCTCTAAAAACCCTTCTGTTTGACGGCTTGTATAATTTCCCGTATCTGGGTCAATAAAAGTATCAACAAGAAAAATATTGTCGTCTCGGTCGTCTGAATCTTCTGTAAAACCTTTAACGCGCAATGATTCAATATCAGTACCACTTGCTGAATATGAAGATATAATATCTATTTTTTTTGTAAATTGCTTTGCCGGGCTTGTATAATTTATTTTTCTGTTGAAATCGGATAGCCCGTTTTCTGATTCACTTTTTGCACTTTTTGAGTACCCTACATTTATTTGGTTGTACATTAACTCGTCTGCTATCTCATATTCCAAGTCGTTTAACTGGTCTATGGTAGCTATAACAGTTTGATTAAAAAAGTAAGAACGACCCTCAATAATAACTTGCTTTTGACCTTCAATACTTTCAAAACCCATACCTAAACAACCAAACGAATTAAAAGATGTAGACAAGGCTTTAAGCGAAAAACTTATAGAAGTGTTTTCTATTCCTCTTATCATTCGACCATTGGCAAGCAAAACGGTTGAAAATAAACCTGTTTTAAGTTCTGTTGAAAATAAAGGCTCTGGCTTACCTGTAATAGCCTGTAAAACTCTTTGAAATGCATTGAAAGGTTTGACTGCTTGTTTCTCAAAAGTCTGAACAACTCCATTAACCAAACCGCGCAATACTAATAATACTGTATTTACTTCGCTTGTAGCTATTGGATTTCCTTCTATGTCCTCTGTTGCATAGTAGTTAATTTCTGTATCGTTGTAGTTCATTACTTTTTGCTCAAAACTACCATCTTCAAAATTAACCTCTGTATATAGTTCGCTTTGTCTTATCTTGCTTAGATTGACTATTCCGTTTTCAATTATTGGTAGCCATTGCATGAGCACACCATCGTACATCTCAACTTTAACGCCAATTTCAGAAGCCCATCCTGTAAGTTCAAACACCTCATCAATCCATATTTTACCACGCCCCCAAAACTTGTCAGAAATAGTGAACGACCTCAATACAGAGTAGTATGTATTCGACCTTGTTAACGTGTATTTGAATTGGTCAGCATTAACGGGCAAATCAGAACGTGTCAAAATAAGGTCTTCTTTACCTTCGTATGTAAGTGTATATCTTAACATCTATATCTGTCGTTTATAAACTTAGTAACATTCCCTTTATTTGCCAAATGAACTGAAAACCCGTTTGCATCCATATTAATTGAAGTCTCTTTTTTTGATTTTATTGCCTCTAAAATTTCAGTCCAAACTTTATTTTCTTTGACCTGAGAACTATACACCCCCATTTCAGCAAGTTCATTTTTAACCAAGTGGTTAGGTATAACTTCTGAATGTTCAGGCAAAAATGCTTTAGTGGCGTGGTCAGGCGTCAAAAATAAGCCGCCATCCGGTGTTTTTATTATTTCAGTTCCTTTTTCTCCTACCCAGGCTAAACCTCCGGGGGCGTCTTTTGTTCCTTTGGCAAATCCTGCTATTTCTGGTATTGCCTGAACTCCAATTAAAGCTGTTTGAAGTGCTGCATTTGTCTTATTAGCCGCTACTAAAGCAGCACCCATGGAAGCAGCTGCAAGTGCTGGAGGTGTTATAAATCCTAATTCGGCAACCCATGCAAGAGTTGATTTTGTTATTTTTGCGTTACCTATATAATTATCAATCCATATTTGTGCTATTGCCATTGCTTTTTGTAGCCCAAATAATACTTTACCCATTATAGATTGTTCGCCAACTGCTTTTCTAGCAACTGCTAAAGATTCATTTACAAGTGCTATTTTAAGCTGTGAATTTGCTTTTTCAACTTCTCTTTGTTGATTTGACAATCCAATTAAAAAATCATTAGCTTTTTTTGCTCTGTCTAATTTGTTCTGAGTAAATAAAGCATCGGCTTCATCCATTCCAAGCCCAGTTTCATAAGCTATATCAGCTAATTGTTTTTGGTAATTTTCATTTGCTTCTAAATTAGCTTGATTATACCAATCTTCAATAGCTTGTTTTTCTTCTAAATTACCATTCCACTTTTCTAACCTTGTTGCATATTCTTCATCTATACTTTGGTAATCTATTTCTCTGGCTTCATCGGCTATTGCTCTTAATCTGTCGTATTTTTCTTGTGCTGTTTCAACCTCGGTAACGCTTTGCTCGTTTCCTTTGGCAAGCATCTCATCAATATTTGCCTTAGTAAATTTCGCAAAATCTTGATTCTGTAAAAGTATTTCAGCATTTACTTTTTCGTTTATCTGTTTACGCGCTTCGGCTTCTAACTTTCTTACATTTATTGTTTTTTCAGCTGCTTCTTGAGCTAAAATTATTTCTCTATCAGCTATATTTTCAGCGTTTTCAAGCCTTTTTTTTCTATTTTCCAATTCAGCTTGCCAATATTTTACTTGCCCTTCAACTGCTTTATCTTGTACTTTAGTATATAACGATTGCAACACAGATAAAGCACTATCTACAGAAGCTCTATATTGTTCTATATTTTGTATTTCATTTTTATTAACTTCTACAAGTTCTTGAGCTTTTTTTAACTTCTTATTAGCCAAAGCTTCCTCCATCTTAGCAACTTCTAACTCTGTAGCTCCTAATAGCTTTTGGTTTTCAATTTGAAGTTCATCGTTTTTAAACTGCCTTTCAAAGCCTTTATCTTTATTAGCTTGCCTTTCTTTTTCAATGTCTAATATCTTATTATTAGCCTCTGTATTAGCCGTTAAAGCTTCTGTATTATCCTTAACGCTGCCTGTTAATTTATCCCAATTAGCAACCAGCGCACCGATAGCAACAACAATTAATCCTATACCTGTTGAGGCTAAAGCGATTTTAAAAGCTTTTAGCGCACCAGTACTTGTACCGACTACAGCCGTATATAAACTTTGTGCTGCTGAACTTGCTTTTGTTGCTAAAGCATTTAATCCCATTCTTAAAGCAGATTCCTTTTGAAGAGCATTTTGAATTTCTTGCAAACCATTCATTACGCTCTGAATAGCTACAAGCTTTTTAATAGCTTCTTCTGCACTTTTATTTTCAACTCCTAAAGCTTGCATCGAACCTTCTACAACTTGAACAGCAGCACCGGCTGCTTTAAATCCTTCTATTACTGATTCAATTACACGTGTATCAGAAGCAAAATATTTTACTTCTGCTCTTGCATCTCCAATATCATCTTTAAGCTTTCCAAGTTGTTTAGATAACTGTTTATACGCTTCTGTATTTTCTTCACCTCTTACCTTCATTTCTATAAGAACTTTCGTCCCTTCGCGAAGTTCTTTAATAGAATTATTGGTAGCTTTAGTTGTATCTTGAGTTTGTTTTTCTAATTTATTGCTTGATATTACTGCTTCATTAGTTGCTTTTATTAATTTTTGTTGAGTAATTTCTAACTCAGCAGTAGTTTTTTCAAGTTGCTTTCTTTTCTTTTCAGTTTCTATTTCATACTGCTTTTGTTTTTCCATTGCATCTGAAAGCTCTTTTAATGTTTTAGCCGCTTTAATATCTTTATCACTAAAAGCTTCAGTTGCTACAATTACATTTTTTAAAGCAGTAATAGAATTAGCTGCTTCTGCTTGAAATTGCTTCCATAGCGCAATTAATTCTTTTAATCCATCTATTTCCAGTTTACCTGCCATGTTTAATTTCTTTAAGCATTTCTAAATAGTATCTAACTGTAATAGTCCGAGGGTCAAAAATACAACCATAGTATTTATTGAGTATTGCAATGTTTTTGTATAAGTTTAAGCTTTTCGATTCCCCATTGTTAAACTTTGCTTCAAATTCTTTTTGTTTTATTTCGATTTTAGTTTTTAAACCTTGGAGTTGACGGCTTATATTTTTAAGGCTTTCAGCTTTGTTTGTTTCATCATATCTGTATTTAGCTTTGACAATCTTTGTCAACTCTTCATTTTCTATGTAGTGTAAACAAAGAACGGCGTTTGAAATGCTTGTATAATCATGCCTTAGTTTAATAATGTTAGCAAGGCCGTTTATATATTTTTGCGTGCATGTACTACATTCAGCATACGACTGCATTACCTCCATAACAACATTTGCAGACATTTCAATATTTGGTAGATTGTCATAATTTGATAGCCTCATCAAATACCGTGCATCACTTGTTTGCAAGTATTTATCAAAGTTCCAAATAGGTAAGGTATCAATTGACGTATAATACTCAACTAATTGCTTTTTGAAGTTTTTGCGTAATAGCCGGGATAATATCTTTTTGAATAATTTCATTTTTATTTTGTTCAGTAAGTTCAAAAATTTTGCTGCCAAAGGCATTTTCAAGTTTCGATGTTTTCCAATCATTTGAAGTTATGTCATACGCTCCATTTTGTCCCCTGACTTCAAATCCAGCGTAAAAGTCGCCTGTATCTTTTAAAGTAATGTTATCTGTTTTTTGTCCTTTTGCTTGTTTTATTACTTTTGTTCGTGGCGCGTAATCGCCTAAACTTTGCCCAGCTCCGTCAATTCCTTTTTCATACAACTGTTCTTGAGTAATAGTGTCAACAATAACACTTTGTTCATCTTTGATAGTTTTATCAATTTCAGAAACAATGTCAAAAGCTTGGATTTTATTATTTAATTCTTCTAACGTCATAAAAGAAAGGGGGCTATTTCTCCCCCTTTTTTATTGTCTTACCAGTAGCTTTAAAATATTCGGCTTCCCAGTCTTCATCAGAAAAACTTTTAAACCGTTCTACCCATTCATGCAGTTCTTTAAACTTATGAAAAGATAGTTTCTTTGCGGCTTCCGTGTATGTAGTTCCGTAATTCATTATGATACTGTAAACGCTTCTGCTCTTGTTGACTCAATTGCTATGTCTGTCAAGCTAATACTTGCACATGCAACCAAGTTAATAGTAGATGTACTCAACCCGCTCGATACAATTGCATAATCGCCACCATCACCGGAAGGTGTTGCGCTTGTAATAGACTTGCCAGGGATTGTAAAATCTGCACCAACTAACCCAGTAACAGGCAGTCCTGAGCCTTCATAAGTAACTCTTACATTTCCGCCTGTTGCACTCCAATTACTTGTCACTGTCAATACTACATTGTAAACTCCGTCAAGTTCATTTATTGGTGACCATGTAGGATTAATGTACACGCCGTAACGCATCCATTTATCAGGGTCGGCCAGAACGACTTTAACTGGTGTCATCATAAAATCAGTACCGTCCGGGGTTGGCTGTGGTAGAACTTGAAATGAAAGCATACTAATTGCTTCAAACTTAACTCCATCAGTAGAAATACCGTGAATATTTTCGTTTGCATCAACAATATAACAATCAAAAGCACGTCCCGAAAGTTTATAAAGTTGTTTACTTACGTATTTATTTACGTCAAGCATCATGGTAAAACCACGCTTTCCGCCGCTTACGAATTTAGTACCTTTGAAAACTCTTTCAGCTACTTTATTTTCTTGGTCTTCAATTGTAAGTATGTCAACAACAGGGAGAGGTAAAACTCTTGCAGTTTCATGTTTTTCTGCTGTTGTCCAGCTCGCCAAAGTTTCGGCAAGTGTCTGAGTAGCAAAAGAAAAACCTTTTGGGGTTAAAATCATTTTAGCTGGGGCAACCAGCGTATTTTCACACGCTTTCAAGTGTCCCGTATTTGCGGAGTCAACCCCGCATGTTATTTCGTAACTCATCTTAATTAATAATTACATTTTTCAAAAACGTTCAAACTTAACCCTATGGAAAATACAAAGAACGGGTTCATATCTCTGTATAAAAATTTTGTTTTATCATATTTTCTGAAAACTTCATCAATACCAACTTTAACTGATGTAATGTCTTTTGTGTATTTTGATTTTCTCAAAACAGACCTTACTTGCATTATTGCTTTTTGGTCTTCGCGGTCGTTATTTGAATACAATTTGTTAAGGTTGCAGGTGCAAATAAGGTTTACATTTGCCTTCATTACATTTTCATGCTCAAAACTTTCAAACTCAAAACCGATAGTAGCGTTTAGTTTGTCATTAAAAAATGGCTGTATATATTCGTTTTTCCCTTTGTAGTACTCAAGAACCTTACCGCCTGAACGCTCTGTTAGTTCACACTTGCCATATATATCTATGTTTTGCCACCTTAGATTTTCTTCTAAAGATTTCTGAACATAGTATATTGACTTGTCTAACCCTATCAGATTTTCTTTGCAGTACAACATTACAACGTTTTTAAACGTAATCCACTTTTTAAGCCAAAACCTTCTTGCAGTTTTTTTATCTCTTTTGCAATTGATTTTATTTCACCTGATAAAAGATTTTTTAACCCTACTTTGCTAACTCCGTTTTCTACTTCAATACCTTCAATTTCAATAAGCGATTCACGACTAAGCCGTTCATTAATGTTGCTTCTTATTGAAGCTCTAATAATTTCAATGACTTTAATCTGTGCGCTTAACTGGATAGCATAAGCAAACAGAATTTCGTTATTAATAACCAAATCCGTATAATCGCTAAAAACTGAAATATCTAAGTTTAGCCCCCAGCAATTAGAAGATGATTGTTGCAAATTCTGGTTAAATAAAATCTCCGTATTAACACCATCAACGTAAATAGAAGTAATGCACAATTCTTTGATTCCACTTCTTAAATTTGCTAAATCATAATCTCTGGCATAAGGCGTTAAACTCCCGGCAATATAACCAATGTACCATTTACCAGCATATTGACTTGTATTGTCTAATGTCCAGTTTAACATAACTTCTTGGTAATTGCCAGTTATTGAAACTGTCTTTGTTTGAATTGGAGTGCTTTTCGCAGTGTTAAATAACAAAATTTTCAAAGACCCAATTCCGCTAAATTCGCAAATAACTCTATTAATCTTGAACCCTACATTTTTGCGGCTACTTTTTTTAATTTCATAGCCAACAAAACCGGAAGGTAATGTTTCAAGATTTACTTTGTTATTATAGTTTTCATACAAAAGCTGTCTATCAATGAAATCAGATTCTGAAAAAACGTTATCCATTACCGAAGTAATAGAAGCATTCATAATATCTACCAACTGAGCATTAAATTGAGTTGGTGATTGTTCTGAGTAATCAGAATTATCAACTATTGATTCAATCTTGCAAAAAGGATTGTCAGTAACAAAACGACCTGAGCGACTTGTTTGATTTGTTTCAGAAACTAATGCATATAGAGGGTTAGCAGGATTTTTAAATCCAACTAACCCGGTCAATGCACTTTGTATTTTTGTCTTATCAAACATTAATTATGCTTTACAGCTCCAGAAATATATACTACTTGTGTAGCCCCTAAATTATTTGCTTTTGTGATATAAATACGCAAATGGTTATAAGGTACAACACTGTCATTTTTGTGTTGAGTGAAATTCACCGTTGTATCGGAACCACCTCCGTAATAAGTAATTGATTTGATATTTGTCCAAGCATCATTTGAAAACTTGCGACCTTGAAGCGAAATAGTATTCAATCCACGTCCGCGAATCTCTTTTACTTTAACCTGAACATCATAGAGCAAATCATACTCTTTGTTAATAAACCACTTATACTCAACTGTGTCTTGAGTTACACCAATAGAATCGGCAACAGTACCAGTATAATTGAAAAAGATGTCATTACGACCCAATTCATAATGTTTTGACCTATCCTGAGCGCTGGCCATAGCTGCTACAGCTATCAAAGCCAACATAATAATAAATTTCCTCATGTTATGGCGTTACTATTGATTCAACAAAACCAAATGCTAAAAATGGAGTTTCCCCGTCTGCACTAAGTGGAGCTTTTGTCCAAGCTAAATCCAAAGAAACCTGAGTCTCTGTGGTTACATCTTGTGTGTATCCATTAACTAAACTGCTGTCTGCCCTTGTTTCGTATTCGTGGATAGCGTAAGTTAACCCGTCAACAGGATTTAATAGCGAACCGTACATATTAACTGAGGTTACAATACCATCACGGTTTTGCTTTGGAATCCAAGGTAATACTGCAAAAGTACCTAATTGCGCTGCAATCATATATCCTTTTGAATATCCAAGTGCAACTCCCAAAGCTGTCAAAGCTGGTGTGTGAACAAAATTAACACCTGCAAACTGGAATTGAAGGTTTTCGCTGTTTGCTTGACCTTGATTTGCGTAGAAATTTACTTTGTTCCAAGCAATTGAATCACAGAAAACAGTCTTCATGCCTGAATATTTGTTAATATCCATTACTGTTTGAAGAATCTGAATACCTCTTTTTTCATTTGCTGTTGCAATTTCAAAAACATCAGTGTCAGCATCAAAAGCACCTTCATCAGAAGACGTTGCAGCGTTTACCCCTGATTTGTTTGCGCTCAAATAAGTAGCAGCAGCACTCTCAAATGATTCAGCAAAATTGGCAATAACGTTCATAATTTCGTTATTGTACATTTCCTGAGCTGAATACAAGTTGTTGTCTGATTGTTTTAGAGACTTTGAGAAAACATCTGCATAAGTTGTCCATGAAAGTGCAATTTCAGCACTGTCACCACTTGAGCCTGTGTGATTATGAGAGCGTGCAGAACCTAAAGCGCGTGAAGTCCTTTTGTTGTAGTAAGTATTTACTGTTCTGTCTTCGCGTGTTCTTAGTTGGTCAAAGTTAGGAAACATTATTTGTCCGCTTTTTAGAAACTCTAAAAACGTGGCAGGAGTGCGAAACCGCAATTCCCCAGACTGGAAAGCTCCAAGCAGTTTAGCTTGAGCGGCCACCAAATTAGAAGATGAATAATTTGCCATTTGTGAAATTATGTTAAGTGAATAATAAATCTAATTATTTAGACCTCTTTTCCTTGCCATAATTCCCTACGGCTATTTGAGGAGCATTTTATAACTGTTCAGAAATTCCCCTGAAAACCACTACAAAGATATATATAAAAATAAAACAAAGCCCCAATTAAGGGGCAATATTTTATACTTTCAAAGTTCCGTCTTTAATTCGTTTTTGCATTTCTGCATTAAATGCTTGACTTCCTTGAGTTATATTGTTAGCTGACATTTCTTTTATGAATGCTTCAATAGTTCCAGCCTTTGCACCTCCGCCACCTTCGTCTCCATTGCCTCCATTGCGTTTAACAATGTAAGGTTTGATTATTTCGGGCAGGTATTCATCAAGCGTAATAGGATTTAAGGTATTTTGATTTTTTAAAACCTCACCACCCTTTTTAATGATAATCGAATTTCCGTCAACGTCAAATTCGTTTTTAGTTTTAAGAATCAAAAGTAAATCTTCACTTGGTATTGCTAACCCATCTTTAGGCAATTTGCTTAATAATTCTCTTTCGATTCTACCTTGTTTTTTTTCATTTTCAAAAGTAGATAGAAGGTCGTTATACTTTGTTTCCCATTCTTTAGCTATACCTTGAAGTTTTTCTTTATCAGTTTCAAGTTCTTTAATTTTTTGAGTAGGCTCAATCTTTGCGTCTGCTATTACTTTAGCTTTTAAAGCTTCTGCAAAGTTGTCAATTGTTTTACCTTCAAAAGATAACCCATATTTTTCGCGAGCTTCTTTTATTGTCATTTCGGACCCGGCAACCTTTCCATTGTTATACTCTTCTTTCTTGAGATTTGTAAGGTATGTTTCAAATTCTGTTTTTGGTTTTATAACCAAATCCGTCGTTTCTATAATTATCTCTCCTTTCTCCAATCCTTGAGAAATTGATTCTTTTGGCACTTCGATATTTACCCCGCCAACATTTAATTTTACTACTTCCATGTTTACTCTGTTTTAGGTTTACGGCCTCTTTTTGCTGTATTTTCAACCACTTGTTCCAATGCTTGCGAAAGAACAGTCGCGCTTGTAGCTTGTTTCAATTCTTTAAGTTGATTTCTTTTTTCTTCCTTTTCAACAAGTTTCGCAGCAAATTCTTTTGTTGCTTTCTCGTCAATTTCATAAATCAATCCTGAGTTTTGCCAATTTTCGCTTACGTTTTCGGCATAGTCACGTGGGACTTTAGCATTTTTACGGTCAACTTCTTTAAAGTCTTTCGTAAATTTTCCATTTCGCTGCCCTAATTTATAGAGCGTTGCAATTACGATTTCCATATTTTATATATTAATTGCCGGTACTGCCGGTTCAGGTTCTTTATTTTCAATTCCCTTTTCTGGATATTCTGATGCAAACCATTTTTCAAAAGCGTCCTCTGTTTTTATTGGTGATTTACCCCACCAATAATCAAACAACATTTTCTTTTTAGCTTCACGATTGCCAAATATTTTATGCACTAACTCAACATCATAGTGAGGGTAAGGCTCAATACTTTTTTTCAATAGCATTTCTCCTAACGTCTCAACATCGTTTTTATATTTTGCCGTCAAATATTCAGTTAGGAGCTTGTCTAAGATTGTAACAGGGCTTTTTTGTAATTTACTTTCTTCATATCGTTTAAGTATTTCATCAGGTGTTTCAATGATATATCTACGGCCATATGAAATATGACATACGTGCTCTTCTACATTTTTAGTTACAATCTTAAAATTGACAATCCATTCAGATAATTGCCATTCAATCCATTCAGCTATATTAGCATAACAATTCAACCTATTAATTACAGGTTGAGTGTCAATGAATTTACCTGTAGCGGTTTCGTTGTTTCCTTCAACAAATATAGACCCCCAATGAGTTTTATTTATTTTGTCCTGTAAAAGTTTTTCTTCTTTATTGTATTGTTCCCAAACATCAAGCGGTGGAGCTTCCCAGCCTAAAGCCTTACTAATTGAAGGGATTGAACCATCTGAATTGAGTGGTATTATTATTTCATCTGTTACATCCTTACGTGGATTTACCCCCTTGCCTTTACATATTGGACAGTCTGCATTTTCATGCTTTCCTGTACCACTGCAATTATTACAAATTGTTGCAACTCTCCAAAACTGTGGGATTCCGTGTTGAATTTTATATATAAGTTTAATTGACTGGTCACGTAGATACTCTTTTTCTAGCTCAATAATTCCATCAATAGGGCTAAGGCGTTTTTTTGTATCTGGGTCTATTTGTTCACTGGCTATTATTGCAGGGCATTGTCCGAAAGGATTGTTAAATGTAGCTTCTTCAATTTGAGTAATAACAGAATTATCCTGAAATAACAACATATCTATAGCCTCATCAACATACCGCCAAATTGATTTTTTGCCGTCAAAAGTATAGTCAAGATTGTATTTATCTTTTATCTCTTTTGCTGTGTATTCTTTTGGCTCAAATAATATCCATTCAACATTCTGTCCTTTTGCTTTATAGTTTCTAATGTTAAAAATTGATTTGTAAGATGGAAAAACACTTTCGTCTTTCCACTCTAACATAATAACTCCGGCTGGATCTGTATGGTATATATTTTTTGCCCAATTGTTTTGTAACCAAAGCTCTACACTTTGATTACCCGAAAAGTTTGAGATAGTTTTTAAAACATCATCTACATAACTTTCAGGTACTTTATATTCTTTACTTCCACCTGTAGCGGAATAAACGTTATCAATATGCCTAAATAACCTTTCGTTTAAGTCTTTAATAGAATGGGCGTGTTTTTTTCTTGCCTCGGCTCTTTCTTTACTTTCTATATGGTCAATTTTAAGAAGCAGTTCAACAAAGTCTTTACCATTTACAAGGGCTTTTAATTCTTTTGCATACGCTCTACCCTCGATAATATATGAAGGGGCTGTTTTGTTATCTTTGATTAGTTGAATAACTTCTTCAGGTGTTCTCATATAATTTTTTTACAAAAGTACAACATTTTACCAAATTATTGCAGGGGTTTGTTTATTGTAGTAATAATCAATAGCATAACCTATTACATCTACATATTCATCATGAGCCACAGAAGGAAAAGAGCATATTTCGGAAATAAAACTATCATTCCAAATATCTTTAATTAAAACCACTTTATCGGCTTGAATAGAAGGTGCAGCAACTTCCAACCGAGTTGTTTTATCGCCTTTTGGCTCTTTACCTTTTAATACGTTTAACCCGGTTTGTTTTTTTAAATGTTGAATTACGCTTAATCCATTTGCTTTAGGTTCAATGAAAATACGTGACCCACTTGTATATCCGTTTTCTTTTACCCATAACTTAATAAATTCAATGAGTTCCGGAAATTCATAATGTACTTTTTTAGCATTAATTATATACATTTTCCCATTAACAAAACATGTTGCTATTATCCCTGATGGGTCTGCTTTAGTCTTGTCAGTGTAGGCTGTGTCTAACCAAAAATCAATAGGTCTATCACCTTTTATTTTTTTAAACTCTTCAAAATCACAATATTTAAACCATTCAGATTTAACAATATTACCACCTTGTATAACTGGATTTTGCTGATATAATGCCGCGAACATAGAAGGGTTGCTTTTTTGCTTATCTAACAGCATCTCTAAACTATGTTCATTAGGCCAAAGAGGTTCTCCAATATTTCTAATATCGTTGTTGTTGTCGTTATTTTCCTTAATAGCTGGGTAAGATACTACCGTCCATTTATTAGGTTCTTTTTCTAAAAGCCTTCCGGCAAGGTCGTCAACATGCCAGCGCGTCATTATAATTATTATTTTACTCTCATTTCTGATTCGTGTCAATAGGTCTCCATTATACCAATTCCATATATTATCTCTTATAGTTTTACTATTTGCGTCTGCTGCACCTTTAATCGGGTCGTCAATGATTGCAATGTCGCATGATTTACCAGTTATTCCACCACCAACGGAACTACAATAATAACTACCAGTTGAATTCACTATCTCAAACTCTTCAACAGTTCTTTTATATCCTTTGCTTGAATTTGCTCTTACATGGTTGTCATTTAAAGTTGTATTTTCAAAAATAGAATAGTATTCAGGCGTATCAATTATTCGCTGTATATCCCTCGAAAATCCTTGAACTAAATCATACCCATAAGCTGCATGAATTATTCTTGTATTTGGATTTTTACCAAAAACCCATGCGGGGAAATATCTACTCGCTAATGTGCTTTTGCCATTTTGAGGAGGGACAAAAAGCATTAATCTTTTTATTTCTCCTGCATATAGTCTTTGAAGTTGAATAGCTATATCCCTGTGAAACCATTGTGTTTTATAATCTTCTTTCATATACTCGACAAATGAAATAAGCCGACGACGTGCCAGCTCTTTTTTAATTTCAGAATAAGGGATATTTGATATTGCTTTCAATTTCGTTTTTTACTCTCGAACATAACTGCATTTTTGTAAGCAAAAAACTAATTTTACTTACATATTATAATTTATTGTTCAATTTTCTTTTGTAATTCTGCCATAGTTTCAAGTTCTTCATCAGATAATTTTGATAAATCAATTTTTTTATTTAGACTCTCTCCTTTAGTTGTATGGTCTATATTTTGTTTAACCCCATACTCTTGTGGAAATTTACGCTCTAACATCCATGCAGCCGCTTGCCATATTGGCTTATCATTATCAGTAGCCGCTTTCATTATAACATTTTCGCATATTTCCTTAATTCTTATTTTACCAGTTCCTTCAGCTTTTTGTATTCGTTCAGATAAATCAGAATTAAAACGCGGACTTTTGGGATCTAACCAATCAGTAAAAGTTTCATAAGATATTCCAACCTGTTTACAGGTCTTTACCCTTCCATTACCTTTTTCAAGACTTTCGACAATTGCGTTTAATATATTAGGATTATTTTTTTTCATTGCATTTCATCTAATTATATGCCATAAGCTTTTAATTTCATTTTTTCTGCTCTCCTTGATACTATCCCCTTATAGTCTAACTCACCCCCTGACCAGTCTATTTTATGCCACCAATACTCTTTATTTGTGTCATATTCATTCAGCATCATAGGTATATTTATTTTGTTTTGTCTGCAATAATCATTAAATAAATCATATAATCTTTCCGAATAACTACTTTTCCTGTAATTATTTTTAAAGCAATAATATACAAATCCGCTTAAATCTTCAATCCTATGAAGCATAACTGATATGAACCAATTTTTATGACCTTGTAATCCTTGTATTTTAAACATTGGGACTATTTTTTTTTCAAAGTATTCTTTTTTAATAGAATTATATATGTCATAAAATTTTGGGTTTATATCGCTTCGTATTTTTGTATATTGTAATGGTATAAAATATTCAGGTACAAAAGGTGTTGGCGCAAGTTGAATCATTGTTTGTGCTCCACTCTTAACTCTCATGTCTATTAATTTTCTCCAAAACTCTTCTAATTCTTTATAGTCGTCATCTGTTTCAAAATCATAATTGAACACATAATTTAGCTTTAATAACGCATATCTTTGTTTAAATATTAATGGAGCTATTTCATTTAATAGCCTGTCAAGTTTTATTTGTTTATCAGTAATATCTATTATTCTTTGACTTATCCCATCAATACCAAATACTGCTTGGTTTGATACGTTTTTATGAAGTATGTCATTTTCTGTAACAGTGTTTAATCTGAAATTATACCTAAAATATTTCATCCCTTTAAATTCACACCACTTTGCAAGCTCTTCATGCTTTTCAAAACTTGCTTCATCTGGAGCAAATGGATAAATTTGTTTTCCTTGCTCAAATGTATCTATGTTTTTTACTATTGCTTCATAATCGTTTTGCCTAAATGGGTACATTCTTTTCGATAATGCACAAAATCCACAATTATATTTACAACCCCTAGCTATTTCAATAACTTTTCGCGTTGTCTTACTTTCTATGCAATTACTGTCTAAAATGCTATCTTTTAACTTTTCAATCGGTAATATTCTTTTTGTTATAACTATATCAGATTTGCTTCCATGTATTGACGGGCAATAACTCCCTTTTATTTTTGATGCTTCTTCAATTATTTTAGTTCTTTGTCCTTTATACTTATCACATATTTCTAATATTTCCAAAATCCATTCCTCGCCTTCACCTATACAGGCAATATCAATAAATTTATCATATCCGTTAAACATATAATAACCTTGCCCTCCAAGTAATATAATAGGGTCTGTTTCTTTTCTAAATTTTGCTAATGGTTGAATTTTGTTGTCGTATAAAAAAGCAGGTATTCCAAATATTTGAAAATACATATAACATCCAATACCTATAACATTTGAATTTCTTACAGGCTTTTCACTTTTCCATTCCATCGATTCTTCGCCTGTTTGCCAAATTGCTCTTCCGCAGTTGTATTTGCTTTTATTTACAATTTTATCAATTATATTAATACCAAAATAAAAAGGCTTATAGCTTTCAGGAGAGATATCAACTAATGTAAAAGTTAATTCTTTATCGTCCCATTGACGTGTATCAATAAATTTTTGATAGTTGAACCATCTTTCATTCGATTTAAGCTGGCTTATTATATTTTTCATATAAATATCGTTGAAAATCGCTTGTTATTTGATTTATATCGATTGAATATTTTTTGCAATAATCTAACTGTAAAGGCACAACTATTGAAAATCTTCTTTTATTTGATTTACACCAATTATAATAATTTACAACGTATGCAAACATTTCTATTACTTCGTCCGATAAATTACTTTCTTTTATTTTTTTTCTGATTTCTCTGTGTATATTCTCAAACCAATGCTTCGAAACCTTTATGTATAATTCATGTATTTCTTGGTCATTTAATCCAAATTCTTCTTCTAATTCTTCTATTAACTTACCTTCGTTAATTTTCAATTCATATCCATCTAAAAACACGCTATCAAAATCATCTTTTATAAAATCAAAATCAAACTCACTCGTATCGCTTGCATGATTATCTATTAAAGCTAATTGTTTACGTTTTTCATCATTTGTATTTAAGTCTGTACGTTTAACGACTATCAATTCCGTCCCATCTGTTTCAACTACTTTTATAGGCTTATTACCCCACTGCTCCATAACTCCATTACCTGCAATTATCTCACCTTCATTGTCAATAAGAATAGAACGACCTGCACCAAATTCGTCAAGTGATTTTTTTATAATACGTTTATTTTTATCAGAGTGCCTCCGATAGTTTCTATTATCTTGTTTAATTTCCATTTCAAAATCTTATTACTTGACCTTCTTTAGCCTCAATAATCTCAAACTTATTATCGTACTGAATTGTAAAAATTCCAGCGTCAATAGCTTCAATTTCTATTCGTTCGGTAGTAAACTCATGACATCCAATATAATTATAAACGTTGTTAAAGTTTTCGGTAGTAATAACCAACCTTTGATTAGTTTCTTTGCAAATATTGAAAGTCATTTTGTTTTCTTTTTCGCATGCTGAAAGTATCAAACTAACTGCGAATAATAACATTAGTTTTTTCATTGTTTGTTTAATTTGGATGAAATTTATAAAATTCGTGGTTTAATTTTTCTTTGTTTGAGTATTTAGATAGGTTTACTTTCAACTCTTTTGTTTCCAAAATCTGATTATCAACCTGTCTATATACCATTGTTTTTTTCAATCTTTTCTACTTTTTTCAAAGCCCAGCCGTAGTTTTTTCTATATGCCGGCATTGGGTATTTCAATCTTTGCATAGGCTCATATTTTACAAGCGTATGAATATATGAACCTATTTGTATTCTCTTTTCCATGGTACAAATGTAATGATTTTTAAACTATCGTGCAAATTTATTTATTAAGTTATTGTTAATTAATTAATTATGTATATTTGTTATACATTTTGTTGTGATATACAATAGTTATAGCCAATTAAGAATCCAACTCAATATGGATAATTTCAGAATTGGCATTAAATGCGACACTATCTACATTTATAGCATCATCAAACGAAAGGTCTGTTAAATTTTCTTGTTTTGGTTCTTCGCAATTATATGAATAACCATAAAACCACTTTGGAGCGTATTCTCGTGCAACTTCCAAATTAGACTTCACCTTATCCTCCAACACTTGCTTTAAATCATTATCTAAATAAATTATT
>Ga0116186_1001830_pt1 | contig 20321 bp, 14 predicted proteins | sample AD_JPNNA4_MetaG_FD_89806 | JGI IMG/M metagenome (GOLD analysis project Ga0116186, IMG submission 89806) | Active sludge microbial communities of municipal wastewater-treating anaerobic digesters from Japan - AD_JPNNA4_MetaG | ecosystem: Engineered > Bioreactor > Anaerobic > Digestate | place...
ATTGACCAAACTACCGAGAAACCACCTGAAATTAAGAAACGAAATGTGTTTACCGTCTTAATCAATGCAAATAATCAATTCCTTGTTCAGAATGAGTGGGGAAATATTAAAGAACTCAGAAAAAAAGCTAAAGAATTTATCGAAAATCCAAACAACGACCCTTCATTGCCCGAAAAAGAAATGAAAAACATACCATTCTTTGGCGAATATCCTGTTTCTAAGCAAGTTATTTCATTACAAAACGACCGAGGTACAAAATATGAAGTTTACCTTAAAGTTCAAAATGAGCTAGTTGCGGCTTATAATGAGTTGCGACAAGAACTTGCAAAGAAAAAATTTGCAAAAGACTACGAAAAATTAACAGAAGAACAACGCGATGCCATCAATGAAATTTATCCTCAACGTATTTCTGAAGCTGAACCTAAAAATTTAGGAGGAAAATAACTATGGGTAAGTTTAAACAAAAAACAAAAGGTGGTACACCTAAAATTAGTACTGCATCGTTACCGGACGTTATCTTTATGCTTTTGTTTTTTTTCATGGTTACTACAGTAATGCGCGATGTGGAATTAAAAGTTAAGTTAAAAATTCCTCAGGATATTACTGAATCTAAAAAAATTGAAAAAAAATCGTTAGTAAGTTATATTTACGTTGGTGAACCTCGGCCTCAGTTCCAAAAAATATTTGGAACCGAACCGCGTATTCAATTAAATGATGCTTTTGCAAAATTGTCTGATATACAGTCATTCATAGAAAAAGAAAGAGCTGCTCGCCCCGAAAGCGATGTGCCTTTTCTTACAACTTCTTTGAAGGTAGATATTAACACAAAAATGGGTATTATTACCGATTTAAAACAAGAGCTTAGAAAAGCGAATGCTTTAAAAATTAATTATTCAGGAAGAAGTAAACCCAAAAGTTAAAATTTTAATTATTGAAAAAAAAGAGGCTGTCCTATTGAGACAGCCTCTTTTTTTGTGTTTAATTAAGTTTATTCAATGGTTTGATGCTCTTCAACGAAATGAATACCAATTTGTTCTAATTTATTCAATATGGGAATGTAAAGTTCGGGTATAACCGGAGTGTGAACACCGGTAAGGCGAATTTCGCCTTTTAAAAGCATTTCGGTTGCAAAGGCTACCGGCATACCCACTGTAATAGCCATAGAAGTTTCTATTTCATTTTTGCCTTTAACTACTAATGATGAAGTGATTTGTTCATTCTTACCATTCATTTCGTATTTAAAGATATGCTGCATTACAATCATATCAATATCTCCGGGTTCTAATTTCCATTTACTTTCTAGTAATTGTTGTAATATTTTTGCCGGTGTTGCATTTTTTAATCCAACCTGAACTTTATCAAAAATTCCGCACCATTTTAACAGATGCATTTCTCGTGAATTCATATCAATGTTAAACATACGGCATACTTTTTCTTCTACGCTTAAGCTGTTGTCATAGGGCAGGTACATGTTTATAAAATCACGATAACTAATATTTTCAGAATTTTCGACGGTATATGTATCATCGGTCATTCCTAATTGAACAAAAATGTTCCACGCTTGGCAATAACCCGGACGACGCATTGTACCTCTGAAAATGGTGGGTATATTTTGTAAACCATATACTTCTCTATACGATAATGAGTCGCGGTTGGCATACACATCAAATTCACCCATATCCAATACCTTAATTCTGAATGTACGTTTGAAGAGTTGTTGATAAGGTATGTATTTTATGGTGCCATTTTCAAAAAATTTAGCTGTTCCTTGCCCAGCAACAATTACGTTGCGAGGGTTCCACGTAAATTTGTAATGCCAAGGGTTATTGTCCGACTCCGGAGCAATCAATCCGCCGGTATTGCTATAAAAGGCTTTTAAAACACCTCCCTGCGAACGAATCTGGTCAATGACTTTCATGGCCGACATATGGTCAATTCCGGGGTCCACGCCTAATTCATTTAAAAATACTAAACCCTTGTTTTTAACTTCGGCTGCCATAGCTTTCATTTCGGGCGAAACATAAGATGCCGTAACCATGTTTTTCCCTTGTTTTAAGCACTCTTGAGCAACTATAGGGTGCATCATTGCAGGTAAAAAAGAGATTACCACATCGGCTTTGGAAATTTCGCTTTCTTTTTGCTCTTGATTATTAATGTCAAAAGAAATAGCCCGCCCTCTTGGATGATTGTTTATTTTTTTTTCGGCTAAGCTAAGCGAAACATCGCCTACTGTAACATGCCAATCGTTTTCTACCGATTTTTCAAGTAAATATTTAATCATCACTGTGGACGAAAAACCGGCACCCAATATTAATATGTTCTTCATAAGTTATTAGTTTGCGACAAAGTTATACGATAAAATGAAAGCGAAATATGAAAAAAGGCAGAAATTGAGATTTCTTTTAAATGGACATGCTAATTCCGTATGAAAATGCTACGAAATCAGGCCCTTTGTTGTCTTTAAAAACATGCGATAGACTGTAATTCGCAGCTAAACCGATTCTTCCGTAATTGGCACGAATATAGATACCGTAGCGATAAGGATTTATATTGTCAAATCTATATTCTTTGAATTTTACTTCATGTTTCGATTGATTTCTAAAATCTTCTCCAACATACTTAATATAATTAGAAATAAGTAATCCAAATCGACCACCTAAAGCCAATTTGAAATTTCGGTTTCTTTTATCTGATTTGGTTACAAGGTTTATTTCCAGCGGAATGTCAATATAACTTGTTGTTAATTTGTTTTTTGTGTATTCATATCCGCCGGGAATAAGCTTGAAATAAGTAACATCTAAACTGTCGTATGGAAGTGAATTGTTATGTACATTTTGGCTGCTAATTCCTATTCCTAACGAAATATTAAAAGTTCTGTCTTTTTTTAGTAATTGTTTAAATGCATAAATGTCTATCCCCAAAGATACGGGCATGGTTTTTATTGGATCTTTTACCTGCATCCATTGATTATTTAATAAGTTAATAATGATAGATTCGTTCTTTTTTGAAATAAAACGATGGTCGGTAGTGTCATTTTGGGCTATCAAATTTAAAACAAAAAATTGAAACGCTACAAAAATTAATATGTGTTTCATATTTACGTAATTAATATAAGGTTAAATGGTTTTAATCGTTAAAAGTACATCTTTTGTTGATTATTTGCAACTTTTTGTCAAAAAAAAAGGTCTTAATCGAAACATTAAATCGGTTTAGTAGTTAACTTTGAAAAAATAATTTTTAATTATGAAATACTTATTTGTAACCATCATCTTAGTTGCCTCAATTAATTTTATTTTTGGGCAAAAAAACAGCAGCGAAAAAGCTAAAGCTTATAATCAAATAAGCACGTACAACGATGTTTATTTTAAATTTAATGTAACGAGCAAAGCGGAATTAGACCAATTGCCTCAATACATTTCTATTGATAATATTGTGGGTACAACGGTATATGCATATGTTCACAAAAACCACTTTTCTGAACTTTTAGCATTGAATCTTCCTTTTGAAGTGGTTTCAAAAACTTCTGATTCAAAAGCATTGACTATGGCAACCACCGTTGCACAAATGGCAAACTGGGATAGGTATCCTACTTATTCGGTGTATGTTCAGATGATGCAGAATTTTGCAACCAATTACCCAACTTTATGCAAGCTGGATACAATTGGAACCAGTCAAAATGGCCGTCTTATTTTAGTTCTCAAGATAACCGACAATCCGAATGTTGCCGAAAATGAACCACGCGTATTTTTTAGTGGAACAATGCATGGCGATGAAGTAACGGGTGGTGTTCTTTTATTGAGACTTGCCGATTATTTGCTTTCAAATTACTCTACGAGTGCCCGAGTTAGAGATATTGTGAATAACGAAGAAGTATGGATAAATCCTTTTTCCAATCCCGATGGTACCTATGCTGGTGGCGACAATACCGTAGCCAATGCAACAAGAGAATTGGCTAATGGTGTAGATCCCAATAGAAATTATCCTAACCCAGTACAAGGGCAACATCCAGATGGTAGTTACTGGGCACCCGAAACCGTTGCTATGATGAATTTTGGTGCAGCACATAATTTTACCATGTCGCTAAATACACATGGAGGTGCTGAGGTGTTTAATTTCCCTTGGGATAGTTGGACATCTGCTCAAAAAACACACGCAGATGATAGCTGGTGGCAATATGTTGGACATGAATATGCTGATACCGTTTTTCTGTACGGTACAAGCACATACTTTAAGGGTGTTTCATCTAATGGTATTACCGAAGGAGCCGATTGGTATTATGCCTATGGCAGCCGTCAAGATTATTTTACCTATTATTTATTAGGTAGAGAAGTTACAGTTGAATTATCTAATACAAAATTATTGGATGCGGCACAACTTCCCAACCATTGGAATTATAATTACCGTTCTTTTTTAAATTATCTCCGCCAAGCGAAATACGGAATACATGGAGTTGTAACCGATGCTTGTTCAGGCTTACCGGTAAAAGCAAAGATATTTATCAATTCACATGATAGAGATAGTTCACATGTATATAGTTCGTTGCCGGTTGGCGATTACCACCGCCCTATTTTAGCCGGAACATATTCTATGACAGTTTCTGCACCGGGATACCAATCGCAGACTATTAATAATATAACAGTAGCAAATAAAGCAACGGTTATTAAAGATGTAGTGTTATCTCCCTTGCCTCCTGTTGCTGATTTTTTAGCCGATGTAACAAGCGGTTGCAATGCAACCATTAGTTTTACAGATTTGTCTTCAGCACCTTCAGGCTCTTCATATCTATGGGATTTTGGAGACGGGCAAACATCGACACTGCAAAACCCAACACATACTTATTCTACAAGTGGAACTTATACTGTTACATTAACTGTTACCAGCTGTTCGGGAAATAATACGAAGACAAAAACGAATTATATAACAATAAGTTTACCGGCAGCACCTACAACAACAAATGATAATATTTGTGGAGCAGGAACAGCTAATCTTACTGCTTCTGCATCCGGAACCTTATATTGGTACGATGCAGCTTCGGGAGGGAATCAAGTTGCTACAGGAACTTCATATCAACCTACAGTATCTTCAACAACAACCTTTTATGTAGAAAATCATATCGCAAGTGCCAGTGTTTATGGTGGCGATTTGCGTTCTAATACAGGAGGAGGCTATTTGAGTTCTACTTCAAAACATTATTTGATTTTCGATTGTACTTCTGCATGTACGTTGGTTTCTGTTGAAGTAAATGCTCAAACACAAGGAACAAAAATCATTGAGTTACAAAATTCAAGCGGTACCGTTTTACAATCCACATCTGTAACGGTTCCTGCCGGTGTTAGCAGGATTACGCTCAATTTTAATTTGCCTGTTGCCAACGGTTTGCGCTTAGTGGGGCCTGCTTCGGCAGCTTTGTATCGAAATAATACCGGATCGGTTTATCCTTACAATATTGGAAATTATGTTTCTATCGTAGGTAATTCTGCTTCTGATTTGAATTACTATTATTATTTTTATAATTGGGAGATTAAAGGTCCCGATTGTGTAAGTACCAGAGTGCCGGCCACCGTTACCGTAAATGCATTACCTACTCCTAATGCCGGTCAGGATATCAATACATGCAGTACGTCGGCAAGCTTAAATGCAATTCCGTCGGTAGGTAATGGTTCGTGGACACAGGTATCGGGAACAGGAACGATTACTTTTGCAAATGCCGCAAGTCCTACTACATCCATTACTGCTTCAACTCAAGGCTCATATGTTTTACAATGGACGGAAAACAACAACGGATGTACAGCATCTGATCAGGTTAGTGTGATGTTTTATTCGCAACCAATTGCAAATGCCGGAGCCGATTTGCAAATTGCAACCGGAACTACTGCACAATTAAATGGTACGGTAACCGGAGGTTCCGGAAATTATTCATACCATTGGGAGCCGGCTTCTATGCTTAATAATGCTACGATTGCAAACCCAACAACTATTAATTTGTCGGCAAATCAAACATTTAATTTAACGGTTACCGACAATACTACCGGATGTACATCAACGGACGAAATGATTGTTTCGGTTAGTACATCGGTTTTAACAATTAATATCAACCCTTCCTCAACCTCTGTGTGCGATGGTCAGCAAGTGCAATTAACTACACAGGTATCGGGTGGTTCTGGAAATTACACCTATACATGGGCATCTAATCCTGCCGGTTTTTCAAGCTCGTTAGCTAATCCAACCGTTAACCCTACACAAAATACAACTTACCTTGTAACTGTTTCCGATGGAACAACACAAGGATCCTCTTCTGTTAATATTACGGTATTGCCTTTGGCTCAGGCATCCTTTACTTATAATGCAAATCAATTAGTTGTAAGTTTTTACAATACTTCTACTAATTCAATTTCTTATTATTGGACATTTGGTGATGGCATGTTTGCTACCATGGCAAATCCTTCGCACACATACTTGGCAGATGGTGATTATACCGTTACTTTGATTGCAACCAATAATTGTGGAAGCGATACTATAAGTCAAATTATTCATGTTGAAGCTTCTGCAATTACAAATAATGAATTGCAATTGGTCAACATTTATCCAAATCCGGTTAGCAATGTTATTAATATAGAACTTGCAAACGAACTTAAATCAACCGTTTCTGTTTTTTCAATGGATGGACGTTTTATAATGAAAAAATCGTTCCAGGGTAAAAATGCTTCTTTAAATGTACAAGAGCTCGAACAAGGTGCATATATTCTTGAAATTACAACGGATTTAGGCATGATTAAAAGTATTTTTGTGAAAGAAAAATAGTTTATGCCTGATAAATTTGATTAAGAGAGCTCACTTAAATAGTGGGCTTTTTTATTTTCTTTATTAAAATTAGCATAATTTTAGAGATACGCTTTTCTTTAGTTCTGATGTTTTTAATACCTTTGCAGAAATAAAAATAAATAGAATGAAAATCAGGAACATATTAGTAGTATTTAGTATTTGCATTTCTTTTACTTCTAAAGCGCAAGTTACATCGCAGGCAGCATTGAAAATTCAACGAACGTTGGATATTATCAATTTGTTTTATGTAGATACGGTAAACAATGATAAATTGGCTGAAGCGGCCATCGTAGAAATGTTGAAAACGTTGGATCCACACTCTACATACATAAGTAAGGAAGAGGTAAGAGAAATGAATGAGCCGTTAGAAGGCAATTTTGAAGGTGTTGGAATTCAGTTTAATATTTTTAATGATACCATATTGGTTGTAAATCCAATCCCCGGTGGCCCAAGCGAAAAATTAGGCATTAGAGCCGGCGATAGAATCATTAAAATTGATGGTAACGTGGTTGCAGGAGTAAAAATAAAAAACAATGATGTTTTTAAAAAATTAAGAGGTAAAAAAGGAACACAAGTTTCCGTTTCCATATTACGAAGAGGAGAAAAAGAATTACTTGATTTTACCATTACACGCGATAAGATTCCAATTTACAGCCTTGACGCAGCTTATATGGTGGACAAAGAAATAGGTTATATCAAATTGAACCGTTTTGCAGCGACTACCATAGATGAATTTAAAAAAGCATTGAAAGAGTTGAAGGCAAAGGGAATGAAAGATTTAATCCTCGATTTAGCTGGTAATGGTGGCGGATATTTGAATATTGCTGTAGATTTAGCCGACGAATTTTTGGATGATAAAAAAATGATTGTTTATACTCAAGGTATTACGAGCCCGAGAACCGATTATAAAGCAACCGAAAAAGGAGACTGGCAAACAGGGCGATTAGTGGTATTGGTAGATGAGGGTTCTGCTTCGGCAAGCGAAATTGTTTCGGGAGCAATTCAAGATTGGGATAGGGGATTGATTGTTGGTAGAAGAACTTTTGGAAAAGGATTGGTTCAAAGGCCTTTCAATCTTAACGACGGTTCTATGATTCGATTAACGGTAGCACGTTATTATACACCCACAGGCAGGTTGATACAAAAACCTTATGAAAAAGGATTTGACGAATACTCCAAAGAAATAATAAAACGATACAATAACGGCGAATTAACCAATGCCGATAGTATTCATTTCCCCGATAGCTTAAAATACAAAACGAAAATTAGTCAACGTAATGTTTATGGTGGTGGTGGCATTATGCCGGATATTTTTGTCCCATTAGATACCAATGCATATACAAAATATTATAAACAATTGATGCAAAAAGGAATTATTTATCGTTTTAATTTACAATACCTTGATAAAGAAAGAGATAAACTAAAAAGTAAATACACATCGTTCGATAATTTTAAAGCAAACTTTCAGGTAGAAAATGTAATGCTCGATAGTTTAGCAGCTATGGCTAAGAAAGAAAAAATTGAATTTTCTGACGAAGAAAAAAAACAAAGCGAAAAAGATATTAAAATAATGATAAAAGCATTACTAGCTCGTGATTTGTGGGATAATTCACAATATTTCGAAGTTATTAATCCCAGTCGCGATGAATATATGAAAGCTATCGAAGCACTGAGAGACAAAAAGCTTTACAATAAAAAATTAGGTAAATTGTAAAATGTATCAATGGTTTATTGATAATTATGTAGAAGCCATTGCTGCTCTTACGGGTATCATTGCAATTTTTTTTCAAATAAAAGTAAATTCTTGGTATTGGCCTATAAGCATTCTGAATGTATTGCTTTATATTTTTGTTTTTTTTCGTGCTCGTTTATATGCTGAAATAAGCCTTCAATTCTATTATTTAATAATGAGTATCTATGGTTGGTTTTTTTGGACAAAGAAAAAAAATAATATAAAGATCGCAGTATCTAAAACATTTAAAATAGAATGGCTAATATTATCTGTACTCTTTTTGCCTGTTTGGTTATCAATGGCTATTTTGTTGAAAAATTACTCTAATACCGATGTGCCTTTTATTGATTCTTTTTTAACAACTTTGAGCTTTGTTGCAACTTATTTGCTTGCTCGAAAAAAGCTTGAAAACTGGTTGATTTGGATTTTTGTTGATTTTTCTTCAATAGGATTATATTATTATAAACATTTGTATGCCACGATTGTGCTCTTTGCCATTTTAACCATATTGGCATTTGTTGGATATTTTGAATGGAGAAAACAATTGAATGCTTCCGTTTAATACATATGTCATCATCGGTCCCGAATCTACCGGTAAAACCACGTTATGCAAACAATTAGCAGAGCATTTTAAGGGGATATGGATTCCTGAATATGCACGTTTTTACGTAGAGCAAATTAAAAGACCTTATACCTACGATGATGTTATTCATATTGCACAAAAACAGATTGAAACAGAAGAGTCGATCAAGGTAAATCCAACCGATTATTTATTTTTTGATACAGATTTGATTATAACAAAAGTATGGCTTTTGCATGTCTATAAGCAATGCCCTGAATGGATAGATGTTTTTTTAAAAAACGCTTACAGAAAATCCTATTTTTTATGTTATCCCGATTTGCCATGGGAGTTCGATCCGGTAAGAGAAAATCCACATTTGCGGGAATATTTATTTAATTGGTACAAAAAAGAATTAATTTACTACGGTTTTAACTATTTTATTATTAATGGGACAGAACAACAAAGATTAAATAATGCTTTAATAAATATTTAATTTTGAACTATACGAAAGTTTTGAGCTAAACTTTTAATCGTTTTTTATTTCTTATTTATTTTTATGTATATTTGCTTTTTTTAACGATGTTTTATGAAGTGGATATTTGTTGTTATTATTGGTATAAGCCTTTTTAAATTTTCATACAGTCAACAAAATACATCGGTAATTCCAAATATTATTGATGTTGGACAAGCCCAATTTAAAGTATTAGGGGCAGTATGGGCTAGTAAAGTTGTTTCATTTTCTTCAGAATATTCTCCCAAGATAAAAGGTTCCATACAAGTTTTAGGAAAACCCAACGTTTTACCGACCGGAGGCATGTCGCCTTGTGCTTGGACTTATTCAAAAAAAGCGAAAAATGGTGATGAGTATCTTCGAGTTTCATTTGATAATAGAATTAAAGCAAAGCAAATAGCTGTCGCCGAAAATTACAAGCCCGGAGCCATAGAAAAAATAACATTATATGGTACTAATTCAGGCGAAGAATTAGTCGTTTATCAAGCAGAAGCTAAATTGTCATCAGAAAATAGCCGCATGCTAAACATATTTTTTCAGGAAACACCTTTCGAAGTAAAAGAGTTAGAGATACGTTTCAATTCTGATAAAGTAGCCAATTTTGAAATTGATGCAATAGGAATATCTAATTCAACTGATTCGATTAAAGCTCGAATCAATGTGCCGCTTAGTATGAAATATAAAGCCGAAAAAGAATCGTTAGGACCGGCTATTAATACCGAATATGACGAAAGAGCACCTATCATCACTGCCGATTCAAAAGAAATATTTTTTGTTCGTAAAAATCACCCGCAAAATACCGGTGGTAGTGCTGACGAAGATGATATTTGGTACTCAAAGATAATAGATGGTAAATGGACACCGGCGGTTAATTTAGGACCTCCGCTCAATACAAATGATAATAATTTTGTTCAGTCGGTTACACCTGATGGCAACATGATACTCCTTGCAAATATTTATATCAAAGACGGTAGAAATGTCAGTTTAAAACCGGGCGCATCCGTTTCTTACAAAACACGAACAGGTTGGGGATTCCCTGAAGAACAACGGATAAAAGATTTTATAAATAATAGCCCTTATGTAAATTATTATTTGTCGGCAAACGGTAAATATTTGCTTATGGCTATCGATGGTCCCGATAGTTATGGAGGTCTTGATTTATATGTAAGCTTTAGAACAGGCGAAAATTCTTGGTCAAAACCTGTAAATCTGGGACCCGAAATTAATACAGCTGCAAATGATTATAGCCCTTTTCTTGCTGCAGATGGAGTTACACTCTATTATTCTACTGCAGGCATCAGTGGATATGGCAAAGAAGATATTTTTGTGTCAAGACGCTTAGACGATACATGGATGAAATGGTCGGAGCCGATGAATATGGGAAAACCCATCAATTCCTCAGAATCTGATTCAAAATTCTCTATCCCTGCATCGGGAAGTTATGCTTTTTTCTCTTCAAAGGAAGGTTCGGTCGGTTTATACGATATTTTCAGAATACTTTTGCCCGATACAGCCAAACCGCAAGCTGTAGCTCTTTTAAAAGGGAGTATTCTTGATGTTACAACCAAAGTTCCGGTTGGAGGTGCCATCATTATTTATAAAAATTATCCCGACGAAGCCATCATAATTAGGGAAATAAGCGATTCAATTACAGGTAAATTCAGCGTTTATCTGCCGGTAGGATATAAATACACTGCCGTAATAAAGGCAGACGGTTATATAGATGGCAAACAATCGTTGGATTTAAGTTCTATTTACAATTTTACAATAATCGAACAGCAGCCAATTTTGATGGTAAAAAAATCTACTTTTAAAACGATAAAAGGAAAATTAAACGATAAATTAACCGATAAATCAATTGCAGGAGCTAAAATTTCGTTGGTAGCTGATTCGGTTGGTGGTAAGGTATTGGCTGTGTCATATGCCAATGAAAAAGGTGAATTTGAGTTTAAACTTGAAAATCTGGATGAAAACGAAAAAATTTTGATGGTTGTAGAACAAGAAAACTACAAACAACAAGTATTGGAGTTGGGTGATATTAGCAATGAAACAGAAATTCCACTCGATATAAATTTAGAGCCAGAAATTAAAAAAGACAAAGTAATTGAGTTTCATAATATTTATTTTGATTTTGGAAAAGCTACGCTAAAAGAAGAATCAAAAGAAGTGTTAGATAGAATAGTAGAAGTTATGAATGAAAACCCAACACTCGAAATTGAACTGAGCGGTCATACCGATAGTCAATCCAGCGCCGGATTTAATTTGAAACTTTCTCAGCAACGTGCCGACGAAGCCAAAAGATACATTGTTTCAAAAGGAATTTCTGAAAACAGAATCGTTGCCATTGGTTATGGCGAAACTCGCCTATTGAATCATTGTAAAGATAACGTGCCCTGTTCCGAAGAAGAACATGCTATTAATAGAAGAATTGAAGTAAAAGTAATAAAGTTGTAAAATTATGATAAAGAAATTTTTCACACTTGTTTTAACTGTTTGTCTTGTTTCTCCATCCTTTTCACAAAAAATTCCCGATAGCCTCGATGCTAAATTATCGGGCAAATCGCCCAAGGAGCAAGTGGCATATTTGAGCAAGACCGCCAATAGTATTTTGAAATCAAAATCATCTGCATCTTTTGAACTAGCAAAAATAGCTAATTCTATTGCAGTAAAAAATGGCGATAAAAACGGCGAATATCAATCTGCTGTAATAGCAGGTAAAGCCGCCCGTTATGCAGGAAAAGCTTCCGAAGGTGTATCATACTTGAATAGCGCTATTACAATAGTATCCCAGACGAATAACAAACAAGTATTAGCTCCCATTTACAATGAATTGGGTTTGGCTTATCGCGAAACAAAAAAATACAGCGATGCAGCTTCCGCATTTTCAAAAGCGGTTTCGTTATACGAAGAATTGTCTAATACGAAAGAAGCACTGGCTGTTACCAATAATTTAGGTGCGGTCTATGTTCAATCGGGGCAATATAAACAAGCCATTGATGCATTAAGTAAAGCTAAATCGCTGGCAGATAAATTGGGCGATAAAAAAGAAATTGCATCGGCATTGTATCAATTGGGAGTAGCGTATGCAAATTATGGTAATAATAGCGAAGCTCAAAAGAACCTCGAAGCTTCCAAAGAAATTGCTCAGGCACAAAATTTAACTGCACTTATCGCTTCCATTGATAAAAGTATGAGTGCATTGCAACAAAATTTAGCTCAAAAAACAAAAACAACATACGAACAGGAACAGGAACAGGAAAAAGAAAAAATGGTTAGCCAATTACAAAGCCAATACCAGCAAGCACAAATTCAAAATTTAAAATCATTTGAAGAAATTGAAAAGTTAAGTGTTGAGAATCAGGCAAAAGAATACCGACTTAGAGCCATACAAAGCGAAGTAGATAAGCAAAAACTTGAAAATCAGCTTAAAGAACAAAATTTAAAAGTTTTGGAGGCTGAGAAAAAACAACAAGAAGCAGAAATTAATAAGCAAAACGAAGCACTGGCTTATCAAAAGAAAGTGCTGATAATTATAGGCTCTGCATTGGCAATTGTTTTTGTATTATTAATTTTTATTATTCGTTTATATATTGTTAATAAACGTACGTTAAAATTGGTTCGTGAGCAAAAAGTTCAAATTGAAAAACAAAAAGACGAAATAGAAGTTATCAATAAAGAACTTACGCATCAAAATACCATTATTCGCGAAAGCATCGATTACGCTAAACACATTCAATTTGCCATGTTACCAAACCAAGCATTAATTGCAAAAACACTACAAAATTTCTTTGTATTCTTTAAGCCTCGAGATGTTGTAAGTGGCGATTTTTATTGGTATCATAAAGCAGGGAATTATGCCATTTTAGCTACTATTGATTGTACGGGGCATGGAGTTCCCGGAGCTTTTATGAGTCTTATTGCAAATTCAATGCTTAATAAAATAGTAAAAGAAAAACAAATTTTCGATCCGGCACTGGTATTGGAAAATTTAAATAAAGAGGTGTTGGAAGCCATGTCTCAAAGTGGAGATGATTTAGATAATGGCATGGATATTAGCGTTTGTTGTATTGACGAAAACTCAAAACAAATGGAAATAGCAATGGCCGGACATTCTTGTGTTATCGTTAAAAATAATGAATTAAACGAAATAGATGGCAAAGATTTTACCATTGGTGGAGTATTTGCAAGCCAAGATTCAACATACGAAAAATATACGGTTCCGCTTACTGAAGGATCTAGCTTCTATTTCTTCAGCGATGGCTTTGCCGATCAAATAGGTGGAAATGAAAAAAAGAAACTTGGACAAAAAGCGTTAAACGAAATTATTTTAAAAGCCAACTCCATTGATTATGCAAGTAGAAAAGAATATTTCGAAAAAGCCTTGGCCGATTGGAAAGGTGAATTAAAACAAGTTGACGATATTATTATTATTGGCTTTAGTTGTTAATTATGTTAAAATATGCTATAATAACAATAGCTTGCTTGCCGCTTCGTTTTGAGCCATCCGAAAAAAGCGAAATGGAAACTCAAATTATGTTCGGAGAATTGGTTCAGGTTTTGGAAAGTTCCGGAAATTGGGCAAAAGTGAAAAACCTTAATGACCAATACGAAGGTTGGGTTGATAATAAAAATTTTATTTATTTAGATGAAAAAAATATTCAGCCTTACCTAAATGTAAAAACAGTTTTAACCTCAACTATTAACATTGCGATAAATCCTAAAAACGAAAAAATTATACTTCCCGGTGGTGCCCTTTTGCCCAATTTTGACCCATTAAACAATACCTTTGTTATTGAAGACAAAATATACAAATTACTCGAACCAAATAATCAATACAAACCCGAAGCCCAAACTATTGTCAACCTTGCTAAACAATACCTAAACTGTCCGTATTTATGGGGTGGCAAAACGGCATTGGGTATTGATTGTTCGGGGCTTACTCAGGTTGTTTATAAAATGGTGGGCATTCAATTACCTCGCAACGCTTCGCAACAAGCAGAAAAAGGAAAGCTGATCTCTTTTATAGAAGAAGCAAAACCGGGTGATTTAATCTTTTTTGACAATGCCGAAGGAAAAATTATTCATGTAGGTGTTTACATGGGGAATAACAAAATAATACATGCCTCAGGAAGTGTGCGTATCGATTCTGTTGACAACCATGGTATATACAGGGAAGAAATAAAAAAATATTCGCACACGCTTCGAATGATAAAACGAATTATCGATGTTTAGTCGTTTTACAAATATTATTCATTTTTACTCAGAATCGTTGTATTTTGCTTACCAGGCATTAAAACTCAATAAAGTTAGGGCATTTTTATCGTTAATAGGCATTACGATTGGTATTTTTTCTATTATTTCGGTATTTGCGGTATTAGACAGTCTTAAAACCTCTATTCATTCTACAATAGAATCGCTAGGAAATAATATTGTCTATGTGCAAAAATGGCCGTGGGAGTTTAGCAATGATTATCCATGGTGGAAATACCTCAGCAGGCCGGTAGTAACGGTGGATGAAGCAAACGAAATAACCGACCGATCTACAAAATCGGCCAATGTTGTATTTATGGCAAAATCGTTGAAAAATGTAGAGTACAATAAAATTGAGGTTAAAGACGTGCCGTTAATCATTGCAGATTACGATTTTGATAAAGTTCGTTCAATAGAGATTGACAAAGGCCGATATTTTACTCCTACAGAGTCGAAAAGTGGAGCTAAAAAGGCAATAATTGGTGCTACTTTAGCCTCCATCTTGTACAAAGGCGATAATCCGATAGGCAAAACGATAACCATTTTGGGCTTTAAATTTACCATTGTAGGTGTTTTTAAAAAAGAAGGAAATTCTGTTTTCGATCAAAGTATGGACAATGTTGTGCTTTTGCCATTAAATGCTTGCCGTTCGTATTTCGATTTGCGTGATGAAATGATGAATCCGACCATTATTGTAAAAGCGTTGGATGGAGTTTCGTTGGATGAGCTTACCTACGAATTAAAGACCATTTTGCGTTCAATACGAAGAGTAAGACCAACCGATGAAGATAATTTTGCTATTAATCAAGCAAGTGCTATTACGCAAGGCTTTAACGATCTTTTTGGCGTTATCGACATTGCTGGAATGGTTATAGGAGGCTTCTCAATTTTGGTTGGAGGGTTTGGAATAGCAAATATTATGTTTGTTTCGGTAAAAGAAAGAACCAAGCTTATTGGTATTCAAAAAGCCATTGGTGCAAAAAATAATTTTATTTTGCTGCAATTTTTAAATGAGTCGATTCTTCTATCTTTAATTGGTGGAATTTTTGGCTTATTTTTTGTTTTAATTGCCATTTTTTATGCTGAAAAAGTGGTAGATATGAATTTAACGCTAAGCATTAAAAATATTGTAACAGGATTATCTATTTCGGCTATTATTGGTCTAATATCGGGGTTTGCTCCGGCATGGTCAGCAGCAAAAATGAATCCGGTTGATGCTATTAATTCGAATTTTTAAAATATAAAATTATGAAAACAATAAAGTTACTTTTTGCAATTGCTTTTTTTTCAATAGGTTTACAAGCTCAGAAATCTATTTTACCCATGAAAACCATATTGAAAAATGTAACGGTTTTTTTAGCCGGTGCTCAAATTGAAAGGACAGGAAGCATTACAATTCCGGATGGCAATAGCATGGTTGTTGTTACCGGTTTACCGGTCGATGTAAATCCACAAACCGTTCAAGTAAGCGGGAAGGGTAATTTTAGTATTTTGTCAGTATCGCACACAACCAACTATTTGATTGAACAACAAAAACCAAAAGATATTTTAGCCTTGGAGGATTCATTGCAACGATTAAAAGAAACGATAAACGATAAAAATGCTGTTTTGTCGGTATATAGCCAAGAAGAAGCATTGATTTTAGCCAACAAGCAGTTGGGAGGACAAAACAACGGACTAAGTGTGGCGGCATTAAAAGAAGCAAGCGATTTTTATCGGACACGACTATTAGATATAAAAAATAAACAACTTCAAATACAACGTCAAATAAACGATGTTCAGAAAAAGATTGCAAAACTGGAGAGCCAACTAAACGAACGGAATGCTAAAAACAATCAGCCTACCAGCGAAGTTCTTATTTCGGTTTGGGCTTCGACTCAAACCAGTGCAAGTTTTAATATTAGTTACGTAACGAATTCGGCTTCGTGGTATCCGCTTTACGATTTAAAAGTAAAAAATGTCAATAGCCCTATACAATTAACATACAAAGCAAATGTTGAGCAACGCACCGGTGAAGATTGGAATAATATAAAAATGATCTTATCTACTGCGAATCCTTTTAGTCAAGGCTCTAAACCTGAGTTTGTCCCGTGGTATTTAAGTTATTATGTGCCTTATGCATATGATTACGATCAACGCTATACAAAATCAAAAGCTCCGGCTGCTGCTAGAGCTGAATTAAGCCAGGCTATAGAAGAACAAAAAGTTGATATGCCGGCAAAAACAGGCTCCAGTTATACTACTCAGCAGACCAACATGACTACAGCCGAATTTGTTATTGACAAACCATACGATATTCCTTCGGGAGGTCAGGGAGTAACGGTTGAAATGACCGTTACCGAAATGAATGCCTTGTACGAGTATTATGCTTATCCTAAAGCCAATCCCTATGCTTATTTGCTGGCTAAAGTTACTGGCTTTGAGTCATTGAATATGCTTCCGGGTGAACTCAATTTGTTCTTTGAAAACACGTACGTAGGAAAATCCAATTACAATGGTTTAGTGGTTACCGATACCGTCGATTTTTCGTTGGGTCAGGATAAAGGAATATCAATAAAACGTGAAAAAATGAAAGATTTTTCGAGCAAAAAACTGATTGGAACCAACCAACGTCAAAGCATAGGTTTCCAAATTAGTGTAAGAAATAATAAAAATATCCCGGTTACTATCAATCTGTTTGAGCAATTGCCGTTGTCCACAAACAAAGATATTGAAATTGAAAAAGTTGAGTTGAGTAGTGGTCAAGTAAATGATATGACCGGTGCTGTTTTGTGGAAAATTCAATTAAAACCGGGCGAATCGAAGCAAATTAAGTTTGTTTATGCTGTAAAATATCCCAAAGACAAAACCATCATATTAGAATAGTATGTTGAAATACATGCTCAAAAAAGATTTTTGGGATTTAGTTAAAGTCTTTGTCTGGCGAGAGCTAAAAATAAAATATGCTCAAACCTATTTAGGCATTTTCTGGATGTTGTTTCCTCCCTTGATGGCATTGCTTGTTGTTTCATTTTTTTTCGGGAATTTGATGAAAGTAAGTCTCGAAATACCCAACTATACTCTTTTTGCTTATGTTGGCATGCTGTCTTGGTTTTATTTTTCGTATGTTGTTTCATATAGCAGTGTTTCATTGCTTCAAAATCAGGAAATTGTTCAAAAATCGCCCATTCCACGAATTATTTTTCCATTAGCAAAAGCAATTTGTGGAATACTGGATCTCTTGATTTGGTTTTTATTAGCTTTTCTTCTAATGTTATTTTTTGGTTTGAAGCCGGGCTTCACTTTTTTATTACTTCCTTTTATATTAGTCCTGAATTTTATTGCCGGTTTTTCAATCGGTATATGGATTGCCGCTTTTTCTATACGGTGGCGTGATATTTACCAATTGGTGCCTTATATTATAGGCTTTACGATGTTGATAACGCCGGTATTTTATCATGCTAATATGGTACCGGAAAATTTAAAAATATTTCTTTATTTTAATCCGATTGCCGGAGTTATAGAATGGTACAGGTATTTATTTGTTCATACTTCAATGCCGATTTTTGAGTTTATTTTTGGTTTTATTTTTTCAATTCTTCTATTATTCGGGGGAATTTATTATTTTCATAAACAAGAATCAATAATGGCTGAGAGGTTATAGTAATGGCAAGTCCAATAATACATATTGAGCAATTATCGAAAAGATTTAGGAAAAGGGAAGAAAAAACCGGAATTTATTCTGCGTCCGATCAGTATATAACAGCGTTGGATAATATTAGTTTTGATGTTTTTAAAGGCGAATCGGTGGGTTTGATAGGAAGAAACGGAAGCGGGAAATCGACCTTGCTTAAAATTCTTGCCGGTGTTTATCCGCCTACTCAAGGCTCTTTTAAAGTAGATGGAAAGATAATTCCTTTGTTGGAGTCAGGTATTGGGTTTCATAAAGATTTGAGCGGATATGATAATATCTTAATACTTGGACGAATTTTAGGAATGTCAATCAAAGATATTCGCTCTAAAATGGATGAGATTGTAGATTTTGCTGAAATAGGTGATTTTATTTATATGCCCATTAAACATTACTCTAACGGAATGGTTTCGAGAATTTCATTTTCTGTGGTTCCTTTTCTTACCGGCGATATTTTGTTGGTAGATGAAGTGTTGGCTTTTGGAGATTTAAGTTTTCAGCAAAAAGCATTGCAATTCTTAAAATCATTGCACGCAAAAGGTAAAACATATGTTATTGTTTCACATCATTTAAACAGCCTGATAACGCTTTGCAATCGTTTTATCGTTTTGCAAAACGGTAAATATGTAAGCGATGGGCCACCTCTTAAAATTTTACCCGAATATTACGAAGAATTATTATTGTCAAAAGTGGAACATCGTAATTCTTTTGTGAAGATGGATTTACTAAACCAGCGTTCTATCTTTTTTGAAGCATTATTTGAAATGGACGGGATGCGGTTTTTAGAAGCCCATATTTTACCTTCTAAATCCTGCACAAACGAATTTGAAAGCAACGAAGAATTGGTTTTTGAATTTGTAGTACAGTCGTCCCCAAAGCACAATGTAGATATTGGCATCATTGCTCGCGACATTATGCAAAATCTCATATTCTCTTTATCAATGGGGCAATGTGGTATAAGCCTCGAAAGAGCAGAAACGAAAAGGCACGTATATTTAAAACTTCCTTTAAATATTTTAAATGCTGGTGTCTTTTTTATCCATCCTTTTTTGTTGAATTTAAAAACGAAAGAATATTCATTAAGCCATAAATCATTGGCTTTTAGAATAAAAAATACAAGCGATTTCAATATTAACGAAACCATTCAGCTAATTTCGTTGATGGGTTCGATAAAAGTTCCGGCAACGTGGGAATTGAAGTGATTTTAACGGTCGAGTGCTGAAAAGTTGGTAGTATCCCATTTTATGACAAAGCGGAGTTAAGAGTTGCATATTACCGCAGATTAGAAAAACGTAGATGAAATAACTTGCTCAAGCAGATGCTTGTAAAGGACTTCATGGTATTGTTACCAATATTTCTTCCGATATAGCGAATGTGCAGGAAGTCTTGAAACAATACAGAGGTTTATGGCAGGTCGAAGAAACCTTTCGTATCTCTAAACACGATTTACGTATGCGTCCAATTTTTCATTGGAAACTATAACGAATTAAAGCACATATTGCTATCTGCTACATGGCATTGGTATGTGCGCGCATTATGGAACATAAAGTAATACCGAACTGACACCAAGTAATAAAAATTAAATTTTTTAAACTTGCTGTATGTCGGCATTATACCAACTTATTTATTTTATCTTGTTAGCGGTTTGGTATAAGTTTACAGTATAAAAAAATGAGTCCTGCCGCTATACGCAACGAACTGCAAAAAATGCAAATCTCTATCCTCAACGATTATAAAACGGGTCATCAATATGCAATCCCATCCAAAGCTACAC
>Ga0116186_1001836_pt1 | contig 20291 bp, 28 predicted proteins | sample AD_JPNNA4_MetaG_FD_89806 | JGI IMG/M metagenome (GOLD analysis project Ga0116186, IMG submission 89806) | Active sludge microbial communities of municipal wastewater-treating anaerobic digesters from Japan - AD_JPNNA4_MetaG | ecosystem: Engineered > Bioreactor > Anaerobic > Digestate | place...
ATCAATGCTAACTTATGCTCTTTGTCCACCGCCTGTTATTACCAATATGTTCCCAAATCCAATAACATCAGGTACTAATTCTGTCCTTACTATTCAAGGTTCTAATTTCGGTAACACACGTGGAACAAGTCAAATTTGGATGTGCAATGACGAAAATTGTAGTTTTACTATTACAAATTTTGATTATATTGATTATTTATCGTGGAGCGATACAGAAATTAAATTTCGTGTTCCTTCAAGAGTTGATACATTAGATAGTATATATCATTATAAAGGTGTTGGTTCCGGTAATGTTTATGTATGGAAGAGCGATGGTGTTAATGCTGAACTTTCAAATCCGCTTCATCTTGAAATATCTTATGCTAATATGAATGTTAAATATCATTATCTTACTCCAGAATATAAAAAAATACCTGTGAGAGTAATTCCAGATTATGGCGATACTACAAAGTATTTTTATTTAGATACAAGCATTACCAATTCACCCGAGAGAGAACTTGCTGTAAGAGCTGCATTACGTCGCTGGTCATGTAATACATTAATTAATTGGGCAATAAAAGGCAATACTATAGGGCAACACTTTGAAGATAACATTTCTGTAATATATATGGATGATACTCTTCATGGTAACCCATTAGCAGAAACAATACAGACTATGGGTATTGTTTGTACAGACGATAACGGTGATACAATTGCGTATTTTAAAGATATTGATATTGGTATTTCAAGAAATTTTAACGATGTTGCAGAAACATGGCTTATAGATACAAGTTATACTCAAAATCTTCTTCCTAAACAACATGATTTTTTTCAGGTAGTTCAACATGAACTTGGTCATGCCCATGGATTAGACCATGTTAATGATAATACTGATATGATGTATTATGCAGACAAAAGCAATCCTATTAATACTATTCCTTATTATAATCGTGTAGATATATATAATAGTCAGGATGCAGTAAATGGTGGTAATTATATATTTCAAAAAAGTCAACAGATTCACTCATGTGATTTTGTTACTCAAATGGTGCCATCTTCGGTAAGTAATTGCAGTAGTCCAAATAATATTTGTGAATTATCTAATGAGGACATTAATTTATGGGCATATCCAAATCCTTTAAACGATATTTTAACTGTTTTCTATAATCTTAAACGAGATGCCGTTTTAAATATTACTATTTATGATTATCTTGGCACCAAAATTAAGCAAGTTAATATAGGTAAACAAAATATGGGTTCACACAATATTAAAATAAATGTCAACAATCTTTCTTCAGGTTTATATTTTCTAAAAGTTAAAATAAATAGCAGTGTTGAAACAATTAAATTAATAAAGGACTAAATAGTAATTAAAAGAATATACAAAGAAATGACTATATTTGCAAATTATTTAAAAAATATAAAATTTAGGAATGATTATATTTTGTGAAAATCATATAATTGAGATAATAACTAAAATATAAACAGATGAAAAATATAGAAATTAAAGACATGACTACAAAGGAACTTACTGAAAAAGTAGGTGATGATAAATTAATGTTAACCAAAATGAAACTTAATCATCATATTAATCCTTTGGATAATCCAAAAAAAATTAGTCAGACACGCAGAAATATTGCTCGTATGATGAGTGAGTTGCGCAAACGTCAATTAAATGAAAATATTAAATAGATTTCTGACTCATGGAAAATAGAAATTCAAGAAAAGTTCGTATTGGAGTTGTTGTTAGCAATAAAATGAAAAAATCTATAGTAGTAGCTGAACAACGTAAAGTTAAACATCCCAAATACGGGAAATTCGTTAACAAAACAACTCACTACATGGCTCACGATGAAAAGAACGAAAGCAATATTGGTGATATTGTTAAAATAATGGAAACCAGACCATTAAGTAAAAATAAATGCTGGCGATTAGTAGAAATAATAGAAAAAGCTAAATAATTATGATACAGCAAGAATCAAGATTAGTTGTTGCCGATAACAGTGGAGCCAAAGAAGTACTTTGTATACGAGTACTCGGAGGTTCAGGCAAAAAATATGCATCCATTGGTGATAAAATAGTTGTTACAGTTAAATCGGCCATACCTTCCTCAGAAGTGAAGAAAGGAACAGTTAGCAAGGCTGTTGTGGTTAGAACCAAAAAAGAAGTACGTCGTCGCGATGGATCATATATACGCTTTGATGATAACGCTGTTGTGTTATTAAATCAAGCCGATGAAATTCGTGGAACACGTATTTTCGGACCCGTTGCTCGCGAATTACGTGAAAAAAAATATATGAAAATTGTTTCATTAGCACCGGAAGTGCTTTAATAAATGTTAATTATGGCAAAGAAAATGCACATAAAAAAAGGCGACACTGTTATTGTTATAGCAGGTGACTCAAAAGGACAAGAAGGAAGAGTTCTTTCCGTAAATTACGAAAAAAATACTGCTATCGTAGAAGGAGTTAACTTAGTATCTAAGCATACTAAACCCAATGCAAAAAGCCCTCAGGGAGGAATTCTTAAAAAAGAAGCACCCATTCATGTTTCTAATCTTATGTTAAAAGACCCTTCAACCGGCAAACCTACAAGAATTGGTCGCCGTTTAAATAATGATAATAAATTGGTTCGTATCGCTAAAAAATCTGGAGAGGAGATTAAGTAATGGAATACACACCAGCACTCAGAAAGAAATATACCGAGGAAATTATTCCTGCCTTAATGAAAGAATTTAATTACAAATCTATTATGCAGGTTCCTCGCTTAGAAAAAATTGTCGTTAATCAAGGACTTGGTGACGCTGTTGCTGACAAAAAATTAATCGATGTATCAGTAACTGAAATATCATCTATTACCGGTCAAAAACCGGTAGTTACGATGTCCAAAAAAGACATATCAAACTTTAAATTACGTAAAGGCATGCCTATTGGCGTTAAAGTTACCTTACGCCAAGATAGAATGTACGAATTTCTAGAACGTCTAATTTGTATTTCACTACCTCGTATCCGCGACTTTAAAGGTGTTAATACAAAACTTGATGGACGTGGAAATTATACATTAGGTGTAACAGAACAAATTATATTCCCGGAAATAGACCTTGACAAAGTTGTTAAAATTAAAGGCATGGAAATAACCTTTACAACAACCGCAAAAACTGATGAAGAAGCTTTCGCTTTATTAAAACATTTTGGAATTCCATTTAAAAATAATAAAAAGAATTAGTATATGGCAAAAGAATCAATGAAAGCACGCGAACGCAAACGCAAAGCATTGTATGATAAATATGAAGAAATTCGTAAACAACTCAAAGCCGAAGGTAATTATGTTGCTTTACAAAAATTACCTCGCAACAGCTCAAAAACCCGTTTACACAACCGTTGCTTGTTAACCGGTCGTCCAAAAGGATACATTCGTACTTTTGGAATCAGCCGCATTACATTTCGCGAAATGGCTTCAAATGGTTTAATTCCCGGAGTAAAAAAAGCTAGTTGGTAACCTTTAAAAAAAATATATAAAATGACCGATCCTATTGCAGATTATCTGACCCGAATCAGAAACGCCGTTAAGGCAAAACATCGTGTGGTTGAAATACCTGCTTCAAACATGAAGAAAGAAATTACAAAAATATTGTTTGATAAAGGCTATATCTTAAATTACAAATTTGAAGACGATGGAGTGCAGGGTATTATAAAGATTGCTTTAAAATATAATCCTGACACCAAAGAGTCCGCTATACGTAATTTAAAAAGAGTTAGTACTCCCGGTTTAAGAAAATATGTTGGTGGCAAAAACCTACCACGTGTATTAAACGGTTTAGGTATAGCAATTATATCAACATCGCAAGGATTAATTACAGATAAAGAAGCACAAACCAAAGGCATTGGTGGTGAAGTAATTTGTTATGTTTATTAGAAAATAAAAAAATAGAAACCATGTCAAGAATAGGTAAATTACCCATACAAATCCCGGACAAAGTACAAGTTACTTTTCAAGATGGAGTTGTTACAGTTAAAGGCAAATTAGGCGAATTAACTCAAAAAGTCGATCCTTCATTTAAAATTAAAATTGAGAACAATATATTAACTATTGAACGTCCAAGTGACGAAAAAGAACATCGTTCATTACACGGTTTATATCGTTCTCTTATCAATAATATGGTTATTGGTGTTTCTCAAGGATGGACTATAAAACAAGAAGTTATAGGTGTTGGATATAAAGCTGAAGCAAACGGTCAATTATTAACATTAACTTTAGGATATTCTCACGATATCATTTTTGAAATGCCTAAAGAAGTACAGGTAACAGCTGTAACAGAACGTAGAGCTAATCCTATTATTACACTTACTAGTTTTGATAAACAATTAGTAGGTCAGGTAGCTGCAAAGATTCGTTCATATCGTTTACCTGAACCTTACAAAGGAAAAGGTATCAAATTCGTTGGTGAAGTATTACGTCGTAAAGCAGGAAAATCTGCTGCTAAATAATATGAATTATGGCAAACACAAAGTTAGAACGTAGAAAAAAAATTAAAATGAGAATCCGTAAAAGAGTTTACGGAACGACCGAAAAACCCAGAATGTCAGTTTTTCGCAGCAATAGCCATATATCCGTACAAGTCATAGACGACTTAAACGGAAAAACATTGGTTTCTGCATCTTCAAGATTAAAAGAAATCATCCAAATTCAAGGTAATAAAACTCAAAAAGCTGCTGAAGTTGGTAAACTAATAGCCAAAAAAGCTCTTGAAGCCGGCATTACAAATGTCGTTTTTGATAGAAATGGTTATTTATATCACGGAAGAGTAAAATCTTTAGCTGATGCTGCTCGCGAAGGAGGACTTAAATTTTAAAGCTTATGTTAACAGGAATTAGAAAAATAAAAACCACCGATTTAGAATTAAAAGACCGTTTAGTTGCCGTAAACAGAGTTACTAAAGTAACCAAAGGAGGTCGCCACTTTAGTTTTGCTGCTATAGTTGTAGTAGGGAATGAAAATGGTGTAGTAGGATACGGTTTAGGTAAAGCAAACGAAGTAACAACTGCAATAGCAAAAGCTGTTGAAGATGCCAAGAAAAACCTTATTAAAGTTCCCATTTTAAAAGGAACCATTCCTCATGAACAGGAATCGAAATTTGGTGGTGCTCAAGTATTTTTGAAACCAGCTTCAAGTGGAACAGGTGTAAAAGCAGGTGGTGCTATGCGTGCAGTTCTTGAAAGTGTTGGCGTAAAGGATGTATTAGCTAAATCGAAAGGAAGCTCCAATCCTCATAACCTTGTTAAAGCAACCATTAAAGCTTTAACAGAAATGAGAGATGCTCATGCAGTAGCTGAACAGAGAAATATTTCAGTAGAAAAAGTGTTTAACGGATAAGACTGAAAGATATGAAAAAAGTTAAAATAACTCAAATAAAAAGCAGAATTGGATACAATCCATCTCAGCGTGCAACCTTAGACGCATTAGGTTTACATAAAATGCATCACTCAGTAGAACATGATGCCACACCTCAAATTGAGGGTATGATTCGTAAAGTTAGACATTTAGTTAAAGTTGAATATTTATAATTTAAGAAAATATGGATTTAAGTAATTTAAAACCGGCAGAAGGATCAACACATCGTGAAAAAAAGCGTTTAGGTCGTGGTCAAGGATCAGGAAAAGGTGGTACATCTACACGTGGTCATAAAGGCGCTAAATCACGCTCAGGATACAGCCGCAAAAGAGGTTTTGAAGGTGGACAAATGCCTTTGCAACGTACTTCTCCTAAATTTGGCTTCAAAAATATTAATCGTAAGGAATACAAAGCTGTTAATATTTCAGTAGTTGAACAATTAATCAACGATACAAAAGCAACCGTTGTAGATCCTGAAATGATGTACGAATATGGTTTAATTCCTAAAAATTGCTTAGTAAAAATATTAGGCGTAGGAACATTAACACATAAAGTAGAAGTTAAAGCTCATGCTTTTAGTGCATCAGCCGAAAAAGCAATATTAGCAGTTGAAGGTACAGTTACTAAACTATAGTTCATGAAACGATTTATTGAAATATTAAAGAACATATATAAAATTGACGAGTTAAGGACAAGAATATTCTATACTCTTGGAATTTTATTAGTTTATCGTTTAGGTTCGTATGTGGTTTTGCCGGGTATCGATCCTTCTCAATTAGAAAATTTAAAACGTCAAACTTCTGATGGTATTTTAGGTTTGTTGGATATGTTTTCAGGTGGTGCATTTTCTAATGCTTCTATTTTTGCATTGGGAATTATGCCATATATTTCAGCATCAATCGTTGTTCAATTGTTAGGTATTGCTATACCTTATTTTCAACGCTTACAAAAAGAAGGTGAAAGCGGACGAAAGAAAATTAATCAAATTACACGTTATCTAACGGTTTTAATTCTCTTTTTACAAGCACCTAGTTATTTAACAAATTTACATTATCAATTACCCGAATCTGCATTTGTATTAACAGGTAGAGCATTCACCATTTCTAGTATGATTATTTTAACTGCAGGAACTATTTTTGTAATGTGGCTCGGTGAAAAAATTACCGACAAAGGTATTGGAAATGGTATTTCTTTAATAATTATGATAGGTATAATTGCACGTTTGCCAATGGCCTTTGGTGCTGAATTTGCATCCAGATTACAAGGAAACGGTGGTTTGATTGTCTTATTACTCGAAATACTCTTTATGTTACTCGTTATAGCCGGAAGTATTTTGTTGGTTCAAGGTACAAGACGCATACCGGTTCAATATGCTAAACGAATTGTTGGAAATAAACAATATGGTGGAGTACGCCAATATATTCCATTAAAAATTAATGCAGCAGGTGTTATGCCCATTATTTTTGCACAAGCATTAATGTTTATCCCTACAATAATAGTTGGGTTTACAAATTCCAGTTCCGGTTTTGCTGCATCTTTTTCGCGTTATACAAGTTTTTGGTATAATTTTGTTTTCTTCATATTAATTATTGTTTTTACATATTTTTATACTGCTATTATTATGAACCCTGTTCAAATGGCAGATGATATGAAGAAAAACGGTGGTTTTATTCCAGGAGTAAAACCAGGCAAAAAAACAGCCGAATTTATCGACTCCATAATGTCAAGAATTACTCTTCCTGGTTCTGTGTTTCTTGGATTAGTTGCCATATTGCCTGCTTTTGCAGTATTAATTGGTATAAATAATCAATTTGCACAATTCTTTGGAGGAACTTCGTTATTGATTTTGGTGGGAGTTGTATTGGATACATTGCAACAGATAGAAAGCCACTTAATTATGCGTCATTATGATGGATTTACCAAATCGGGACGCATAAAAGGACGTTCGGCAGGCGTTGCTTCAATGTAATTGTATTTTATAGGTTCTTTGATGATTTTTATTAAAACGACAGAAGAAATAACCTTAATGAAAGAAAGTGCTGAGATTCTTTCTCAAACATTTGGTATTATAAAGCAATATATAAAACCGGGTGTTAAAACAAAAGAGATCGATCAAAAAGCCGAAGCATTTATTCTTTCAAAAGGTGGGAAACCTAATTTTAAAGGTTATAGTGGATATCCGGCTACTTTATGTATATCTGTAAACAACCAGGTTGTACACGGAATTCCTTCAGATTACACCTTAAAAGAAGGTGATATCGTTTCTGTCGATGGTGGTGTTAAGTACAAAGGATACCATTCTGATATGGCTTACACTTTTATGGTAGGTAATGTTCATCCAAATATAAAAAAGTTGGTTGAAACAACGAAAGAGTGCTTATATTTAGGGATCAAACAAGCAAGACCTGGTAAAAGGATTGGAGATATCGGTAATGCCATTCAAACCTATGCAGAAAGCAATGGATATTCAGTTGTAAGAGAATTGGTAGGTCATGGTATAGGCAAATCTTTGCATGAAGACCCACAAGTCCCAAACTATGGAAAATCAGGTAAGGGAATAGAGTTGAAAGAAGGTATGACCATAGCTATTGAGCCTATGATAAATTTAGGTAAAAAAGAAGTTTATCAGGAAAAAGATGGTTGGACAATTGTAACGAAAGATTTGCTGCCAAGTGCTCATTTCGAACATACGGTAGCTATTTTAAAAGAAAAAACAGAAATTTTAACGACATATAAATATATAGAAAACGAAAATTAATTATGGCAAAACAAGCATCCATAGAGTTAGATGGAACCATCATAGAAGCATTATCTAACGCAATGTTTAGAGTGCAACTAGAAAATGGACACATCATAACTGCTCATATATCCGGTAAAATGCGCATGAATTACATACGCATATTACCAGGTGATAAGGTGCGTGTAGAAATGTCGCCATATGATTTAACTAAAGGTAGAATAAGTTTTAGATACAAATAAAAATAAAGTAAAATGAAAGTAAGAACCTCTATTAAGAAAAGAAGTGAAGACTGCCAAATCGTAAGACGCAAAGGGCGTTTATATGTGATTAGCAAAAAAAATCCGAAGTTTAAACAACGTCAAGGATAATTTAGTAATTTTGTAACCTTTTAAAAAAGAATAGATAATTATGGCACGTATCGCAGGTGTAGATATCCCTGATAAAAAAAGAGGCGAAATATCCCTCACGTACATTTTTGGCATTGGCCGCAGTACAGCAAAAAGAATATTAAAAGAAACCGGTATTGACGGCAATTTAAAAGTGGAGAAGTGGAACGATGAGCAAATGACCAAAATAAGAAATTATATTGCTCAGAATTTAAAAATTGAAGGCGAATTGCGTTCCGAAGTTCAATTGAATATTAAACGTTTAATGGACATTGGTTGTTATCGTGGAATTCGTCATCGTTCAGGTTTACCTGTTCGTGGTCAAAGAACACGAACCAATGCACGTACTCGTAGAGGTAGAAAGAAAACCGTAGCAAACAAAAAGAAAGCCACTAAATAATTAAGTAGTCTTATGGCAAAAAAAACAGCAAAAGTAACCAAGAAAAAAAATGTAAAGGTAGAAGCAGTGGGACAAGCTCACGTTCATACCTCTTTTAACAATGTAATCGTTTGTTTAACCAACAATGATGGTGAAGTTATTTCATGGTCATCAGCAGGTAAAAACGGATTTAGAGGTTCAAAAAAGAATACACCCTATGCCGCACAAGTTGCAGCAGAAGAAAGTGCTAAAATTGCCTTTGATTTAGGATTACGCAAAGTAAAAGTATTCGTTAAAGGACCTGGTGCCGGACGCGAATCTGCTATCCGCTCAATAGCTTCAGTTGGCATTGAAGTTACTGAAATCGTTGACGTTACTCCATTACCACATAATGGTTGTCGTCCACCTAAAAGAAGAAGAGTTTAGTATTTAATTTAAAAAATAAAGGTAAATGGCAAGATATAATGGACCTAAAACTCGTATAGCTAGAAAATTCGGTGAACCAATTTACGGACCGGATAAAGTATTCGAACGCAAAAAACATCAACCCGGAATGCACGGCATAAACCGTCGCAGAAAAACTACTGAATACGGTATTCAACTTAGAGAAAAGCAAAAAGCTAAATACACTTATGGTGTTTTAGAACGCCAATTCCGTCGTTATTTTGGTATGGCTATTCGCAAAAAAGGTGTTACCGGTGAAGTATTGTTACAAATTCTTGAATCACGCCTCGACAATGTTGTATATCGTTTAGGTATTGCACCAACTCGCGATGCAGCACGCCAACTCGTTAGCCATAGACATATTATGGTAAACAATAAAGTAACCAACATCCCCTCTATGATTTTAAAACCTGGTGATGTTGTAAGTATTCGCGAAAGATCAAAATCTTTAGAAGTGATTACCAACTCGTTAGCTTATGGAAATCATTCAAAATATCCATGGTTAGAATGGGATTCTTCTAATATGACCGGAAAATATTTAATGATTCCTGAGCGTGAATCAATACCCGAAAATATTAAAGAACAACTTATAGTCGAATTATATTCAAAATAAAAGATAAAGAATAATATGGCAATACTTGCTTTTCAAAAACCTGATAAAGTTTTAATGCTCGAGTCGTCCGACAAGTACGGAAAATTCGAATTCCGTCCGTTAGAACCCGGTTACGGACTAACTGTTGGCAACGCTCTCAGAAGAGTATTACTTTCATCGTTAGAGGGTTATGCAATTACACGAATTAAAATAGATGGAGTTGACCATGAGTTTTCTACTATTAAAGGTGTAGTTGAAGATGTAACCGAAATTATTTTAAATTTAAAACAAGTACGTTTTAAAAGACAATTAGAAGATATCGATAATGAAGTTATTAACATAACCATCAGCGGACAAGATACTTTTAAAGCCGGCGATATTTCTCGCTTTTTAACCAGCTTTACAGTACTTAACCCGGATTTGGAAATTTGCCATATGGAATCAAATGTTAAAATACATTTAACCTTATGGATTAGCAAAGGCAGAGGATATGTTCCGGCTGATGAAAACAAAACTGAAGACATGGAAATCGGTATCATTCCGGTTGACTCAATTTTTACCCCTATCCGCAATGTTAAGTATCATGTTGAAAACGTCCGCGTTGAACAAAAAACGGATTTTGAGAAATTAGTGATTGAAATAGAAACCGATGGATCGATTTTACCATTAGATGCATTGAAAGAAGCTGCACGTATTTTAATTTATCATTTTATGCTCTTTAGTGACGAAAAAATCGGATTTGAACACGATGACCATTCTGATGCTGATGAGTTTGATGAAGAAACCTTACGTATGCGTCAATTATTAAAAACAAAACTTACCGATATGGATTTATCTGTAAGAGCGTTAAATTGCTTAAAATCTGCAGATATAGAAACATTAGGTGAGTTAGTTACATTTAATAAAAACGACCTTCTGAAATTTAGAAATTTCGGAAAAAAATCACTGACAGAACTTGAAGACCTTTTAACAAACATGGGATTAATGTTTGGTATGGAAATATCAAAGTATAAATTAGACAAAGAATAAAGCAATGAGACACGGAAAGAAAATTAATCATTTAGGAAGAACCAGTTCGCACCGTAAAGCAATGTTAGCTAATATGGCTGTTTCTCTTATTCTTCACAAAGGAATAACCACAACAGTTGCTAAAGCTAAAGCATTAAGAATGTATATCGAGCCTCTGTTATCTAAAGCAAAAGAAGATACCACGAATAATAGACGTATGGTTTTCAGTAGCTTAAAAGATAAAAAGGCCGTTACTGAACTCTTTAAAGAAATTGCACAAAAAATAGCTGATAGACCCGGTGGATACACACGTATTTTAAAACTAGAAAATCGTATAGGCGATAACGCTAAAATGTGTAGAATTGAATTGGTAGATTATAACGAAAATATGTTGGCTTCTAAAACTACTGATACAAAAACTAAGAAAACTCGTACACGTCGTGCCGGTGGTGCTAAGAAAAAAGCTGCTCCAAAGGCTAAAGATGAAAAAGGTGGTAGTGAAGCTAGTACTGAAGAAACAACAAAAGAATAAATATAAACAAATTAGAATATTATTAAAAAAAGGCTGTCTCAAAATCAAGACAGCCTTTTTTTTGCCTTTTTATTAGAATGCAAAAAGTATTTTAAACTCTTTAATTTTTATTTGCGATAGTGTCCCCAAGAGTAGCTCTTTTTAATACAGCCTATTTTTATACAAAATATTTTATCGGACAACAATGAATTCAAATCTTAATTGATAAGCATAAACGCTCCCCAGTAATAAACATTTTGATATTTGTGTTTCATATACCATTGAGTTTGAGTAAATGCTTTATGAATATTTTTGGTAGTGAACAAATTTTGATAAAATTGTTGCATAAATTCTGCAGTTTCGTTATCGGGTATTTGCCATAAACTTACAATGAGGTTTTTTACATTGGCTTGCTTGAAAGCTCGTTGGAGCCCCATAACGCCTTCGTTTTCGTTAACATCTCCTAGGGCAGATTCGCAAGCAGAAAGAACAACAAGGTTTACATTATTAAGTGGTATATCGGTAATTTCAGCTGCAGTGAGAAGACCGTCTGCATTGATATTAATTGAATCTTTGAGAATAATATCGTTGGCTCCTGCAAATACGAGTCCAGAACGAAGCATAGGATTTTTAGTATTGTTAAAAATTAAATTATTTAAATTTCTGCTTGCACGAAAGGTTAATAAGTCGTTGGTAATTTCTACTTCTTCTTTCTTCGATTCTTTTTCTGGAACATAAAATCCGTGGGTGGCAATATGAATTAACGAAAAGATTTGGTGTTTTTCAGTAAGTTCAGATATAAAATTGTTTTCTGTGGCGTTTTGTTCGCTCAAATTAGTGCAATGTATTTTGTTCTTTGTAAGTATTTTACTAATGTTCTCTATTTCGTTTTTTGTTCCGGGTAAAGATGTCCAAAAACTTTCGTTCGATTTCATATTATAAGAAACATTTCCAATAAGTAGTGCTTGATTTATTTGTTTTATTTCGTATGTATTGTTTAAAATAGCAGAGGAATTGCTATGAAAATGTAATTGATAATTATCGCAAAGTAGTTGATTTTGAGTATTCTTTATTCCAGCAAAAGCTACTTCGTATAAAATGCCAGCTGGTATAATATGAACAGTTTTTATATTTGCCTGTTGTAGTATATTCTCTACTGGATACCAAACTTTTTTATAAAGCAATTCACTATTTTTCTGATATATTTGCTCGATATTTAAAATATCTGATTTATAAGGTTTTTGTAAAATTTTTCTGATTTCTTCTTCTTTCCCAATTTCAATATACAATGGAGAATGATTGGTTTTGGTTATTATAAAAGCAACATAGAAAGAACTATCGATAACAGCATATTCAACTATCGCTTCGTTTTCCTGTAAATGCTGGTGTATAGTTTCGAACGAAACATATAAATTGTCTTTAAATTTATTTAAGGTAGGTAAAATTTGGGCTAATTTTTTTTCTTTTAATTGAATGATGGTATTCAAGCTATCTTTTAATTGTAATTTGTTGTTTAGTTCAGCTTGCAATACTTGTTTTTTTAGACCTTTGATATCAATAAGCAATTTTTTTACATTAGTATCGGGCGAACTAAATACTTCCTGGTAAAAAGATTTTGCAGAATTGAGTAATAAATTTTTATAAATAGGTTCATTTTCATACGCAAGTTTAATCATTTCTGAAACGTTGTTATTATCAATATTTCTTACATGCGTTTTTATAAAATGTTTGTAAGAATTAGTGATTTGCTTAATTTTTTCGAGTATAAACTGTTTATCAAATTCCCCTAAATAGATGAACTCATTTTTCAAAAAATCTTTAAGAGCATCAAACGATTTTACATAAAATTCAAATGCTTCAATAGTCGAATAATTACTAATAAAATTGGCATATTTATAATATGAAAAAGCTAAATTTATTTTTGAACCTAATGATTGATAAACATCAATGGCTTTTTTGTAGAAATTTTGTGCAGGATCTTTTTTATTATAAAACTCTTCTAATTCTGCTCGTAATAGATAATAATTAGCTTCGCTTGTTTTGCTTGAGCCAATGTTTATAATATCGTATGTGTGATTCATTCCATCGATAAATATTTTGTAAGTTGAAGTATCTTCTTTTTTGGTTTTTTTAAGTAATAAAGTGTAATACAATAAATAACTATCGGCAATATCAGAAAAATTAGCGTTGGCATCATTGATCATCGTTTTAATAAGCTTAAATGCTTCTTGGTCTTTGCCTTGAAGGTATAATACATTTGCTAAACGTTGTTTACATAAGTAAGATAATGATTTATTTGTTGACTTATTAGTAACAAGCTGATAATATTTTTGTGCTTCCAATAAGTTGTTTTGGTTTAAGCAATATTCAGCATAGGTAAAGAAAGCTTCAAACAGGACAGATTTGTTATTAGACAATGTTGCAAAATTAAATCCTTTTTCAAGGCTGGTATAAGCATCTTTAAACTGATTAAGGTATGTATAAATTCGACTAAAACAAAGATAAATTCGGCTTAAAATATCATAGCGATTCATTCCAAGATCAAAGCTCATATTGAAAAAATCCTGATAAACTAAAGCTAAGTCAAGATGATAAAGTACATCTAAAAGTCGACCAATACGTTCATAATAAAGAGCATAAATTAAATTCAACTCAGCAATACTTATGTGGGCATCAATGCCCTTTTCTAATGATATATTTTTTTTGTCAAGCTTTAGTAATATTTTTTCTGCTTTGTCTAAATTGTTTTTTATCTCTTCATTTTTATAGAGCCCAATTTCTATAATTGACTTTGATTTGTTGATAAGTATTTTTGCTTCTGTTAAGGGATCGTTTAAAAAAATATTGATCATTCCAGCAATGTTATAGTATTGATATGCTTTAAAATATTCACTATTGTCGTAACATGAGTCAGCTATACTGGTAATTGACGCAATTATATTTCTGTACCATGTAGAATTATTTATATTTTGAATTGTAAAAAAATATTTTTTTGCTTCTTCTTGCTGATCAATGTTCAATAAGTTATTATTTAAAAATAAATGTGCTATAATATTGTAAGTATATTCGCTTGTAGAATCTTCATTTTTTTCTACAGGATAAATAATTTTTTTTAACCATTCAATTGCTTGATGAAAATTTTTAGATTCTGTATAATATAGAGCTATATCAAGACCTATTTTAACTTTTTGAAGTTTATTTTTTTCTTTGTTATAATTTATTTGAAGAGAGTCTATAAAATTGTTTTGTGCATTTAAAGATAAATGACTTAGTATAAATAAGGAAACAATAAAAAAATAGTATTTATTTGATAGACTCAAGTTATAAGTGCAACTTTTTATGCTGTAAATTTACAAAATATTTCATATGGTGAATAATAGTTTAATTTTTTTTCTAGGTTGTAAGATTACATTTTGTGGTTGCAATATTTATATAATGTATCGCTGATTACCTGTAATAAAAAAGGCTACCCTTTATGGCAGCCTTATTCGATGAAAAATATGTAAAAATTATTTAACTAAACCTGCAAACCCCATAAAAGCAAGTGATAACAACCCTGCAGTAACAAGTGCAATTGGAAAACCTTTCATCGCTTTGGGTACACCCGTTAACTCAAGTTGTTCGCGAATGCCGGCCATTAATACCAATGCTAATGTAAATCCTAATGCAGTGGAAATAGCGTAAACCAAACTTTGAATTAAGTTGTAATCTTTTGTAACAGCTAATATAGCGGTACCCAAGACAGCACAATTGGTAGTAATCAGTGGTAAATAAATTCCCAGTGCCTGATATAAAGATGGACTCACTTTTTTAAGAATGATTTCTACTATTTGAACCAATGATGCAATAACAAGAATGAAAGTTATGGTTTGCATGAATTGTATATGAATGGGAGTGAGGATAAAATAATAAATTAAGTAAGTTACAAGGTTAGCTAATGCCATAACAAAAACAACAGCAGCTCCCATTCCAATTGACGTAGAAGTTTTTTGAGAAACGCCTAAAAAGGGACAAATGCCTAAAAATTGAGCTAATACAACGTTATTAACTAATAAGGCTAATATAATAATGTTAACAATATCCATAATAAAATTGTTTTTTAGTTAAACTTAGCTTTTAATTTATTCATAAGCAACATGAGGTAACCAAATGTTAAAAAGGCTCCTGGAGGCATAATAAAAATTAAAATGGTTGAAGCTTCTTGGGATACAAACTTAATATCGAAAATGGAGCCGTTACCTAGAATTTCACGAATAGAACCCATAACGAAAATGGCCAGTGTAAAACCAAGTCCCATTCCAAGTCCATCGAGCAAAGATGTATAAACGTTATTTTTTTGTGCAAAAGCTTCAGCTCGACCTAAAATAATACAATTCACAACGATAAGTGGTATAAATACGCCTAAAGCATTGTATAAGTCTGGTACAAATGCTTTCATAACCAAATCAACAATGGTAACGAAAGTTGCAATGATGACAATAAATGCAGGAATACGAACTTTATCGGGAATGAAATTTTTTAGCATGGCGATTAATATATTCGACATGGTTAAAACAAATGTTGTTGCCATTCCCATTCCTAGTCCATTAATAGCTGATGTGGTAACAGCTAATGAAGGACAAGTTCCAAGAACAAGAACAAATAACGGATTTTCTTTAACAAAACCTTTTGTAAATTCCTTAAAAGCACTCATTGGGCACCTCCTTTTTTAAATGCTTCGAAAGCACGGTTTACAGCATCACAAAAAGCTCTGGATGAAATGGTACTTGCCGTAATGGCATCAACATCTCCTCCGTCTTTTTTGACAGTAATTTTATATGATTCCGGATTTTTATTTTTAAACTGATCTTTAAATTTGGGTTCTTTCATTTTTGTACCTAAACCAGGTGTTTCTTTTTGTTCTACAACAGAAATATTATTAATGGTTCCATCTGGTAAGAAGCCTACCATTAATACAATATTACCTGAAAAACCTTTGGTAGAATAGGTTTTTACTGCAGAGCCAACCCATTCACCTCCTTTAGTTGCTTTATAAACAATAAGGTCTTCTCCTTCAATTCGGGTCATTTCTTTCGTTGGATCGTTATCAAATGCAGGCAACACTTCAGCTATAGCATTGGTGATTTTTGCTTGTTGTCCTTTTGCAATGGGGTCTTTTGTTTTTTCATAAACAAATCCCAATGCAACGGCCATAAATATAGATATAATCGTAAGCGACAATATCATATTCGTTAATGTGGAAGATAATTTTTGCATATTATTTCCCTCCGAAACGTTTAGGTTTAATATTCTTATTTAATATTGGAGTTACTGCATTCATGATAAGAATGGCAAATGAAACTCCTTCAGGATAAGCTCCCCAAACTCTAATTAACACTGTTAATATTCCGCAACCTAAACCAAAAATTAACTGAGCTTTGTGGTTGATAGGGGAGGTAACCATATCGGTAGCCATAAAAATAGCACCAAGCATGAGACCACCGGCTAAAAGGTGAAAAATGGGGTCAGCATATTTTTCAGGATTAACTAACCATAAAATACCTGTGAATATAAAAACAGTTAGAATATAACTAGCCGGAATGTGCCATGTAATAATTTTTTTATAAAGCATATAAATTCCACCAATAATAAGTGCTATGGCAGAAATTTCGCCTAATGAACCACCCATATTCCCAATAAACATATCTGTGTATGACGGTACGTTATGCATCAACTGACTGATACTTTCTCCTTTCATTAACCCTTCTTTAACAACTCCTAATGAAGTAGGTCCTGTAACGATGTCAGTTAATGATGTACTGAGCGGAGCAACTTTTGGCCATGTTGTCATTTCGACCGGAAAAGAAATCAGCATAAAAACACGACCTACTAAAGCTGGGTTAAAAGGATTTTTGCCTAAACCTCCAAAAGTCATTTTTGCTACCCCTATTGCTACAATACTTCCTATAACCATTTCCCACCAAGGCAAACTACTGGGAACATTAAAGGCAAGAAGCAACCCTGTTATTACTGCCGAGCCGTCTTTGATAGAAACTTCTTTTGATTTAAATAAAAACTTCTGAATTAAAAATTCAACTATCAAACATGATACAACCGCTACAAGAGTAGTTATTAAAGCAGGTAGTCCAAAGAAATACAACGAAACCAATAGTGCTGGTATGAGAGCATAAACAACTCCCCACATGATTTTGTTTACATCCTGCTTATCATGTACATGAGGCGATCCTGATAAAACGTATGTACTCATATTTATTTCCCTCTTGATCTGATTAATTGATTAACTTTATTTTTTCCTAAACGGATCATGTCCAATAATGGACGTCCTGCAGGACATGTATAATGGCATGAACCGCATTCTATACAATCGAGAATATGTTCTTTTTCGGCCATTTCCCAATTCTTGTTTTCGGCAATTTTTTCGAGCAAAATAGGCTCTAACCCCATAGGACAAACAGTAACGCATTTACCGCAACGAACACAATTATACATTGGCATTCGATGGCTCATTTCTGAGGTGAAAATTAAAATGCCCGATGTGCCTTTCGTAACAGGTACTTCAGTCGAGGTAAGGGCTTTACCCATCATAGGTCCGCCATTTATGATTTTTTCTGTATTTTCAGGTAAACCACCGCATTTATCAATCATAGCTTGGATTGGAGTACCGATGCGAACAATAAAGTTTCCTCCGTTTATGTTTTTACCACTAAGTGTTACAACTCGATCTATTAATGGCTTGTTGAATTGAACAGCTTCGTAAACAGCAAAGGCTGTTCCTACGTTTTGTACAACACAACCAACTTCGATGGGTAGCTTGCCACTTGGGACTTCTCTATTTACTAATGCCTTGATTAATTGTTTTTCAGCTCCCTGAGGATATTTTAGTTTTAGTCCTTGAACTTTTATGCCATTGTATTTAGTTGCTAATTTTGATAGATGTTCAATCGCATCGGGTTTATTTGCTTCAATTCCGATAAGTGTATGTTGAACATCTAATGCTTTCATTAGAATTTGAATACCTATTAATATTTCTTCGCCTTTTTCCAACATAAGTCTGTGGTCAGAGGTTAAATAAGGCTCGCATTCAACTGCATTTATTATCAGGTATTCAGCTTTTTTACCTTGGGGTATAGAAAGTTTAACATGGGTTGGGAAGGTTGCACCACCTAAACCAACAATCCCTTTATCTTTGATGCGTTGTATAATTTCTTCTTTAGATAGTGAAATGTTTGAGTTTAACTTATCTGACGGCATAATGCCTTCTTCCCACTCGTCGGCTTCGGTCTTTATAATGATGGCTTTTTTTCTATATCCGCTGGCATCAATCCATTCATCAATTTTTTCAACGACTCCGGTTACAGAAGAATGGATATTGGCGGATATAAATGCTTCACCTTTTGCAATTAATTGGCCGGTTTTAACTCTATCTCCTTTGTTTACTACAGGAATTGAAGGCGCTCCCAAACTTTGTGAGAGGGGAATATATACTCTCTCAGGAATAGGAAGAACTTCAATAGCTTTAGAAGCGGTATATTTACCTTCTTCTGGGTGGACACCACCTAATGGAAATGTTTTTAAATCACTCATTATCTGTTGATTTATGCTTCGACTTCGTTCGATTTTGTAACTTCAGTTTTTCGTGGAGGAAAATTTATTTCCAATATTGCACCAGTAGGACATTCTGCAACACATTTACGACAAAGTTTACATTTTTCGTAATCAATGTATGCAAGATTATCAACTAATGTGATGGCTTCATGAGGACATGTTTTTACACATTTGCCACAACCAATACAAGCTACTGAGCAATTTTTACGTGCAACAGCACCTTTTTCCTTATTAATACATGAAACAAAAATTCTCTTCCCCTTAGGTCCTTTATTTCGGAGTTCGATTATTCCTCTTGGACAGGCTTTAACGCAAGCTCCGCATGAAGTACATTTATCATCGATAACGGTTGGTAAGCCGCTTTCGGGGTTCATATAAATGGCATCAAATGTACAAGCAGCTACGCAATCACCGCAACCTAAACAACCAAATGGGCATCCGCTTTCACCCGAAAAAAGATTATGAGCGAAAGAACAGCTAATAGCACCTTCGTATCTAGCTTTTTGTGGGGCATTTGCAAAACTTCCATTACAACGTACCACGGCTAGTTGAGGTGCTTTTTCTACTACTTCTATTCCGAGTACGGAAGCCGCTTTTTTTAATACTTCGTTTCCGCCTACCGGACAAAATAGGGTATCCATATTGCCAGCCTTGACAATAGCTTCTGCAAAATTTCTACAACCTGCATAACCACATCCACCGCAGTTCGCTCCGGGAAGAATTTCCTGAATTTGATCTATTCGAGGGTCTTCAATAACTTTAAATTTCTTTTCAACGAAAAAGATTATTGTGGCAAACAGTAATGCTATGCCACCAAGTGCCATTAATGAATAAAGTACAATTTCGTTCACAGTTACTCAATTTTTAAGTCCTCGCAAAAATATAGAATAAAATGAATATCGAAACTATAAAAAATCACGTCAGTTAATCGTCTTTTTGTAAATATCAGAAAATCAGTATATAAGCAATGAATAATAAAAAGATTGTTCTGTAACAGGAATAATTTAGAAATAATTTAAATTACCTATTGAAAAAAATATTTTTAAGTATTAAAAAATATTTTACTTTTGTATGATAAAAAATCAGAACTATGAGAAAAATATTTTTATTATTAATGGTATTCTTTTCAATAAATGCAAATGCTCAGCAAACCTCGCCTCAGGTTATTGCTACAAGCGGAAATATCAGCCAACAAGGCAACGCCACTATTAGTTATACCGTTGGCGAAACCGTAATCCAAACCGGTACTGACGTAA
>Ga0116186_1001841_pt1 | contig 20258 bp, 15 predicted proteins | sample AD_JPNNA4_MetaG_FD_89806 | JGI IMG/M metagenome (GOLD analysis project Ga0116186, IMG submission 89806) | Active sludge microbial communities of municipal wastewater-treating anaerobic digesters from Japan - AD_JPNNA4_MetaG | ecosystem: Engineered > Bioreactor > Anaerobic > Digestate | place...
ATTTTTCTCTGCTCTTTCCTGAAAAAATATTTTAACTTCATAAACTAAATCGACCTGTTAAAAAAGTTGCACTTACTAATTGAACTTAGGTATTTGTATTTCATTTTTCAATAAAATAGAAATCAGATAATTCTTACATTTTCATTTAAAACTACTACTACCCGATTAAAATTTAAACGTCCTTTCTTTTTTCCTTATTCACCAATGAGGTTACAGAGTAGCATAGGGTGGTTGCTTAGATATCTGTCAGGTATCGTTTTTTCTTAAATGTTTTTTTTGCAAATTAGACTAAGTGCTCATATTCAAAGATATATGTTTCGTTAAAATACTTTTTTATTTTTGTCGGACATTAATGAATTAAAATAAGAAAAAAGTCTAACAACTTCCAGAAATTACCGTTTTTTGAATGAATATCACTATCTTCGCAGATATTTTTATGAAGAAAATAATATCGATACTATTAATTTTTATCGTAGCTTGTTTTACTACTTTTGGACAAAAACAAGATTCTGTTGCGACTCCTCAAACGCTCTTTTTGTCTTTTTCCGACCCGCTACTTTCTTTTGAACAAACTAAAACAGATACTGATTTTTACAAAATGCACGATTATAGACCTTTTCAAAGCCTTTTTCTTGCACACTTAGGCAATGGCGTATCGGCAACGTATTCGTTAATTCCGCATTTTAATAATGACCTACCATTCTGGCTTCAACCATTAGCAGTGTATTATGAAGAGATACAACAACGTTATTTTCAAACACACACTCCGTTTACACATATAAAATTAATGGGCAATACAAACAGAACATACAATGAAGAAGGAATAAAAATCATTCATACTCAAAACATTAAACCGAACTGGAATGTCGCTTTTATAGGAAAATCCGATAAGCAAATAGGCAGAATACCTCGACAAGACAATCGTTTTCATTACCTATACGGAAGTAGTCGCTTTAATTCTGCAAGTTATCAACTTGCTGTCAGCTATTATTTTTCAAAAATAAAAGTAAAAGAAAACGGAGGTGTCAGCAATCTTTCCTTTTTAACCGATTCGCTTTTCCCTGCCGAAAATGCTCAGGTTTTTCGTTCGGATGCTACTAATAATTACATGTATCAGAAAGCAGAAGCAAGGCAAGCATTCTGCCTCAACTATAAAAACGACAGTCTTTCGACGAAATGGAAGCCATACCTTGTTCACACGATGCAATATCAAAAAGCAAAAAAAATCTACCACGACCTACCCGACACAAGTCAATACTATACTCATATATTTAACGACAGCACCAACACTTACGATTCGCTATACTATAGAGACCTGGAAAATAGAATCGGTTTTTCTTTTTGCACCAACCTTCAACACGGCAAAGGTGGGTATATTTATGCCCTTTCGTCGTTGCGTAAGCTATACTCGTTCGAGCACCCTAATATTGAACAAAACACCGGTGCAGGTTTGCAGTTTTTCTACAACGATAGTCTTTGGTCTGCTCATTTTACATACGAGCAATGGATTCAGGGTTATTTTGCAAAAAACAAAACGCTTTCGCTCAAATTATCTAAAAATATACAAATTTCTTCACAAAAGCTAAAACTGGTGCTATTTCCTTTGTACAAGACAAAACAACCCGATTACTTTATGAACGAACTCTATACCAATCACTATCAATGGAATAATTCATTACCCACATATTCCGAAGCGTCGGTCGATTTGGGAATCGAAAACAATACCAATAGTTTATTTCTCTCTCTCAAACGCATTCAACATGCCGGTTATTTCGACCATTATTCCAATCCACAGGCAGACAGCAGTGTTCTGAACTATGCCGGTTTGGTTCTACAAAAAACATTGAGCGTCGGACATTTTCATCTTTACAACCGTTTTTTTATCCAGTTTCTAAGCGATACGTTACTATCTGTTCCTACGTATGCCGGCTATCATATGCTTTATTACGAAAACCAATTATTTAAAAAGGTATTGGGATTACAAATAGGAGCGGAAGTTTTTTACCATGCTGAATACAATGCAGTATCTTATAACCCGGCTTTGGGGAGTTTTTACAATTTATACTCTACAAAGTTGGGGAATTATGCGTACATTAATGTTTTTGTAGATTTAAAATTAAAACGCGCCCGTTTTTTCATTAAAATCGAACATTTAAATTATCATTGGCAACAAGGTAATTACTGCTTAGTAAACCAATATCCATTACCTCCCCGCAGTTTAAAATTCGGAATATTTTGGTCATTTTACGATTAATTTTTTTCCATACGTCATTTTTTTTCTTATTTTTGTAAAAAAAACACGCATGGATTTTATCATTAGTTTAATTCAAAATACGGCTATACTGCTTTCGTTTTCGATGCTGTATGAATATTATTGGATTAAGCTTGAAACAAAAAACCTAAAAAGCAAAATCATCACAGGCATGATGCTTTCGTTGGCTGTGAGCATTATTATGTTTACACCTTTTAAACTTACAGAGACCATTGTATTTGATGTTCGCTCGGTATTACTTTCCATAGCAGGATTGTTTTTTGGCATTATTCCAACCTTGATGGCCGTTATCACATCGTTGCTTATTCGCATCCATATGGGTGGTGACGGAGTATATATGGGCATTGCGGTAATTTTATCTTCTTCGGGTATCGGCTTAGTTTGGCGTTACTACCGTCCGAATTGGAAGGAGAATAATTATGTATTAAATTTATTGTTTTTAGGCACTATCGTTCATCTAACCATGGCATTGTGCACCGTATTTTTGCCTTCGGGAAAGGAGATGGCCGTTTTAAAAAACATTGCTATACCACTTGTTGCTGTTTATATTCCCGGAACAATGCTACTTGGTATTTTAATGGTGCGACAATATAAAAATTACCAAAACCGCAAAGCAAAAGAACAACTAATAGAATTGGAATACAAATTCTATCAACTCATGAAAAGTAATAATATTTATACACTGATTGCAAATTCAAACAACGATATCACTTTTGTTAACGAACATTTAATCTTTTCACTAAAGAAAACGGAAAACGACGTGCTGAATAAAAACTTCAAAAACCTGTTTCTACAAAAAATGGATGAAGAAAACACACATAAAACCAATGTCTTTTATAGCTCTGCTCTCGTTAGTTCAAAAATTGATGCCGGATTTAGTTTTGACCAATTCAATTTTACTTACGTCAATTGGTTTATTACTAAAACATTTGATTATAATAATCAACATTCCGGATATATAATAATAGGTGTCGATTACACCGAAAAAAGAAACACCGAAACAAAACTAAAAGAAGCTCATCAGGAATTATTGGCACAATATGAAATATACAAAGAACTAAACGAACAACTTACACTTGCCAATCAAAAAGCCGAAGAAAACAGCCGTCTAAAATCGATGCTTTTGTCCAACCTAAGCCATGAAGTCAGAACCCCCATGAACGCAATACTCGGTTTTTCTGAATTAATGCGGAAAGACTTACCCGAAGATAAACACAGAGAATTTTCGAATTTGGTTTATAAAAGTGCTCGCCAATTGCTTCAAACCATAGACGATATTGTACTCATTTCTAAACTTCAAAGCCAAAAAACAAAGCTGCAAAAATCGAAAGTAAATCCGCTAAACCTATTAAAGACATTAAGCATTTTAAATCAACACAAAGACAACTACCAACACATTGAACTTAAAATAGTTTATGACAAATTACATGAACATTTGCAAATAGAAACAGACGAAAATAAACTAATCAAAGTTCTGGAAAATTTATTGAGCAATGCTTATCTATATACTCCACAAGGCAAAATTGAAATCGGGTTTTATACCGAAGAGAACTATATTATTTTCTTTGTAAAAGATAGCGGATTAGGTATTTCCGAAGAAGATAAACCCTATATTTTTGAAAGTTTCTACAGAGGCCAATCGGCTAAATCGTTTGCAATCAGAGGTATAGGTCTGGGCTTAAGCATTGTAAGCGAGCTTGTAAAACTACTAAATGGTAATATCTGGTTTGAATCTCAACCCGAACAAGGCAGTACTTTCTTTGTAAAAATACCAACCACCATTATAAGCACAAACGATCAAAACGATGAAACAACTCCTGCTAAAACATTTTCACCCGAATCGTTAAAAAATGTAAGTATTTTAATCGCCGAAGACGAATACCTTAATTTTCAGTTTTTGGAAGCGATGCTCCATCCGATAGTTAAACAAGTTGACTACGCTCAAAACGGTAGCATTGCTGTAGATAAATGCAAAAGCCATACGTACGATTTTGTATTAATGGATATTCGTATGCCCTATATGAACGGCATCGAAGCTACAAAAGAAATAAAAAAAATACAACCTTCGTTACCCATTATTGCCCTTACATCATATAATGACGAAGTAACCCAACATGAAGCACTTAAAGCGGGTTGCGACAAATTTATTTCCAAACCCGTTTACTTAGAAGACCTAATCAATACTTTTCAAACGTTGATGTAATCTTTATTAAACCATTTCTTTAAAATACCAACTAATGTTTCTTTTAAGATAGGTTTCGTTAAAAAATCGTTACAACCGGCATTAAGAGCTTTTTCCTCATCGCCCTTCATAGCAAAAGCGGTTTGAGCTATAACCACAACGTTTTTATTGAACGTTCTAATTTCTTTTGTTGCGGTTAATCCGTCCATTACAGGCATTTTTATGTCCATCATAATCAAATCCAAATCCGGGTATTTTTTGCACATTTCAACCGCTTCTTCACCGTTCGAAGCATATATTAACTGTTCGGAATATTCTTGAAGTATATACTTTAATAATGCCTGTGACGATAGGTCGTCTTCAACAATTAATGTTTTAAGTTTTTTTATATTCTTATTAATCTCATCAATAATAACCGAAGTTTCTTCGGGTTTAACTGCTCCCATTTTTGGCAAATGAACGTAAAAAACAGTACCATTGCCTTCTTCGCTCACAAAAAATATTTTACCTCCCAACAATTCCGTATAAGATTTTGCAATCGTCAATCCTAAACCGGATCCTTGTAAAGCTCTTTTGTCATCGATATCAGCCTGAATAAAACGATCAAAAATATACTCTTTTCTTTCATCCGGAATCCCAATCCCTGTATCTTTTACCGAGAACTCTATCATTTTATCCGTTTCTGAGCAAGTAACTTCTATTCCACCTTTTTCGGTAAACTTAATAGCATTTTTAATGAGATTAGATAAAATTGATTCTAGTTTGGTTTTGTCGGTTAAAACAATCAAATTGTTATCTTCAAGTTTAAAATTTAAAGATAAGCTTAGTTTTTTTAATTCAGCTTCATATCTAAAAGCAGTAACGATTTCTAACACCAATGCTTTTAAATCAACGGGCTCAAAATTAGCTTTAATAACGCCGGCTTCTATTTGCGAAACACGTATCAAATCGTTTAATAAAGAAAGTAATCGGTTCGCATTGGAATGAATAAAAGTAAGAAAATTGGTTTTTTGTTCATCTTCAACCTTATTGTTTAACAGTATCTCCGAAAATCCTACAATGCTGTTCATCGGGGTACGTATCTCATGGCTTATGTTTGCAAGAAATGCCGTTTTAAGCCGTTCATTTTCCTGTGCTTTATTTAATGCCTGTTCTAAATCAACTTTGTACTTTATCAACGACGACACATTGCTAAACATAAGAATCCAACCCGCCTCATCCTGATTCCCCCTAATAAATTTATTTGTTTTGATTGATACAGGTATTAATCGATTATCTTTTGTTTTTAAATGCAATATACGTTGGTATCTCTCGAAGTCTGTTAAATCAAAAAAAGTTCCGGGTTCATGAATGATTTCGCAAATAGATTTGTGCTTTAATTCTTCTTCCGAAAATAGAAGCTCTTGATTAACAGAATGGTTGTAAGACTGAATAATGCCATGATTATCAAGCACAAATATTAAATCAGGAATAGCATTAAAAACATCGTTTAAATATTGGCGGGTAATGGTAGAATAATTGAGTTCCTCGCCCAACATGTTCATAGCTGTAATTAAGCTGTCAAAAAAGTCGTCTTTATTGCTTCGCTCTGTCTTAATGTTATAATTATGCAACGAATATTGTAAAGCCTGAAAATTGATTTTATCAATAATATCCTCGAAATACGCGCGACGAATATAGATAAAATCGAGCATAAACCGCAAATTGTGCAACTTATGCCCCAACTCCGGATAGCGTTTCTCTATTTCTCTGTATTCCCTATCGTACAATTCGGGTTGAGCAATCATTCTCTCCATCAAATCAACCCAAGCGTATTTTTTTCTTCTAAATATTCTCATTTAAAATATTTTTACACCATTTTATAGCCTCTTCTTTATCGGTAAACAGCTTTGCAGGCGAAGGAGACTTATAAATAAAACTAAAAAAATTATATAAGGTAGCCTGAATTTTTGAATTCATAACAATTGCAACGGCTATCACACCTTCGCCGGCATCTTTCGCTGCCATACGTTGCCGGCCTTCTCTCGAAACATATTTTAATTTTCTAATATCTGATAGCATTACAACTTTTTTATTGCCGGACATCTCTTTTCTTATTTTTACTCCAAAATCAATCAATTCGAAATCTGCTTCTTCTATAAACCAATCGCACACGAGAATGCCTTCGTGCCAATAAAAAGCCAAACGCTCATCTCGAAACTCTTCCATAATTTTTTTTCACAAAGTTAACGAATTGTATGTTTTATTGTATTAACTTGCTATGCCAATTTTTTATATGAAATACCTCATTCTCATATCATTCCTTTTTTCTTTTTATCTATCAACAGCTCAATATAATAGGGCTTTGTTCGATAGCGAAGCTAAATTAAAAATTTGGTTTGACAGTCTGTTTTCACGAAACGAAACTCGCTACACCTTGCCCGATTCAAAAAAAATTGCCTTTTCCGACTCCATTCGCCATGAACTCGTTTCAGTCTTAAACATCGAAGATGCTTTTTCTTTTCCGTTCGATTCGCTCACCAAGCTTGGAAAATTAGCCTCTTCCGACAGCCTTCTCAGAGTTTTTAGTTGGAATATTCGGCTTAAAGGAGGCAAATATATTTTCTACGGATTTGTATTATATAGAAATCATCTTTCGAGCAATATTGCTAAAGTAATAGAATTAACGGATAAGACCGATTCATTGCCCGATAATGAAGTGGAAAACCTCACATTGTCGGGTAAACAATGGTATGGAGCTTCTTACTACCAAATAATCCCGGTAAACGAAAAAAAACAAAAATATTATATCCTTATCGGGTGGAAAGGCTATAATGCATATGTAAACCGAAAAGTTGTCGATGTATTATTTTTCAACAAAAAAGGGAAACCTTTGTTTGGCAAAAACATCTTCAAATCCGAACAAAAAACAGTAAAAAGACTTATCTTTAGTCATAGCCTAAAAGCAAGTATGTCATGCCGTTATGACGAAAGTCTGGATGCCATAATCTTTGACCATTTAGTTCCGGCATCCAATATTTACCAAGGCATGTATGAGTTTTATGGACCAAACGGGACCTACGATGCATATTTTAAGAGAAAAAACATGTGGATGTTGAAAGAAGACATCGAACCCAAAAATCCACGTAAAAAAAATGAACTTCCGTCAAAAAATTAGTTTTTTCCATATCAATTATCTATATCTTTGCAGAAAGTTTTAAAAACCATGGTGGTAAAAGCCAAAGATTCAGAAGCTCATATTTACCTCGTTGACGATGATGAACTGTTAAATAAAATTTTGTTGACCAAATTTCAGCAAAACACAAACCACAAGGTTTTTACGTTTACCAGTGGCAATGATTTTATTAACTACTATCAATCGCAACAAAAAAACAACAACAAAACCATACATATTCTAATTATCGATTACATGCTCAATCCCGGTGTCCCTGTTCATGCAGCAAAGACTGGTATCGATTATATTAAAGAAGCTAAAGCCATCAATCCCGAAATCAACACAATTTTAATCTCGGCCATAGACAATCCCGAAATCGACATATTGGCTCAAAAAGAAGGTGTCAACGCTTTTATTAAGAAAAATGAAAATGCTTTTTTACGAATCAATAATCAAATAAACTTCATCATTAGTGAAATAAAGCTAAAAAAAGCGCATAAAAAAAGCCTACTCACACGTCAAGTTTTTGTTACGTTGCTTATAATGTTTTCATTACTGATTGCCTACATTGCACTTACAGAATTTATTTTGTCATAAACGATTTTCTTGCCATCATTTTTCCCCTTATAAAAATATCTTTTTCTAATATTATTATTCTTGCATTTTTTATTTTTAACCTCTATCTTTAGAGAAACAAAAATGAAAAAATCATGAGAAACATTATTTCAATTTTTACCATGCTTTTAATAAGCATTTCTGTCCATAGCCAAGTGGCATACCATGGTAGCATGCCGGCTTATCCTTATCCTATTGATGTTTTACAACCCAATGGGAATTCCGTTACTATTACCCTAAAAGGAAACGAAGCGGTTCACTGGGCAACAACCGAAGACGGCTACACATTAATAAAAAATCCCATGAACCAAGCTTGGGTTTACGGTGTTTTAAATTCTGAAGGAAATTTAGTCCCATCAAACGTTATTGCATCCAACATACAGCAAAGAACAGAAGAAGAACGTATATTTATCTCAAATTTATCTAAGAATTTAAAATTCAGCAAAAAACAAATTCAAGAATTAACGCAAAACTCAGTACTAAAAAGCCAAAATGCAGTCAGCGGATTCCCTACAACAGGCACAGTAAACATGTTAGTTATTTTAGTGAATTTCAATAATACGACGACTACATACACCCAAACCAATTTTGACAATTTAATGAATCAAGCCGGATATAACTTTCAATCGGCCACCGGAAGTTTTAAAGATTATTATTTGGCAGCATCTTATAATCAACTCACTATAAACTCAACTGTAATAGGTTGGGTAACCGTAAATCATCCGCACGACTATTATGGCGACCAAAGCATGTGGGGGCAATTGGCTATCGATGCCATCAATGCCGCAAATGCTGCTTATCCCTCTATCGATTTTTCCCAATTTGACAACAATAACGACGGAATAATAGATGGAATTGCTATTTTTCACCAAGGACCCGGACAGGAAGCCACCGGTAATACCAACGATGTTTGGTCGCATACATCATCGGTTTATAACAGCAATATCGTAATAGACGGAGTTAGAGCGGGAACATACACCATGCAACCCGAAAAGTTAAGTACCTCATCCAGTATGATTACTGCCGGAGTTATGATACACGAATTTGGACATAATTTAGGATTGCCTGATATGTACGACACCGACTATTCCTCTGACGGAACAGGCAATTGGGAAGTTATGGCCGGTGGTTCATGGCTTAATAGCGGAAGAACTCCTCCCATTCACAATGCATGGTCAAAAAGTACATTTGGATGGATTACACCTGTTACTTTAACCAATCCCGGAACATATACATTAAATAACAACTATACCAATACAACGATTTACAAAGTTACAACAAGTACTACCAATGAATATTTCTTACTCGAAAACAAGCAAAAAACCAGCGGAACGTGGAATGCCTATATCCCTGGACATGGAATGCTTATTTGGCACATTGATGGAAGTTATATCAATTCGCACTGGTCGGCCAACACAGTAAACGATGACGAAAATCATCAAGGCATCGACCTAGAAGAAGCAGACGGAACACTTACTACCAACAATGGCGGCGATGGCGGCGACCCATTTCCCGGCACCGGAAACAAAACATCGTTCACCGACCAAACTACACCCAACTCACACTCGTGGGCAGGTGCAAATACCAATAAGCCCATTACTCAAATAACCGAAAACAGCGGAGTTATTACATTTGTTTTTATGGGAGGAGCTACTACGCTCACCGCCGATTTTTATACCAACACTCCTACCATTCAAGCAGGTCAATCCATTACTTTCACCGATATGAGTACAACTCCATCCGGGACTACCCTCAGCACATGGCAATGGTCTTTTCCCGGAGGTACACCATCTTCTTATACCGGACAAAATCCTCCGGCTATTTCTTATTCAACCCCCGGAAGCTACAATGTTAGTTTAACCGTTACCAACTCTGCTTCTAATTCCGATACCGAAACTAAAACAGCTTATATAACCGTAACAACTCCACCGCAATCTGAATGGATTACTCAATACAATGGTTTTACAACACAATACAGAGGAGTGAGCGATATTTCAATTGTTGATGCAAACATAGCATGGGGCATTGCTATTGATGGCAACGGAACATTAGTAAACGAATTTACGAAAACCACCAATGGAGGCAATACGTGGACATCGGGAACCATTAGTGGAGTGCCGACAAACAATAGGGTATCAAATATATGTGCAATATCCGCAACTAAAGCATGGATTGCAATGTATGCAAGTACAGGAACAGCCGGCGAAGGTGGCATTTTCTATACCTCAAACGGCGGTTCTACTTGGACCAAGCAGACAACAGCTTCATTTGCCGGAACATCGGCATTCCCAAATGTTGTTCATTTCTGGAACGACAACGAAGGATTTTGCATGGGCGACCCCAATGGCGGATATTTCGAGATTTATACGACTTCAAATGGCGGTACGACATGGACGCGCGTTGCGCAAGCCAATATTCCCGCTCCACTAACGGGCGAATACGGATATACCGGAATGTACGATGTTTATGGAAATACAGTGTGGTTTGCAACCAACAAAGGACGCGTATATAAATCAACCAATAAAGGAGCAAACTGGACGGTATCGCAAGTTACAGGATTTACCGATTTTTCAAATATAGCATTTAACGATGCCAACAATGGAATTGCCATTCAAAATATTATCGCCAATAACGCCATAACCGATGTATATTTTCGCAAGACAACTGATGGTGGCTCAACCTGGACAACAGCTACCTTGCCATCCAACGTTTTCTTATCAGAAATAGAAGCCGTTCCCGGTGTGGCAGGAAAATTAGTGAGCGTTGGGAAAAACCTTGGAGGAACATTTGGAAGCAGTTATAGCGAAGATTTCGGACAAACATGGATTACTATAGATACGGGAGTACAGTACATTTCATGCAAATTTTTAAATAATATTGTGGGATGGGCCGGAGGTTTTAACACTTCAGCCGGAGTAAATGGAATTTACAAATGGCATAATTTAACCAATAGTCCTACTCTATATAACAATTCAGCAGAAATAACGGTTTACCCAAATCCTGCTCAAGGTTCGTTCTATGTTTTTGCCAACAAAGACCATTACTCGATTGAAGTATTTGATTTAATGGGACATTTAGTATATCAACTAAATTCTTCTCAACAAAGAACAACTCAAATTAATACCGACTCCTGGCAAAAAGGATGTTATATCATTAAAATTAACACAAATAACTCAGTGGTAACAAAGAAATTAATCGTTAATTAAATAACATTTGAAAGGCTGTTTCAACATCGAAACAGCCTTTTTTATATACAAAAATTGAATCACTCTGAGCGTAATCGGACCAGAAAAAACAAAACATTCTACGCTACATTATATTCCCCTTTAAGTAGCTCTCCAACAATATGCTATGCTGCCTTTCGAGACAGTCCATTTTATTAAATACATTTTTTCATACCCTACTTAAAAAATCTATTTTAAATCTACACCATACAACTATTTTTAAAAGCCAAAATATTCTTGTAATTTTGCAAAAAAAGAAAAAATGTATAAACCACACATTCTAATATTATTACTGTTTTTTTGTTTTGGGTTTACCATTCAGAATTCAAAAAATCCGATAGTCGTTATTAAAACCCAATACGGTTTAATAAAAATTAAACTGTATGACGAAACACCCAAACATAGAGATAATTTTATAAAACTCGTCAAAGAGCACTATTACGACAGCCTTCTGTTTCATCGTGTAATCAATTCATTTATGATACAAGGAGGCGACCCCGATTCTAAACATGCACAACCCGGCCAAATGCTTGGCAACGGAGGTCCAAATTACACCATACCGGCAGAGTTTGTACCTACAATATACCACAAAAGAGGGGCATTGGCAGCAGCCCGCGAAAGTGACCAAGTAAACCCCACCAAAGCCTCATCGGGCTCTCAGTTTTATATTGTACAAGGCAAAGTATTTACCAATGACGAGCTTAACTACTTAGAACAAAAAATCAATGGAACGAAGAAAAATCAATTACTAGGTCAAATGATGAACACACCCGAATATTCGTGGTTAAAAACAAAACTCGACTCCATGATTAAATCGGGAAATCCGAATGCTGTTCAAGACTTTATCAACGAAACCAGCGCCATTGCCGAAAAAGAATTGAATAAAGCAGGAAGATTTCATTTTACACCCGAACAACGAAAATTATATACTACCATAGGAGGAGCACCCCATCTGGATGGCTCATATACCGTTTTTGGCGAAGTAATCGAAGGCATGAACGTAGTAGATAGTATAGCCTCTGTTAGCAGAGATAAAAACGACCGCCCTATCAACGATATACGTATGTTTATTTATTTAGAAGAAAAATAATATATGAAGAATTTTATTGAAGAATTACTCAACAAAGCCCGCAATTGGAACATTCAATCGGCTGAAGAATTAGAAGCTTTTCGGTCTGAATATTTATCAAAAAAAGGACATTTAAACACATTGTTTGATAAATTTAAAGAACTACCCAAAGAAGAAAAGAAAGAGGTAGGACAAATATTAAACATTCTAAAACAAGAAGTTAATCAAAAATTCGAAGAATTAAAATCTGCGTTTAGCTCCAATACCGAACAACAACATCAAATTGATTTAACTTGCCCTTCAGACCCCATTCATCTTGGAAGTCGCCACCCCATAAGCATTGTTCGCAATGAAATTATAAATATTTTCGAACGATTAGGTTTTGTCGTTTCAGAAGGTCCGGAAATAGAAGACGATTGGCACGTTTTTTCAGCTTTAAATTTTCCTTATGAGCATCCTGCACGCGATATGCAAGATACTTTCTTTATTCGCAAAAATCCAGATATTTTGTTGCGTACCCATACTTCGTCGGTTCAAATACGTGTAATGGAAAATCAACAACCACCCATTCGAATTATAATGCCGGGTAGAGTATATCGCAACGAAGCCATTTCTGCTCGCGCTCATTGCTTTTTTCACCAAGTCGAAGGCTTGTACATCGATAAAAAAGTATCATTTGCCGATTTAAAGCAAACTTTATTGTATTTTGCCCGCGAAATGTTTGGAGCAAACACACAAATACGCCTGCGCCCTTCGTACTTCCCATTTACAGAACCATCTGCCGAAATGGATATCTCATGTAATTTATGTGGAGGCAAGGGTTGCAACTTCTGTAAACATACCGGTTGGGTAGAAATATTAGGTTGCGGAATGGTCGATCCTAATGTACTCGAAAATTGTGGCATTTCAAGCAAAGAATACAGCGGTTTTGCTTTCGGAATGGGCATTGAGCGTATTACCAACCTAAAATACAGAGTGAAAGACTTGCGATTGTTCTCTGAAAACGACCTTCGCTTTTTAAAACAATTTACATCCGCTATATAATTGAAAAGATATGAATCAAGAGGAGTTATTTAAAAATTTAATCAGCCATGCCAAAGAATACGGCTTTATTTTCCCTTCCAGCGAAATATATGACGGCTTAGCTGCTGTGTACGATTACGGACAATTAGGGGCCTTGCTTAAAAACAATATTCGCGATTATTGGTGGCGAAGCATGGTTCAACTTCACGAAAACATTGTGGGCATCGATTCTGCCATTTTTATGCACCCCACAGTTTGGAAAGCTTCCGGCCATGTCGATGCATTCAACGACCCCCTTATCGACAATAAAGACTCTAAAAAACGCTACCGCGCCGATCAACTTATCGAAGATTATTTGCAAAAAATTCAAGATAAAATTGATAAAGAAGTCGAAAAAGCTGCCAAACGATTTGGCGACACATTCAATAAAGAACTTTACCTCGAAACCAACCCCCGCGTAGTTGAATATAAAAATAAATACCAATCTATTCACGAACGATTCAATAAAGCACTTAACGACAACAATTTAACAGACATTAAAGCCATTATTGAAGAAGAAAAAATAGTTTGTCCCATTTCCGGCACATGCAATTGGACCGAAGTTCGTCAGTTTAACCTCATGTTTTCTACACAAATGGGTTCGGTTACCAACGACGCTGACGTCATTTACCTACGTCCCGAAACGGCACAGGGAATTTTTGTTAATTTTTTAAATGTTTATAAAACCGGACGAATGAAGATTCCGTTTGGCATAGCTCAAACAGGAAAGGCATTTAGAAACGAAATTGTTGCACGACAATTTATATTCCGCATGCGCGAATTTGAGCAAATGGAAATGCAATTCTTTGTTAAGCCCGGCGAAGAACTCGAATGGTTTAAATACTGGAAACAGTATCGCTTAAAATGGCATTTGGCGCTCGGAATTTCGGACGAAAATTACCGCTTCCACGATCACGAAAAATTGGCTCATTATGCCAACGCTGCCACAGACATAGAATTTAAATTCCCCTTTGGATTTAAAGAATTAGAAGGTATTCATTCGCGTACCGATTTCGACCTTAATGCTCACCAAAAATACAGCGGCAAGAAACTTCAGTTTTTCGACCCCGAAACAAACGAAAGTTATGTCCCTTATGTAATTGAAACTTCCATCGGATTAGACCGGATGTTTTTAGCCGTTTTAAGCAATGCCTACCGGCCCGAAAAACTCGATGACGGAACAGAACGATTGGTTCTTAAAATTCCCTATATCTTGGCTCCCATTAAAGTTGCCGTACTTCCGCTCGTAAAAAGAGACGGTATGCCCGAAAAAGCACGTGAAATAATGCGTAAGCTTCAACCTCATTTTTATTGCCAATACGACGAAAAAGATACCGTTGGTCGTCGCTACCGCCGACAAGATGCCATTGGCACACCACTATGCGTTACGATTGACCAAAATACCATTGAAAAAAACATGGTTACCGTTCGACATCGCGACAGCATGAAACAAGACGAAGTAGCAGTAGAACAATTGGTAGAATATTTACAAAAATACATTTCCATTGAGCCCGTTTTGAACCAACTCATTCAAAATGATTAACTTCTTTCGATATCATACCGAAAAAATTGTTCAGACATTTGTATCGTTGTTACGAATATTGTTTTTAACTCGTTTTCGTGTAAAAATAAAAAAACACCCCTTCGCCAACGATTGTTTGATTTTAGCCAATGGACCATCACTCAATAACTTAATTGAAAAGCATACCTTATTTATGCAAGGTAAAGAGCTGGTTTGTGTTAATTTTTTCCCAAACACACCTTATTATACTATCTACAAACCGGCTTTTCATGTTATTTCAGCACCGGAACTTTGGCGTAGCGATGCCATGCCAATTTATTTGAATTTAAGCAAGGAGCTCTTCGAAAATATAGCTCAAAAAACAACCTGGGATTTAACGCTATTTATCCCATTCGAAGCAAAAAAATTCAAAACTTGGCAAACTCCTCTAAAAAACAATAAACGTATCCACATTACTTATTATAACCCTACTCCCATCGAAGGCTATTTTTGGTTTTGCAAAAAGATTTTCGATTGGCAATGGGGCATGCCTCGACCGCACAATGTGCTGATACCATCGCTCATGCTGGCAATAAAAAAAGGATTTAAAAATATTTATGTTTGGGGAGCCGATCATTCGTGGCTTAAAGAAATTTCCGTTGACGACAACAACCAAGTACTTGTAAACCAAAAACATTTCTACGACGAAAACACTTCCAAGCCCCAACCTATGAATAAATTAAAAGGAACGCGCCGATTGCACGAAGTTCTCATTAAATTTGTGCATGCTTTCAAAGGCTATTTCGATATTAACCAATACGCTATTAAACGAGGTGTCAGTATTTTTAACGCCACACCTCATTCATATATAGATGCTTTTAAACGAATAAAAATGGAATAATCATGATACAAACATCCACTCTTGATTTAAACGGTAAAACGATACTTGTAACCGGAGGCACCGGTTCTTTCGGGAAAAAATTTGTTCAGACTGTTTTGGAACGATGGCCCAATATTAAGCGACTGGTCGTTTTTTCACGCGACGAGCTCAAGCAATTTGAAATGTCACAACAATTTCCAAAGTCAAAATACGATGGTATCCGATATTTTATAGGTGATATTCGAGATGCCGAGCGTTTTAAAAGGGCTTGCGAAGGAATTGAAATCATTATTCATGCCGCAGCGTTAAAACAAGTTCCTGCTGCCGAATACAACCCCATGGAATTTATTAAAACCAATATTATGGGTGCCGAAAATGTTGTAAACGCAGCATTGGACAGTGGCGTAAAACATGTTGTGGCACTATCTACGGACAAAGCTGCTTCGCCAATAAATTTATACGGTGCAACAAAACTATGCAGCGATAAACTGTTTATATCGGCCAACAATATTAAAGGCAAAAGGGATATTCGTTTTTCAGTAGTCCGCTACGGCAATGTAATGGGAAGCAGGGGTTCGGTTATTCCATTTTTCGAAGAGCATAAATCCAAAGGTTTTTTACCTATTACCCACCCCGAAATGACCCGTTTCAATATTACACTCGAAGAAGGGGTTAATTTGGTTTTGCTCGCTCTCGAAAAAGCTGTGGGCGGTGAGATTTTTGTACCCAAAATTCCCTCGTATCGCATCCTCGATGTTGCCGAAGCCATTGCACCGGGAATTGAAAAGCGAATTGTTGGCATACGCCCGGGAGAAAAAATACACGAAGAAATGATAACCGAGCACGACAGTTACAGCACACTCGACGCAGGAGACTATTATATTATTTTGCCCGTCCTGCCCGAACACGAAACAGAGCTTTATATACAAAAGCATCAAGCTCAAAAAGTTGCAAAGGGATTTAAATACAATAGCGGTACAAATAATCAATGGTTATCCGTTGAAGATATTCGAGAATTAATAAAAAAACACGTTAATACACATTAAAATTATTTGCTATGAACCTAACTCCTATCCCCTATGGAAGGCAACATATAACAGAAGAAGATATATCGGCCGTTGTTGAGGTTTTAAAAAGCGACTTTCTTACTCAGGGACCTTTTATTGAACAATTTGAAAAAGCTTTTGCTCAGTATATTGGTTGTAAGTATGCAGTAGCGGTTGCAAACGGAACAGCAGCTTTACATTTAGCTGCATTAGCTTTGGGAGTAAAAAAAGGAACAAAAGTTATTACAACTCCCATCACATTTGCAGCAAGTGCGAATTGTGTTTTGTATAATGGAGGCGATGTTGTTTTTTGTGATATAGACCCCAAAAGTTATACGATTGATATTCAGAAATTGGAGTCTATGCTCGAGGCGGCTCCAATTGGAACGTATAGCGGAGTTATTCCGGTAGATTTAGCCGGATATGCAGTTAATACCGAACAACTCTATGCCATTGCTCAAAAATATAATTTATGGATTTTAGAAGATGCCTGCCATGCCCCGGGAGGAAGTTTTGTTGATAGCAGCGGAAAACATCAATGCTGCGGGAATGGCATATATGCCGATGCGGCTATTTTTTCGTTTCACCCCGTAAAACATATTGCTACCGGCGAAGGAGGAATGATTACCACAAACCGCAAAGATATATATGACAAACTTATACTGCTTCGCACACATGGCATTACAAAAAATCCGCAATTGCTTACAGAAAATCATGGTGGATGGTATTACGAAATGCAAGCACTGGGCTATAACTACAGAATCACTGATTTTCAGGCAGCATTGGGTATCAGCCAACTCAAAAGAGCAAATCAAGGCTTAGAAAAAAGACGTACGATTGCCGAGAGATATAACCAAGCTTTACAAGGTGTTGGCGATATTGTTTTACCTCACGTAGAAGATACCGTAAAGCATGCTTATCATTTATACATTATCCAAACAAAAAAACGAAAAGCCTTATACGATTTTTTAAGAACAAAAGAAATCTATACACAGGTTCATTATATTCCGGTTCACACTTTCCCTTATTATCAATCGCTTGGATTTAAAAAAGGAGACTTCCCTGTTGCCGAAGCGTATTACGAAAATTGTTTAAGCCTGCCTATGTTTCCTACGCTAAGCAGCGAACAACAAGAATATGTTATTAAAAATATTTGCGATTTCTTCCAATTATAATATGTCTTTGTAATTTTTAAGATTTTATTAACAGTTGTCTCTTTTATTTGTTTTTCGCTTAACTTTGCAAAAAAAACTATGTTAAAAGCTCCTATTAAATTTTTTGCAGGCAGAGAATCAAGGTACATTGGCGAACAAATTGCCAATAAATTTGGTGTCGAACTCGGAAAATCATCGGTTACGGTTTTTAGTGATGGCGAATTTCAACCATCGTTTGAAGAAACCGTTCGCGGTTGCAGTGTTTTTCTTATTCAAAGCACCTTTCCACCGGTAGATAACCTAATGGAGCTGTTGCTCATGGCCGACGCAGCCAAACGCGCTTCTGCGTACAAAGTTATAGCCGTAATACCCTATTTTGGCTGGGCACGCCAGGACAGAAAAGATAAACCACGCGTTTCGATAGGAGCCAAATTGGTGGCAGATTTAATCATGAAATCGGGCATTGACCGAGTAATGACCATGGATCTGCATGCCGACCAAATCCAAGGTTTTTTTAACATTCCTGTTGATCATATATACGGCTCTGCTATTTTTGTTCCTTATTTAAAATCGCTGAACTTAGAAAATCTTGTTGTTGCAGCTCCCGACATGGGCGGCTCTAAACGTGCCAATGCATACTCTCGTTTTTTGGGTTGCGATATGGTAATTTGCTATAAATTACGCAAGCAAGCCAACCAGGTTGATCATATTTCCATGATTGGCGATGTAAAAGATAAAAACGTTATCATACTCGACGATATGGTAGATACTGCCGGTACCATTACCATTGCGTCGGAAATGATGATGAGCAAAGGAGCCAAATCGGTTAGAGTAATTGCTACACACCCTGTATTATCGGGCAAAGCGTACGAACGCATCGAAGCTTCTCCCATTACCGAGCTAATTGTAACAGACTCCATTCCATTAAAACAACCATCCAACAAAATTAAAGTTTTGTCGCTTGCCGATTTGTTTGCTGACGTTATTAAAAAAGTTTATAACTACGAGTCAATTAGCCCTACGTTTATAGTTTAAAAAACTTTTGTCATTTAGGCTAAAATGTTTTTTATTTTTGATGTTTCATGTTTATTAACTTCGAATATTTTACAGGCCGTAAATATTATTCTTCCGGACAAAAATAGTAAAATTCCTTTATTGTTTGGTTAGATATTGTATTATTTTATGCTCATCTCCCCATTTAAGCGGCACTATTGAATCTACTTTATTTTTTGATGTATATACCAAACTAACATTGGTTATTCCAAACGCATATTCGTCTATATAATTAAAACTATCTCTGTATAACTTATTAAAATCTATATCATTAAAATAAACATTATTGGCACTAATAAAGGTTACATAATTCGTATCCACATCATTTAAAATGCTTTTGGTATATTGAACCAACTGCTTGGTACATTCGCCACATCCTGCCTTTGCTATAAAATAATAACAATGTACCTTTTCTGGTATCTGAAAACCAAACGTTCTACTTAAATATTCTTTAAATAAAGCTGTAGTATCAAATCCTTTCTCTGAAGTCTGGTCAACTTCTTCTTTGGTATGTGTAACATTGCACGATATCAATGCTACCATTACCATCACTAAAATGAAACTTCGTATTCGCATAATCTGGTTCTATTTAATCGTATATCTTCCTGGGTTAATTGATACATTACAATAAAACCTTTACTTGAAGGTGTAATATTGTAATAATAAAGCAACGAATCTTTCAAAAAAGGAATCTCTCCTATCAAATTTAATTTATCATCGAGTACACTTACCGACCAGTTACGATAATTGTTGCGTCTTCCATTTGGCAAAACATAGGGTGTCCTGTGATAGTTTACTCTGTAATAAAATTTCTTATATGGATTATAAACAATTTTAGAAAAATATGGATGCTCATAATAAAATTTTATCGCTTGCCCATAATAATCTGATTTTTTATGGTCGAACTTAAAAAGAGCAAAATCACTATCACGTATATAATTTGATGGTATATTAACCGAATCGAATATTTTATTACCTAAATCGTATTTATAAATCCAGCTTGAATTATCCATCATATATATAATATTTTTCCCATCAAAACAATA
>Ga0116186_1001855_pt1 | contig 20125 bp, 23 predicted proteins | sample AD_JPNNA4_MetaG_FD_89806 | JGI IMG/M metagenome (GOLD analysis project Ga0116186, IMG submission 89806) | Active sludge microbial communities of municipal wastewater-treating anaerobic digesters from Japan - AD_JPNNA4_MetaG | ecosystem: Engineered > Bioreactor > Anaerobic > Digestate | place...
AAAACCTGTGCATCAGAAAGTGTTACACTATTATTTTCCTTATTGTAATAATTATTTTTAATTTCCGCTTTTACCTGTTCAGTAATCCCTTTTTTTAGCAGACCGCTATTTGCCTCAGCCTTCAATTGCAATTGATAATAATCATTCATATATTGAGATACATAATGCAAAGCTTCTGCTGTATAATCGGGTCCCCGGTTAGCACCATCTCCAAACATGCTTCCATATTCCATCAATGCATATTTCTGAAATACTGCCTGTCCGTCCATCACATCTTTTTTTGAAAAAACAGTTTCATTTTTTAATGAAACATAAGATGGAATGGGCGGAGCTTCTGTGTAAGTGTGTACTCCAATCATGGTTACTCCTGCAATACTGATTATAAAAATAACAAGTAAAGGAAGCCACCAGTTCTTAGGATTAAGCAGGTAGCTGATGAAATTATTTTTCGCCATAAACAAGTTTTGTTGGCAAATATAATAATTAAGGATAAATTTGTCCTGAATTATTTTTGAACAAGTATTCATGTTTACTGAAAAGAGAAAAAATATTATAGCTGCATTACTCATAGTCGCTTTCTTATCCTATTCCTTCTTCCTGTATTTATCGCTGCCGGTAAAGAATATATCTGTATCCAAAGAGACCAGTAAGGGAAAGTTAGTATGGCAACAGTATAATTGCAATGCCTGTCACCAGGTGTATGGTTTAGGTGGATATCTTGGCCCGGACCTTACCAATACCTATTCGCTCAGGGGGCCTGCTTATATCAAAGCCTTTGTGCAAAACGGGACAGCCACAATGCCCAACTTTGATTTAAATGAAAAGGAAGTGAGCGCCTTACTTGCCTATTTACGAGATATAGCTGCATCCGGAAAGGGTGACCCAAGAACTTTTACAATTAATAATAATGGCACCATCCAACAGTAAACAGGAAGCACCATCCAGACTATTCATAATTGCCGCACTTGTGTTGCTGGGTACTGGAATGTTTTGGGGGGTCACAGGTGGACTTCAATACCTCATCCCCGGATTTCTAAAATCATATCTTCCCTTCCAAAAAATCAGGCCACTCCATGTATCATCAGTAGTTTTTTGGATAATTTTCAGCTCCACAGGTGCTGTTTTTACATATCTGCAGCAACATACCGGCAAAAAAATCTACTCACGACTACTGATAAAAATTCAATTAATTATTTTTAGTCTTTCGGTTATTGCGATTTTGATATCCTATTGTGCCGGTATCTTCGGCGGCAGGGAATATTGGGAATTTCATCCAATACTGGCATTACCCATTGTTGCTGGCTGGATCCTGTTTTTAATCAATTTTATAAAATCAGCTGGATCATTTAGAAACCAGCCTGTTTATGTGTGGATGTGGTTTACAGGTATGCTGTTCTTTTTATTCACCTTTCTCGAATCCTATTTATGGATATTCCCTTATTTCAGAAATAATGTGGTAAACGACATGACAGTGCAATGGAAATCGTATGGCGCTATGGTAGGTTCCTGGAATATGCTGATCTACGGCAGTAGCATATTCCTGATGGACAAAATAAGCAACAGCAAAAACTACAGCCATTCAAGTATGGCTTTTTTACTGTATTTTATTGGGTTATTCAACCTCATGTTCAACTGGGGGCATCATATTTATACATTGCCCACTCATAATTATATTAAACACATCAGCTATGCAATCAGCATGACAGAACTCTTCATCCTTGGGAGAATTATTTTCAACTGGAGGGCTTCAGTCAGCGCTGCAAAAAAGAATTTTCACAAAACAGCTTATCGTTTCCTGGTTGCCGCTGATGCCTGGATATTCTTAACACTATTGCTGGCAATTATAATGTCAGTTCCTGGTATCAATCTATATACTCACGGCACACATATTACAGTAGCTCATACAATGGGGGCAACAATTGGCATTAACAGTTTTCTGCTACTGGCAATTGCATTTGATATTCTCAACGATACCTGCCTGAGTTTTGAGCCTTATAAGAAACTATTCAACAGGGGATATTGGCTAGCTAATATTTCGCTATTTGTCTTTTGGATAAGTTTAATTGGGGCAGGCGTAGTGAAAGCGAAATGGCAGCTGAGCACTTCACAAATACCTTTTAGCAGTATGATGCTTCAATTAAGGCCGTTTTTCATTGTGTTTTTTATTTCCGGGGTAGTAATGATGACAGGTTTCCTGTGTATTATCTATCCTTTGTTAAAAAATAATGTGCTCTGTTATTTCAAATTTAAAACAACCGGAAAAATACAAACCCATTATTATTCACCTGCTGCTTAAAGAACAATAAATAACCTGTTCAATCATTTTTATACATGCTACTAGTCACTAAAATCTTTTATTTCGAAATAGCACATGCCATTCACGGTTATGCAGGAGCCTGTAAAAATATACATGGCCATTCTTATGAATTAGAGGTTACTGTTTCCGGATGCACAACAAAAGACGAATATATTCCGGCACGGGGCTTTATCATCGATTTTAAAGAATTAAAACAATTGGTAACTGACTTGATTATCAGGATGATTGACCATAAACTTGTTTTATCTCAGGATTATATTGCAGAGCATCCCTTTATACGTTCTCAAGAAAACCTGGTTATACTTGGAGCCGAACCTACTGCAGAAAACCTGCTTATTCATTTTCAACAAATTCTATCGCAGGCATTACCATCTGATAGTAAACTAGTTGAAATGAAATTATACGAGACAAAGGATTCATTTGCAAGATGGATTGATACCACAACATTGAGCTATTACTAAAATAAAATGTACTTTCCCCTTTAAATTAATTTCTATGTTTTCAAAAGCAACAGAATATGCATTAAGAGCAACGATATTCATTGCACAAAAAGGGACGGAGGATAACAAAATCGGGATCGGAGAAATCTCCAAAGCCATTGATTCGCCTCCGTCATTTACAGCTAAAATATTACAGGCACTTAGAAAGAATAATAAAATTATCCGGTCTGTCAGTGGCCCCAATGGCGGTTTTTATATGACTGAAAAAACGAGAAAGCTACCCGTTCGTGCGATACTTGAAGCTATGGGAGAAAATGAAATGCTGGACAAATGTGTGTTGGGGTTGGCTAAATGTTCAGAAACAAAGCCCTGTCCTATGCATTCAAAATACAAAATAATAAAAGAACAGTTGATAGAATTATTTGAAACTAAAACCATTCAGCATCTGGCAGATGACACAAAAAATGGTGATGTGTTTATTAACAACAAAAGCAAATAGGCTATAAATTGGAGGTTTTAGCAGTCGTTATTTCCAAAGCAGAACTGGGTGATAAAGCCGGGCAAATGGTAGGGTTACTTATCTTTAAAATTGCCGGATATTTTGGGTAAATTACAATACTATATGCAGAAGTTTGATCTGCCAATTATCTTTAGTTTCCTGATATTAAGTTATTGAATAGATACCGGATTAACCTGCAATCTTTAAATTATCAACACATGATGATTGACGTTGACCTTTTACTTACGTATGGAGCAACTTATAAAAAAATCTCTAAGGGGGAAATAATTTTTACTGAAGGAGATAACTGCTCATTCTATTATCAATTATTAACCGGTCGTGTTAACTGGCTAAACATTAATGATGACGGAAATGAGTTTATTCAAATGTTAATTGATCCAGGAGAAAGTTTTGGCGAATTGCCTTTATTCGATAATGAACCGTATGGCGAATCAGCAATTGCAGACGAAGACAGTGTAGTCATCCGTTTATACAAGCCTGTTTTTAACCAGCTAATTAGTGAAAATGTAGCTATTCATTTTAATTTTAGCAAATTACTGGCGCAACGGATACGCTTTAGATTTATACTATTACACTCGTTTGCTTGTCATGATCCAGTTGAGCGGATAAAGACATTACTGAATTATTTTAAAAAAGAAAATAAGAATTTTTGTAATAAATCCAGGCAACTGAAACTCACCCGGCAGCAAATAGCTGATATGACAGGCCTTCGGGTAGAGACAGTAATCAGGGCCATGCGGCACATGCATGAAGCCGGGGCCGTACTTATAGAGAATGGAAAGGTATTTTGCTAAGATAATGTAATCAAAAATGCTTGTTTTTTTTATTGATTACAAAAGTAGATTAAAAGGTAACCAGCGATTCCATATCGCCGTAATTATGCATTTAAATATATTATTTCAATTGTCGCCAATTGTTTGGCGATTGCTGCATTGAAAGCTAACTATCATCCTTCATTTTCTTTCAAATCTTCTCCATAAGTCAGTTCCCCGTTTACAATCCTGGCTGCAGCCGTATAAGGATGTTCTTCTTCTTTTCCAACACCCATAATGTGCATTACTTTCCAACCATGTACTTTTAAATAATCTGAAACCATGGAGCGGTGACAGCGCCACCATACTGCCTCTGAACACATATAAGCGGTGCGCTGTTTCAGTGCTATCTTTTCAAGTTCCCGGATACCTTCTTTAAAAGTATCCGTTTCCATATAATCGGCATACCCCCTAAATGCCGGGTGCCGCCATACCGTATTTTTAGAATCAGGATTTACTTTTCTTCTTCCACCAAGCCGTTTTAAATGGATGTATTGAATCTTATTTTCGGGTAAAGAAATTTGTAGTGCTTCTTTATTGAATTGAGGAAATTTCGTAGAGCCGGGAGAACTTCTGATATCAGCTACTATTTCAATTTGGGATGATTGAAGCATAGCTACCAGTTCATCCAGCGGGCGGGTGGAGTGTCCGATTGACCAAATGCTTTTTTCTGGTTTACTCACATTCATATTGTTCTGAATTTTAGCAATATGTCCGGTTATATCAGGCGGGACTATTTAACAGGATTATCCGATGGATAAAGTAATGCCATGCCATTAAAATACTCCTTGAGGGTTAAAGTTTAACGATTGCAAACAGCGGTCCAATTGCTAACCTTCTCCTTATCTATTGGGTAAATGATCTGGATGAGTGGAAGTTATATAGCTGTTACTCATTGTGAGCGTAAGCAGAAAGAAACTTTCCCTGAGTGCTATAACACTGTGAGGAATTTTTTCATGCAACACCAGCATTTGCCCAGCTTCCATTGAAGCGGTATGGTCATTGGCAGTAAAATCGATTTTTCCGGCTATCACCTGAACACTGATGATTCCCTTTGCGGTGTGCGTTTTCAGTTCAGCATTTTCGTGCATACCCATCAGTACAATTCGCATTAAATCTGACTTGAAAATTGTGATTGCATTGTGGTCAGCTTCTACCCAGGGAGCCTCGCTTTTTATTTGTAACATAAGCTTATTCAAATCCATCTCCACCAACGGAGCATCTAACATGCGGTCACCTTCAGGTCGTTGAGGGGTTGCTTCATTTGATTTGTTTTCCATTGTGTAAAATTTTGTGCGTGGGGTAATTTAGTTGAATACTTAATGATGCTGCTGTAGTCTGGCAACCAATTCGGTGGTTACATCGTCAGCGTAAATACCATATCCGTTTACCAGTGTTCCTTTAACATTGAACTTTTTAGAGGAGATAGCGTACAGAATAGACTGGTCATCGGGATTAGACTGGCCCTCAAAGCGGAATATTTTATCAATCTCAAAATCGTCATTTGATAATACAGTATTTGATTGATGGCAAACAATACAATCTTCCCTAATATTAAAATCCTGCGTATAGCCTTCTTTTTTTAAACCATTAATTGTTTCGGATAAGGTACCATAACTCTCTTTCATGCGTTGCTGTTTTAAATGTTTAAAAGAACTGAGGATAGTTATAAGTTACTACTATTATTGTACCAATCCAGATTAATCCTGTTAAAGAAGTAATGACAGCAATTAAAATTACTCTCCCGCAATTTCAATTACAGCTCCATTGAGATCTTCATTAATCAATAACTGGCAGGATAAACGAATGGCTTCATTTCCTAATCCTGCTTTGCCAATCGTCGCTGCTTCATTTCGCTCCATCTTATTGGCATTACCCCTTAAACCAACTGCTTTAACCATACAGGTGGCGCACCGGCCCTGCCCGCCACACTCACCAAAATTTTCAAGGTAGATGCTGTTGTTAAGCAGTACCATCAGGTTCCTGTATTGATGCAAATAAGTTTTTACAACATGTGCTTCACCGGCATTTATGATGGTAATGGCTATTTCTTTTCTTTCATCATTCATGCCTATACCAGATTTTTAATACCCACCTTTTTATAATGTGCTATTTTTATTTCAAACATTTCGGCCATTTTTGTGGCACGCCATTTTGCTTCTGTTGCTTTTTCGCCAGTGAATAATTCGTCCACAGTTGGAACGAACAACTCCATCCATTTTAAAAAATGTTGGTGGCCAACAGGTAATTGGGCATGTGGGGGAAAGGGGCTACCAAAATAAGTATGTTCTCCCAGTAAAACGGTTTGCCAAAAACGGTACATTTTTTCAAGGTGTTCCGGCCAGCGATTTTGAATGCGTTCATTAAAGATGGAGCCCAATAATTCATCCACCCTTATTTTTTCATAAAATCGATCCACCAATAATTTTACATCTTCTATAGTAAGAATATCCTGCTTCATTGTCATTAAGGTTTCAGTGATAAATAGGTGAATAGATAATATAATGCCCACCCTGCAAAACCAATGATCAATATCCATACCCAGGAAGGAATGCTTTTAGGTGTTTCACTTCCCTCTATTAAAAACATCTTTTGGTCACCTTTACCGTAAGCATTAATCATAATGGGCAATACCCCATCCACTACTGCATTTTCGCGTATTCCTTCCACATCAATTGCAGGGCCATTTCTTACTTCAAAGGGAATGAGCCTGACGCCTTCTTTGCCTGTAGGGTCTTTACTTACAATTTTAAGTGTATGTTTACCATCTACCAGTTTAAGGGTGTCAAGTTCAAAATTCACCGGTGACGTAAAGGCGGCAACGGGCTGCTCTTCATCATCTATAAAAACAATTATTTTGCTTTTATCTTCCATGTTAGTCAATATTTAATATCAAATGTTTGATGTGTGTAACTGATTTTTCGCCGGGCCTTACCAACCATTTTATCGAAAAGAAAAGCGTGACGATAACAATAACGGTTATTGCCGATATGATCAGAAAATCCCAATTGCTTTGTGGGCCTGTGCCATGTGTTATACCCCGTAAATACCTGGGTTGAGCTATTTCACAAGTAGGGCAGGCAAAAGCCAATAACTCTGTTACCAGCATAGTAACGATCAGCAGTATCTTTTTCATTGTAATCAATTTAATGTTATGTACTTGTTTGCTGCTTTTATTTAGGAGCCTGAAGTTTTACAAAATCCATGATCTTTTTTATCTCTTCCTCAGTTACTTTTTTTGCATTATTGCCCCAGGTGCTGCGTTCGTGATTCACAATGGCAGTTACTTCTGCAGAACTTAAACTGGCATTTGTGCCAACCGGTGGCATCACGCCAAAGCCTGGCCGTCCACTGTAGCCGTTCATGATGATACCCACATATAATTCCAGGTTATCTCCATTAACAACCGGGCTGCCTTTTAATGGAGGGAAGGCACCGGGTAAACCCTCACCATTTGACTGATGGCAACTCTGGCAGTTAGCAGTGTATAATGTAGTGCCATTCAGTTCTTTTGTTGCACCAGTTGCACCCGCCGTTTCCTGTTGCCGTTTATACAGGAAATCCGAAGCTGGCGTACCATCGGGCAGTTTAACCTGTTTAAGCGATTGCAGGTAAGCTATCAAATAGAGTGCATCTTTTGTTGCTACCACTTTCCCTTCCTCACCATTCAGGTAAGCTACAGGAACATTCACGATTACATCGCTTTTTGCAGGTTGTTTTTTAATGGTAAATAGCCATGAGTAAGCAGGCATGATAGACTCTTTTACAACGGTTCTCGGATTAAATAAATGTACTAAATTCCAATCCTTACTTGGTTGCCGGTTACCTACATCGGTAAGGTCAGGCCCCGTACGTTCAGTACCCATTAATGTAGCCGTATTGCGCCAAATATCTGTACGATGTATGTCTGCATAATCTGCTGCTAAACCCGGCCTTGATCCCCACATTTTATCCATATCCACATTTCGTACCTGCTGCGTATGACAGGCTACGCAACCATTGGCAATGTAAATGTTTTTGCCTTTTACTGCATCTGCACTTAAAGGTTCTGCCCCTGGTAAAGGCTTATTATTTTTCTGATTATTCAGCGCAGGCAGAATGGCTACCAAAATGGTTAACCCTGCGAAAAATAGGAATGCTGTTCTGAAAAGCTTTTTATGATTATTGAAAAATTCCATTTGTACTGTATAAAAATTAATTAATCATTTTTTGTTTCGGCCGGAATCAATTGTCCTAATTTTTCCAGCGCTGCTTCTTTTACATCAACCGTTTCATATTTGCTAATCATTTTATAAAAATTGAAAGCAAAGAAAATATGCGACAACCACATAAGGCTGCCACCGATAGCCCGCCATAACCAGTATGGTGCCATGTGTACAACCGAGTCAATAAATGGTTTTCCGGCTATCCACATTTGCCCCCTTAATGTACTGCCAATCATCAGCGGCACAGTGTAAAACAGCAGCCCTATAAGTGCTAACCAAAAGTGAGCACCCACTGTTATTTGTGGGGCTTCTTTACCGGTAAGCCTGGGAATCACTGCATACATACCAGCCCACAGAAAAAAGCAAATGATACCATACATAGTAAGGTGAGAATGGGCAACAGTAAAGTCTGTAAAATGCCACATGAGGTTAGTGGAACGGAATGCCTCTGCAGTGCCCTGCAACGAACCGGTAAAATAAAATATAATACCCACCAGGAAAAAAGGCAGTGTATAACTTCCGGCAATTTTATGCCATGCGCCTTTGAATGTCATGATAAAATTAGTGGTGCCTGCCACAACAGGAATTACCATACCAACACTGCCAACGATAGCGATGGTTTGCAACCACCAGGGGATAGCACTAAATACAAAATGGTGTGTGCCGATCAGCGTATAAAATAAAATCTGTGTCCAGAAGGCAAGTATGCCGAGGCTATAGGAATAGATAGGCCTGTTTAATTGCTGCGGAAGCATATAGTAAACGATGCCCAATGTAAAGAGCATAAACCACATGCCTACACCCTGGTGCATATAATAGCCCTGAATTATTGTTTCTCCAAGGCCATCCTGCCAAATGGGAACATAAGCTACAACAGTAATGGTTAAAGCGAACATAATGGCAGAAACGATGTACCAGTTGGAAATGTAAATTTCTTTTGTTTTTCGTTTTGCAATGGTTTGAATAAAATTGATCAGGGTAAGTATCAGCCCGATACCGAATAATAACATTACTGGCCAAATGTATTCCCGGTATTCGCCACCACCATTGTTAATACCCGCCATTAAAAAGAGCGTTCCAAGAATAACTGCGGCATTAATCAGGTAGAGTGCATACCATCCTTTTTTAATACTTGCTAATGGAGCATTGCTTACCATGGGAACAATGTAATAACCTAACCCGAGCATTCCCAACGATGCCCAACCCCAAAATACGGCATTGGTATGAACAGGGCGAAGTCGGCCAAAACTCAACCAACTGATATGGTCTACATCTGGTGCAACAAATTTAATACCCACATATTCACCAATGGTTGTACCAAATAGCAGCCACAATGCGGCACATCCAAAATACCACAAAATGAGTTTGGATAATTGCGGATCTATGTTGGGACGTTTCTGCGCTTTCTTTTTACGGGCAATAAAATTAATATACCCCTCTGTTTCAATATTACCCACCAACCCCTTTTTATCTACCGGTTCCTGGTCACCTGATAATTCATGATGGGTAAGTTTATAATCCAGTGCGGCTTTTCTTTTTGCCAGTGCTTCATTAGCTTCTTCTTCAGTTAAGGTAGACAGATAATCCGCAAACAGTGCCGCTTCTTCAAGGTCTTGCCTGTTTCGGTGTTTCCGTAGCATATTGGATAACTTTACAATCATCAGCACTATGGCTGCTAATATGGGGATCATGATCAGCGTAATAGTTATTAAGATACCGCCTTCACTGAATATACCTGCATTTGTTGCTTTAGTTTGAGCATATACTGAATGACCCGGAAATAACGTTGCCAGTAATGTAATGGCAATTATCAAAACACCTTTTATACTTCCTGAACTTTGTGCGTTATTATTTAAACCTTTCTGTTGGTGTTTGAGTTCTAATACCTTTTCTATCTGGTTACTATTCATGTTTTTTAAATACTTTTCAAATTGATGGGTGCTTCTTCCCGTCTTTTTATTCCTGATTTTAGCAACAAGTCCCTTTGCCTCAAAAGAAAGTAAGAGCACTGCAACAAGAACAATCAGTAACACTATCACTAACAAAACAATAAGGCCTGTATCATTTGGGGAAGACGAAATTCCGGCAGATTCCGTTTGTGCCAGCATTGTTATTGGCGAACATATAAAACCAGGCAATAGCCATTGTAGCCGACTTTTTTTAAAACAAACTTGCATATAAAATAATTTAAGACCTTTTACTCATCTACTTAAATAAAAAAATTATCGCTTTAAATATTTTTCTCCCAATTCCAAAGCCGTGTTATAATCGCCCAGTTTGGCATTTTGCAGCATTACCTTGATGTGCTTTCTGACAACAACAAACTCCTCATGAACAGGACAAGGCATTTTTGCCGAGCAACTTTTTAATCCTAAACCACACCCTGTAAATAATTTATCACCGTCAATGGCATTTACAATATCAGCAAGACTTTTCTTTAAACCTGCTTTGTCCAGGTAAAATCCACCGGTAGGCCCTTTGGAAGATAATACCAATCCTTTCTTTCCCAGATCCTGTAATATTTTAGCAATAAAAGGCTCAGGGGAATCAATCGCTTTGGCAATTTGCTTTACCCCAACCTTGCTGTCGTTCTTTGATTTTTGTGCTACAAAAAGCATTGCCCTGATCGCATATTCGCAGGTTTTTGATACCATTTTGTTGTTTTTATTCAGCGCAAAGATAAAAAACAATTTGTAATAAAAGAGTTTTTACTCCTCTACTTATTTTCATTTTTGTCTTTTTTTGCACCTGCAAATATTTCTCTTTCCTATTTTATTGTTTCCCCATCTTTTTCATCAATTTTCTACCATGTACCATTATTTTTTGTGTTCGTTTAGGCGATTCATAACTATGCTCTTTCAGTTTTTGATCGCTGTAATATTTTAAGATAGCAGTTGAAGTAATTACACCTACAGGCTGCATGTTGGCTTTGTTATCCAACACCAATAATGTGTCCAGGTTATATTTACCTAGCATTTCTGCTGCAAGACCAGCATCATCCGTTTTATAAACATAAGGCATGTTGGTAATGCCGGTAGGAATCTCTGTTATCAATTCCTCCACATTGGCTCCATGCAGCACATCGGGTTCATAAGCATCTGGCGTTTTTACTCCCCTGCGGATAATTTTCTCCGTCATGATGCTGCCCTTCATAAAGAAAAAGGAAACAAAGTATGCTGCTGAACAAGCCCCCAGCAATGGTAACAACCCATTTATCTGGCCCGTGGTTTCCAGGGCAAATACAACGGAGGTAAGGAATGCCCTTGAAGCTCCCGCAAACATAGCTGCCATGCCTATTAACGCTGCAGTGGGCAGATTGATACCTAAAGAGGGGAAAGCATGCAATGTAAGGCTACCAAGTAACACACCCAATGCGCCGCCAATTGTAAACAAGGGTGCCAACGTGCCACCGGAAGTACCACTGCCCAGGGAAATAACCCAGGAGATATATTTAAGAAAGCAAAGTGAAAGCAACATCGCCAATGGCAAATTTCCTTTTAGCAAATCCTGAATATTGTCATACCCAACACCCATTGTTCGTGGTGCAAAATAGCCTGTTACACCTACAACAACCGCACCTATTGCCGGCCACCACATCCAGTGAATGGGTAATTTTTCAAACAGGTCTTCTACCGCATACACCGACCTGGAAACAAAGGTTGCAATTATCCCTATCAGCAAGCCTAATAAAATATAAATAACCAATGCACTGTTTGTTGGAACCGGGATGGAAGGCATGGCGAATACGGGGCTCGATTCAAATAAAAAAATATGCATACCAGCCCCCGTGATGCAGGCCAAAGCAACCGGAATAATTGACCTCGGTGAAAACTCAAACAACAATAATTCGATGGCCAGTAAAATTGCGGCCAGCGGGCTGCCAAAAATAGCTGCCATACCAGCACAGGCACCTGCGGTTAAAATGATTTTTCTTTCGGCGGGCGATATGTGCATGGCCTGGCCTGTTAAAGATCCCAAGGCACCTCCTGTAGCAATGATCGGCCCTTCTGCTCCAAACGGGCCTCCGGTACCTATAGATATGGCGGCAGACAAAGGTTTTAAAAAAGTAATAATCGGGGGGATTTTGCTGTCTTCTAAAATAATTTTTTCCATTGCTTCTGGAATGCCATGCCCTCTTATCGCCTTTGAACCATACCTCGCCATCAGCCCTACCAGGATACTGCCTGCTATTGGAATAAAAATTACCAACCAGCCTAACTGATTGCCTGCAGGAGAAGATAATTCGATTGAAAACCTGCCATAGAATGCTATGTTCGTAATGAGTCCAATTAACGCAACCAGTAATTTTGCAATAAAGCCAATCAACAGGGCATTGATAACAGCCTGGATACTCAGATAGAAAACCCGTTTATTTACAGGCGCTTTTCTGATGGCTTCTTTTTTGCCAAATAGCTGAAATAGTGTTGGTGAAACCGGTGTGCTTTCATCAATTCTCGATATGGTATTAAAATCTACTTTTTTGCAAATGTATTGCATAAACCATATTTTAACTAATTTTGCTGTAAATAAATCACGCTAAGTATTACCTAAGCAATATTTTAAATTTTACGAATGAGTACTGATGCCTGCGACTTAAGTAGTTGCTTTTTATGTGCTAATTGCATCCCGGAATGGAGGGAAGTAATTGTAGTGAAGAAAGAAACAATTCATTTTAAAAAAGGGGAATTGATATTTAAAGAAGGAGACAAAGTAAATGGGATATACTTTCTTTATTCAGGCGCAGTTAAAGTGCATAAACAATGGGTAGATCAAAAAGAATTGATTATACGTTTCACAAGGCAGGGCGATATAGTAGGCCACCGGGGCCTGGCGGCGGGGGATCTGTATCCTGTTTCAGCCACTGCATTGGCAGCATCGGAAGCCTGCTTTATCAGTAACGTTTTTTTGGAAACTATCCTCAAGGCTGATCACAGTTTTACCTACCGGCTGATGCAGTTTTATTCCAGCGAATTACAAAAGGCTGAAATGCGGATGCGAAACCTGGCACTGATGGAAGTGAAAGGCAGGATAGCAGAAACTTTGTTAGAATTACTGGAAGTTTTTGGTACCAACGCTGAAGGGTATATGACGGTACCAGTTACACGACAAGACATTGCGGCTTATGCCGGTACTACTTACGAAACCGTTTTTAAATTCTTAAAAACTTTAACCACCGATAAAATAATCAATACCGATGGGAAACATATCAAAATAAATGCTGAAAATAAGTTGCGAAAAATAGTTAAAAATGCAAAATGAAAAGATTGATTTAATCTTCTAAAACTCTTAATTATGAAACATTACAGCGATCTTAATGAAAGTGAAAAGAAACAGTTATTAAAATTACCGGCGTATATGTCATTGCTTACTTCAACAACAGAAGCGGGCATTGATAAGGAGGAAAAAGATACAGCCTTAAAGATTACCCATGTAAAAGCATATTCCAGCGATCCCATTCTGGTAGATTTTTACAAAGAAGCGGAAAGTGTTTTTGAAAAAACAATTACTGACCTGGATGCCAAATTACCACACAACAGGGAAGAAAGAAAAATCGCAATTCAACTGGAATTAAACAAGTTGGAAAGCTTGCTAAGTAAACTTGACCCCGATTTTGTAAGTGCTTTACGAAGAAGTATAAGGTCTTATGATTATTACATTTCAAAAGCGCATCAAAATGTTATGGAGTATTTCATTTTCCCCATGCCGATTGATGGAATATCAGATTAGTTCCTCGCTTTTTCGGCTTCATTAAAGAAAGTGATTTACCCGATCATCAAACAGGTAAATGAAGGTACCTGCAGTTTTATTTTGTAGAGCAACGGGTTAAGAATCATTTCAAAACGGGATTCAATATATCTTTAGCAATATTTACCCGAATAGCGAGGGAATAGGATTGAACTTAATAAGTTAAAATATTGATAAGTTTATAATGCAGACGTTTGTATTGTAAAGGATGAATTATAAACTTTGTAGCTTTACTGAAATTGAAAAATAAAAATCACATACACGTTCTATTGTTTCCTGGCAAATCTCAAAACCTGCCGGAGCAATTTTTCTTTTGCCATACTTCTCTTGATTTCCTTCCCAATCAAAAGGCCTTTTGTACTTCAACCCCGGGCTGATAACTATTTACTTCAACCGGGGTACGCTTTATTTCATTTAATTCATTTTTTGAAAAATAACAACTATGTCACGAAATCATAAAATGGTTTCGGCAAGCGGAAGTATAGTATCAATTATTGTACTTCTAAATGTAATAGTACTGAAAGCAGCCTATATTAATAACCCTGTTTATTATTGGCTCTTATTACTATTACTGCCATTATTATTGCTTGCCGTATATAATATAACACAAAAAAAACACGCTGTATTACGTAATTATCCGGTGGTGGGTTATCTAAGATATATGCTGGAAACTATTCGCCCTGAAATACGACAATACTTTTTTGAATCGGATGACGATGGTAAGCCATTTAACCGGCGGCAACGATCCATTGTATATCAACGTGCAAAAAATGAACGTCAAACTGTTGCATTTGGTATGCAGGCAGATCCCAATAAACCCGGCCATGAATGGGTAGCCCATTCTATCTATCCGGCTTCCATACAAGAGAAAAATTTAAGGGTTACTATCGGGAATGATCAATGCCGTAAACCTTATAACGCAAGTATTTTAAACATTGGTGCCATGAGTTATGGGGCTTTAAGTAAAACTGCAATACAGGCACTAAATGAGGGCGCAAATTTAGGTGGCTTTGCACATAATACTGGCGAGGGAGGTATAAGCCCTTATCATCTCAAAGGCGGAGATCTGATCTGGCAAATAGGAACCGGGTATTTTGGATGCCGTGATGAAAAAGGAAATTTTGATGCGGAATTATTCAAAGTAAATGCATGCAGGCCGGAGGTGAAAATGATTGAATTGAAATTATCACAGGGCGCTAAACCTGGTCATGGGGGAATATTACCTGCGGCAAAGAATACATTTGAGATTGCTGCAATTAGGAACGTACCTGTTAACACAACTGTAGCTTCGCCTCCTGCCCATTCAGTGTTTATAAATGCGGAAAGCATGTTATTGTTTATTGAAAGATTGAGATACCTGTCCGGCGGAAAGCCTGTCGGTTTTAAACTGTGTATTGGAGATAAAAAGGAATTTCACCAAATATGTTATTACATGCGAAAGACTAACATCATTCCGGATTTTATTGTGATTGATGGAGCTGAAGGAGGCACCGGCGCCGCACCCCTGGAATTTACAGACAATGTAGGAATGCCATTATATGAAGCACTCACTTTTGCTTCAAAAACTTTACAGGTATATGGATTAAACGACCAGGTAAAGTTAATAGCAGCGGGTAAAATTATAACAGGGTTCGATATTCTTAAAGTGCTTGCATTGGGTGCCAGCGCATGCTGTAGCTCAAGAGGAATGATGTTTTCGCTAGGATGCATTCAGGCATTAAAATGTGACAGCGACAAATGTCCCGTAGGTGTTGCCACTCAAAACCCCGCTTTGTACAAGGGCCTTGATGTATCCGATAAGCGGGTTCGGGTAGCCAATTTTCATACCAATACAATCAAAGCAACTGCAGAATTAATGGAAGCTTGTGGATTTAAGGATTTAAACCATATAACCATAGCTAGTTTTTTTCGCAAACTTGATGGTTTAAATACTAAAAGCTTTGGTGAAATTTATGGTTTACATAAAGCAAAAACAGGTAAAACACTTAATCCAATTTTAAATTAAATATTATGCAGAAAATAAAGAACAAACTCATTTTATTAAATGAGGATTATAATATGCTGAAAGCATATATCAAGTCGATGGTAAGCGCAAAGTTTATAGATAAAAATAATTTAGTGCAGTTAGAAAAGGAATTATTGAAGGGACCTGTTCTTGTAGACAAAAAAGACTTTCCTGAAGATGGCGTTTGTGTAAATTCGGAAGTTACCGTACAGGATCAATCTACAGGACGAAAACTTCAATTGAAACTTGTTTTACCTGCGCAGGCAAATTTAGGACTTGGCAGAATTTCTGTATTTGCTCCAATGGGAACAGCTTTAATTGGCTATCGCAAAGGCCAGTTGGTAAAATGGCAAATGCCAGGGGGAAGAAAAGAATTTCTTATAGTGGATGTGCTGAATGCTAGTTGATAAAATATCAAATATTCCTTAGCATTCTCATCAATAAAATGCCCCCGCCATAGCCGGGGCATTTTACAAATAAGGCCTGGAAAGAAGAATACACAAGCATCTTTTTTTCAATTCCTTAAAAGCGTCTTGCTGGTTTATCCGAACCGGTTATAACCTTTCTTGCAATCTCTTTTTCGAATTATTATTTCCTGTTATTCTCATCTTTTAATCACATGATCATGTCAACTATAATTTCAGTAGCAATTTTAATTTTAACTACTACCGGTATTTTGTATTTTTTTATTTTTATCAACACTCAAAAAAATAAGAAGCGGCTGAAAATGTTAGTGAATACTTTCAGTAAGACTGGCGCAGATAAAAGATTATTTTTTCATAACAGGAAGTTCTAAAAGAAAAAATAATCGGACTGGATGGGGCCCAGCAAAAATGAATGATTTTTTGATTTTAACGATTCCAATACTTTCATAAATATCAATGTTGGCGTTGTAAAAGACTGTTCATTCATAAAAGAATATATACAGGTAAGTTTTGGAAATGGAAAGGAAGCTGATATTGAACAATAACTTAGTTCTATGGGTTTGAAATTTAGTTTCAAAAATGGACCCGTACCTTTTTGCTTTCATTTTATAATGCCAACGCAAATTCGATTTATGAAATGGCCGACCTGGAAACAAAAGCAAAAAATCGGGGAATTATACTGTCTAAAATGCGCATAAAAGATTTTGAGGGAAAGCGTAATATGCCTTTAAAAATCAACTTAAATATAACAAACTCTTTCAACGATATTTTACCTTATGAATTAAACAATCACGAATACTATATTTGGTAACAAACAAACCACTAATAAGGAATTTGGGTGAAGTCATACAATTATAATTTAAAAAGCATTTTTAACTGATATGGATTCAGAAGAAAATACGATTATTTTTACGCTTGTTTACCTGGGAGGGGATTACCCTGTACGAACTTACAAAAATGAATATCACAGCTTGATGGTGTTGATTGCTGTTCATTTAGATTTGATTGGTTTTGGCTTGTGTAGCGGCATGGGTAGTTGTGGCACTTGTATGGTAGAAATTATGGAGAAGAAAGCTTCTGTTGTCAGGCACACTTTATCCTGCGATGTTCAGGTGAACGATGAACTTGCTAATACTATTATAACTGTAGTAAAGAGACGCTATTAAAATTAGCTGTTCAAGCAAGTAAGTGCAACACGTGATTTTAGTAAATATGCCTAATTATACGCTTTATAGTCAAGTAGGAAAGATGTTGCCGTTTTGCAGCTCTTATACAAAATTGGCGGTTTAATTTTGATCAATATGAAATTACTAATAGTCTTTTAACAGTTTCTGTTTTGATACTAAATCTCGGAGAAAGGATTGTTTTCAATATTGTGTTCTAAAAAGTGTAGTGATCAGAAGTTAGAAGCATCACTTTCGATTTATAAATCCTGTACTCTCGGGTTTAATAAAGAGAAACCAGTATCTTAGACTTGTTAGAAAACATCGCATATGATACTGGAGCGAAGGTGATTGACGTAGCCCTTGCGTGGATTAGACAGAAGTATGATCATTCCACTTTATCAACCGTTACAATCATTGGTCCGAGAACTCTGCAACAATTGGAAGATAATCTTTCATCCCTCGAATTACAATTGACTCAGGAGCAGATAAACCAATTAAACGACATCAGTAAATTCGATTTAGGGTCGCCACATGAAGTGATTGCAGCTTCACAGAATAACATAGTCGGAAAAGGATCGGGTAAAATAGAAATCAAACATTCAGTAAGGTAATAAAAATGGTCTTTATTTGTTTAACATCCTCGTGCTTAGAGGAGCTTTATTTTTTCCCTTACGGACTTTGAAACCTCTGTGATAAGTATCAATATTTCCTTTTAATTTTAATTGCTCATTAAACGTATTTACTGAATTTTTTACTGCAATAACTTACCTAATTCATTTGTATCAGGAAATATGCCTTTCATTTGCGCCGGTGTTTGTTTTGAAGTTTTATAAGTAGCTACTCCCATTGCCTTATCAAAACTTTTGATTGCAAACTCAACTACTGTATTATTTTTCTCTTTGCAAAGCACAATGCCAATACTGCTATTTTCCTGCTGCAGTTTCACTTTTTCATCCAGCACATTGAGATAAAAATTGAGTTGACCGGCATCAGCAGGTTTGAATTTACCCTTCTTCAATTCAAAAGCCACCAGACACTGCAGGTATCGGTTAAAAAATAATAGATCTATAAAAAATTCATCCCCATCCACTTCAAGCCGGTATTGGTTCCCAATAAAGCAAAATCCCTTACCCATTTGCAGGATAAAGTTTCTGATATTTAAAACGACCTGTTGTTCAATGTGCCGTTCGTCTTCCAATTCGTCGCCTGCAATAAAATCGAGCAGGTACTCATCCTTGAATACTTTTAAAGCCGAGGGCTTTAAACTCTCAGACAAAGTGCCTGAAAAATTGTTGGGTAACTTACCTTCCTTTCCGTATAGGTTGTTTTCAATATGGTGTTCCAGAACTGTCAGTGACCAGAAGTTGGCTGCTGCCGACTGGATGTAGAAAATCCGCGCATCCCAAGCCTTTATTTTGGTTAGAATGGCGAAATGATGGGAGAAGCTGACACTTGTAAAAGCCTCATAAAATGCTTCATTTTCGATTAGGTTCGACAGTGCCGAACCTATTGAAAAATCTACTCTCACTTGGCCAGCTAATTGGTTCGACGGCGTCGAACCTATTACAAGATGGGGGCCATAGGCATCTGAAAATAGCCGTATTTTTTTGAGATTGCCAGAAGAAAATCCCTTTAGCCCTGGGAGTTCATTCTGTAGGTCTGCAGATATCTGGTCGAGAACTTTGGCGCCCCATTTTTGAACCCTAATTTTGTCCGAAATCATTAGGCCGGTTCTAAAATAGAGCATCAACTGTTCTCTGTTTGCTAACCTTGCAGCCACATAGCGGCTCTGCACAATTTGTTGCTTAATGGATTGAATAAAGTCAATGTAGCCTTTGTCAATTTTCATATTTGCCATTTTCGTTTAAGTATTTGTTGAAAAATAAAATCCCTAAAGCGTTGATTGCTAAGCAACAATGCTAGCCAATCGCTTTAGGTCCATTATAAATAAGTTCGAAAATTGTACAGGGAGGACGACTGAAATTTATTCAAAAATGCAGGCTATACCTGACTCAGATAATGAATGGTAAAGTGAAATGTCTATAAGTTATGCTGAACAGATGGGTGTTGATTTTGTGTACAGGAATTATATCCTTTGCTTCCTGCAAAGTTGTACCTGCAACCATTGAAGACAATTACATTTATATCCAAAAAAAAGGAAGAGAAAAAAGCAACTGGAAACTGGTTTGGTCAGATGACTTTAACGGTACTGCTATTGACAGCAGCAAGTGGAGTAAAGTTGAAGCAGGGAAAAGCGATTGGAATAAGCACATGAGCAGTAATTCCGGTTGTTATACATTGTCAGACGGCAAACTATTTTTAAGAGGTATCAAAAATCCTGATACAACCATTGATGCCAGACCCTACTTAACCGGCGGCATATGGAGCAAAACTAAGTTTGCATTTCAATACGGAAAGATTGAAATATGTGCCAAACTGGAATGTGCACAGGGATCATGGCCGGCGATGTGGATGCTGGCGGAGAAAGAT
>Ga0116186_1001874_pt1 | contig 19974 bp, 18 predicted proteins | sample AD_JPNNA4_MetaG_FD_89806 | JGI IMG/M metagenome (GOLD analysis project Ga0116186, IMG submission 89806) | Active sludge microbial communities of municipal wastewater-treating anaerobic digesters from Japan - AD_JPNNA4_MetaG | ecosystem: Engineered > Bioreactor > Anaerobic > Digestate | place...
ATATTGTTCATAAAATATTTGATCCATATTTTACTACCAAGGATAAAGGTTCCGGCTTGGGGCTTTCGACTTCAATTGCAATAGTAAAGAAACACGGTGGAAATATAATCGTAAAATCGGTTATAAACAAGGGAACGGTTTTTAATATATTTCTTCCAGTTTCAAAAGGTGCAGTTGATGTTTCAGAAACTGTTCACGATAAAAGTTTGCCTTCAGGAATGTCTTTTCTTGTTCTGGAAGATGATCCTGATATTCAAAAATTGATTATCAATTTTCTTCATAATCTGGGACAAAAATGCGATATAGTTTCTGAAGGTTCACTTGCCTTAGAGCTTTATCTGAAGTCAAAAAATTCCGGAAAATATTATGATGCCGTAATTCTTGATCTTACCATACCCGGCGGTATGGGAGGTAAGGATGTGATGGATAAAATTCTTGAAATTAATCCTGACGCCGCCGGAATAGTATCAAGCGGTTATTGCGATGATCCTGTAATTTCAGAATACCGCAAATTCGGGTTTAAAGCTATACTTAGAAAGCCGTATCTTATATCAGACCTGAAAAACGCTATAATTGAATCACTTGAAATTAAATAAGCTTCTTAATTCTGTTAATTTCATTAAGAGCATCAAGCGGAGTTATCCGGTCAGTATCAAGATTTTTAAGTTCGGCAATTGCCTTGCTGTTCTCGCTGAAAAGATCGGGTTCTTCGTCGGTGCTTTTTTTAATTTCCGGACGTTTGATTTGTGTTTTTTCGTGTTTGCGTAAATATTTTTTTGCGGCTTCTGTGACTTCTTTCGGAATGCCCGCGAGAGATGCAACATGAATTCCGTAACTTTTACCGGCAAATCCCTTAATTACCTTATGAAGAAACTCAACCCCGTGAATTGATTCTTTAACCGAGACGGTAAGATTTTCAATTGTTTTTCCGTCTTCAAGTGCGGTCAGTTCATGATAATGCGTTGCGAATAATGTTTTTGCTTTTACTTGCCATGCGATAAATTCCACTATTCCCTGAGCTATTGACATACCGTCATAAGTTGAGGTTCCTCTTCCGACTTCATCCATTACAATCAATGATTTTTCTGTAGCGCTGTTTAAAATAGAAGCGGTTTCCGTCATTTCGACAAGAAAGGTTGATTCTCCTCTTGCGATATTATCAAAAGCACCAATTCTGGCAAAAACTCTGTCGCAAACCGGAAGTTCGGCGCATTCTGCAGGTACAAATGAGCCGGTTTGTGCAAGAATCTGTATTACTGCCGCCATTCGTATGTATGTAGATTTACCCGCCATGTTCGGACCGGTTATTATCTTTAAAACAGAATCACCGGAAAATTCAACATCATTAGGTATAAAAGGTTCGCCTTTAAGAAAACTTTCAACAACCGGATGTCTGCCGTTTTTTATCCTGAGTTCCCTGGAGGTTATTTCCGGCCGGACGTATTTGTTTTCAAGTGCGCATTGAGCAAGCGATGCGTAAAAATCAATTTGTGCAAAAAATTCAGCTGTCGCAAAAATATTATTCTTTTCGGATAACACTTTCTGTCTGACTTGTTCAATTAATTTCTTTTCGAGTTCTGCCGCCTTTTCTCCGCTTGAAAGCGCATCTGTCTCAAAAAGCTGAAGCTTTTGAGTGGTGAAACGTTCAGCATTAACAAGGGTTTGTTTTCTAAGATAATCTGACGGTGCCTTCTCTGATTGACCTTTGCTGATTTCAATATAATAACCGTAAACTTTATTATACCTGATTTTGAGAGTGGGTATTCCCAGGCGCTCTTTTTCTTCTGATTCATATTTTAAAAGAAAATCTTTTGCGTCATTTTTGAGAGAGTATAATCTGTCCAGTTCGGAGTCGTAGCCTTGATTTATAACACGGCCTGATTCTACAGAAATTGCAGGTTCATTCATTACGGCATTATCAATCAAAGATATCAGTTCATGGTGTTCATTAAGAAGTTCGGCAACATCTTTGAAATGATTTGTTGAAGCCAGAAGTTTTTTGAAAACCGCAGAATTTTTCAGCGACTCGGATAGATTTACAAAATCAGCGGGGATATACTTGTTAACGCTAATTCTTGAAAATATTCTTTCTATGTCGCGTATTGCAGATAAAGCCGTTCTTATGTTTGAAAGAAGAGAGTGATTGGAAAAGAGTTCTTCGACCTTATCAAGCCTCTTATTTATCTCTTTTTTTGCTGAAAGCGGACGCAAAATTGATTTCTCAAGGTAGCGTTTTCCTGCAGATGTTTTTGTTTTGTCAATAATTGAAACAAGAGATCTGGCTTTTGTCCCGTCAGCCTGCGAGTTTATTATTTCGAGATTGCTGATTGCGGATTCATCAAGTATCATTTCAGAGTCAGTGCTTTCGAACTTAGGCATCTTAAGAATGTCTACGGCATCTCTGCTTCTAGATTTGATATATTCGATTAATGAACCAGCCGCGGTAATTTCGTATTTTTCATTGAGATTTATCCCTTTGAGGCTGGTAATTTTAAGTGCGGAGAGTATTCTTTCTCTTAGATATTCCTCATCATAAAGCCATTCGCTTATAGATGCCGGTTTTATATTTTTAATCTTGAGATAATTGAAAAAGCGGTCATCAGCTTTTCCTGTAAGGTCATAAAATAATGATTCGACCGGATTATATTTTGATAACTCGCCTCTGAATGAATCGTAAGAATTGTCAATAACGCTTATGAAAAAATCACCCGTAGAAATATCGGCTGCGGCAATAGCTGTTTTGTTTTCGGAAATAATAATTGATGTGATGAAATTATTTGATTCGGATGAAAGCAGATTCGGTTCGGTAACTGTTCCGGGCGTAATTATTCTGACAACTTCGCGTTTAACTATTGTTCCGTCGCTTGGAACCGATTCGGTTTGTTCGCATATTGCGACATTACAGCCTGATTTTATGAGGCGCTGAATGTAGTTTTCTGAAGCGTGATACGGCACTCCGCACATCGGAGTTTCGTGGCGTTTGGTAAGAGCGATATCAAGAATGGATGAAGCTTTTTTTGCATCGTCAAAAAACATTTCATAGAAATCACCCAGGCGGAAAAAAAGAATTTCATCCGGATGCTTGTCTTTTATTTCGAGATACTGTCTCATTAACGGGGTAAGCTTCTGTTCCATCTCATTCTCCGCTATAATATTCATTTTTTCCGTTTTTTCTGACAAGCACAATATGTCCGTTAAATCCGAGCTCCTCTGAAAGGCGTATTTTTATATCCAGTGCATCTTCCGGGCTTGAAAAAGTTCCAATATAAATAGCAAATTCTCTCGGCCGCTTAACGATTACAGATCTTCCGTAGTCTTTTCGTATTTCAACGCGTATTTTTTTTGCTTCGGCAAGATTATAGAAAGGGCCGATTTCAACACAATAGTATTCTCCGCCGTTGATTGATGTTATTTCACTGGAAGGGGATATATCGATTACGTCTTCAGAAATGGAGAGATATCTGTTTACCAAAACCGGCTTGAACGGCATCAGTTGTGTAATTCTTTTTTTTGAAGAAAAAGCTTCCGGAGATTTCGGGAACAATTTGATGACATCGGAATACGCTGAAAAAGCTTCATTTATTTTTTTGCTTTTTTCAAGGATGTTTCCTGCAAAATAGAGATCGGCAGGATTATTTTTGGCGTTTGAAATAAAGCTTCTTTTGTGATAATTTCTGTATTGAGCGTAATCAGAAAGAATTGAACCGGTAAAGTTTTCTTTACGGATAATCTGTTCTGCTTTTGCATAATCCTGTGAAAGAAGATATGCTTTTATCAAAAGTATCGAAATTTCCTTTCTATATTTTCCCTTCGGGAAAAGATAAAGATAGTCGTTAGATTGTCTGATGAGTGAATCAATTTTATTGGATAAATATAAAATTCCGCAGATTCTGAAATAAGCGGTTTCCGTAAAATCACTTTTCTTATAGAGACGGATAAAAATGAGATAATCATTTTCGCTTTTCTGCAAATTGGTTTCAGTTTCAGCGGAAAAAAACCGCACTATGTCAAGGTTCCCGCTCTTCGGATATTTTTGTATGAAATCATTTCCGAGTTTACGAGTATAAGTGTTATTATTAAATGCGTTTGAAAGATCTATGAGATCGCTTTTCTCATCGGCCAAAATGCTGCGGCTATATAACGCGAGTACCGATAAGAGCAGAACCTTTAACGGAATCAATTTTAACATTCAGCTGTTTCCCGGTGTCGGATGAATTTCCGGAAGTGATAACCGGATGAGCGAGAAAGCTTTTTCCGTAAACTTCATTTTCATTTTTGCGGCTGATTCCCTCTATAATCACAGATTCTGTCCGTCCGATACGGGCTTTGAGCTTCAACACTGAAATTTCTCTCTGTGTTTCTATTAGAATCTTAAGTCTTTCCGATTTTACTTTTTTGTCAAGGTGATTCTTGAAAGATGCTGCCGGAGTCGTTTCGCGGGGAGAATACGCGTACATGAAAGCTTCATCGTATTGAACAAGCTTTACTGCTTTAATGGTTTCTTCGAAATCATCATCAGTTTCGCCCGGAAATCCGACTATGAGATCTGTCGTAATTGAAAAATCAGGAAGTTCTTTTATTTTTTCTATTATTTTTATGTAATCCGCAAAAGAATAGATTCTGTTCATTTTTTTAAGAATGCTGTCAGATCCGCTTTGAAGAGGCAGATGTATTGATCTTGAAATATTCTCATTGTTTTTTATAACTTCAATGATATTCGTATCAAAATCCTTTGGATGACTCGTTAGAAAATTGATGCGCTTTATTCCATTTATTTTAGCAGATTTATCGAGAAGTTTGTAAAATGGAATTTCGCCGTTATCCTGACCGTATTGATTTACATTCTGTCCGAGAAGCGTTATCTCAATTGCCCCGTTTTCAACAGCAGATTCGATATTTGATAAAATTTCGCCGGATGCTGCTGAAATCAGTTTACCTCTGACGTAGGGAACAATGCAGTATGTGCAGAAATTTTCACAGCCATGTGTTATGGTTATCCATTTATGCCAGCCATCAGTTGTTCCGGAAATTCTGCCGGCATAATCATTTTCTTCAAAGGAATCGAATACACGTCTTTTATCGCCGTTCAGATAATTCTCAATTATTCTGCCGATTGAAGGTGACTGGTATGTTCCGATGGCTATACTGCAGTATTTGCCGTTTGTGAGAAAATCAGGAATTCTCTGCGCCATGCATCCGGCCGCAACGACGATGCCTTTTCTTTCACGGACTTGAGCCATCGCTTCTTTTAAACGGCCTTTTGCTCTGCGTTCTGCAGAGTCACGGACTGAACATGTATTGAAAATAACTATGTCTGCGTCATTCTGATTTTCTGCAGGTGAAAATCCTGAAGAAAGAAGAGAGGCTTCCATCATCAGGCTGTCATTTTTATTCATCTGACAGCCGAAGGTTTCGATAAAAAAACGCATTATATCAGTCCGCACTTTTTGTAAACTGAATCAATGTTTCTGAGATAGTAATTGATATCAAAGAGTTCAGAAAATTCCGAGTCTGAAATCATATTCCCGGCATCAGTTGTTTTGAGTGTATCCATGAGACTGCCTTTTCCTGCCCATGTTTCCATAGAGGCAGTCTGAACTGTTTTGTAAGCGTCTTCACGCGACATCCCTTTTTCGATGAGTTTTAAGAGAACTCTCTGCGAATAGAAAAGTCCGCCGGTTCTATTAATGTTTGCAGTCATGTTCTCAGGATATATGTGAAGATTCGATATAATGAATATCATTTTATGAAGAAGATAATCAAGTGTTACCGTAGAATCAGGCAGAATAACGCGCTCAGCGGAAGAATGGGATATGTCGCGTTCGTGCCATAATGTAACGTCTTCAAGAGCCGTCATTAAATTTGATTTTATAACGCGCGAAAGACCGGTGATTCTTTCGCAGAGAATAGGGTTTCTTTTATGAGGCATTGCCGATGAGCCTTTCTGTCCTTTCTGAAACGGTTCTTCAGCTTCGCGTACTTCTGTTCTCTGAAGATGGCGGATTTCCGTTGCCAACTGGTCAAGCGATGCAGCTGTGATTGCAATAGCAGACATATACTCAGCATGACGGTCGCGCTGGATTACCTGTGTTGAAACCTCGTCGGCTTTTAGACCCATTTTCTCGCAGACCTTGCGCTCAACTTCGCATGAAATATTGCTGAAGGTTCCGACTGCACCTGAGAGTTTTCCGTATGATATATTTTCAACCGCACGTTTCATTCTTTCAAGTGAACGCTCGAAAGCCTTGTAGTAAAGGAGCATTTTCATGCCGAAAGTTGTAGGCTCGGCATGTACTCCATGGCTTCTTCCCATGCATGGAATATTTTTGTATTCAAGAGATTTCAGCCGCAAAGCTTCAATCAGCTGTTCAATATCTTTGATTAGAATTTCGCCCGCCTGTTTCATCTGAATGCAGAGAGCGGTATCTCCTATGTCCGAAGATGTCATCCCGTAGTGAATATAACGTCCGGACTCGCCAACATGTTCATTTACACTTGTTAAAAAAGCGATTACATCATGATGCACTTCCGATTCAATCTGATTGATTCTGTCTACATCGAAGTCTGCTTTTTCTTTAATTATTTTAAGATCTTCAGCCGGAATAATTCCTTCATCGGCATTCGCTTCGCATGCGGCGATTTCTATATCAAGCCATATTCTGTATTTGTTTGAAAGCGACCAAATGTCTGCAATTTCTTTTCTGCTGTAACGTTCAATCATAAATTCCTCCGAATATTTTTTTGGAATTAAATTCCACGTGATAATAATTTTCTATATAATTAAGAAATAAGAGCGCTAATGCTGATTTTCTGGCGTCTGTCAGAAGTCCTCTATTTTCAATGATTCCGCCGATATATTTGACATCATCGGATTCAAGGGTAAAACGGGCAATTATTTTTTCATCTGAACATTTCACACAGACCAGTGATTTGTTCCTTAAGGAAAGATGCATTTGCCCGGAAGTGCTGCCGCAGTGACAGCATTTAATCAGACCAGGCATTATTCCATGAATGGAAAGATATTCCAGTATGAACATGTTCAAAGTGTCAAAAGGCGAACCGTCTGAATTAAGCAAATTGAGGTATTTTTCGGCGGTAATTATCATGTTGGAGTGGGGATCTTTTTCGGCTGTTGTTCTGAAAATTATTTCAAGCATGCAGTTCATCGCCGAGAGCTTTGACAAATCAGCAGTAATGTTTGAAGGAAAGAATACAACAGAGAAATTGGAAACGATCGGAATAAAACTTCCGCGTTCATATACGTTGAATTCAATTACACTTCCCGGATATCCTGCGGCCGTGTCGCGTTTTCTGCTTTTTTTCAGTCCCTTAAAGATGAATTTTCCGCATCCGTCCGGTGTCAGAATCGACGCGCAAACATCGGCCTCTTTTATTATGGAAGTCTTTAAAACGATACCGCGGTATTTTGATATCTTCATTACTGATTTTTTGACTTTTTGGCGCTGATTGTCATCAATATGCGGACAATCCTTGTTCCTTTTATGTCTTTAACTTTATAGAGAATGCCGTCCCTTTCAATAGTTTCGTTTTTCGCAGGAATCCTGCCGAATATATCCAGAAGAAGCCCTCCGATGGTGTCGAATTCTTCCGCTGGAAGAGAAAGAGATAATGTATCATTTAAGTCGTAAAGGGACATTCTTGAATCAATCTCGTATGTTGTTCTGTTGATTTTTACGAGTTCTGCCGGTTCATTTTCATCAAATTCGTCAATGATATCGCCGACTATTTCTTCAAGTACGTTCTCCATTGTAACGAGACCTGCAATTCCGCCGTATTCATCGACAACTATTGCAAGGTGCTGATGACGCTTTTTAAATTCTATAAGAAGTTCATTTAACGGCATCGTTTCCGGTATAAAAAGAGGTTTTCTGAGAATTTTCTTTATTTCAAATTTCTTTTTAGGTTCGGCTATAAATTCAAGCAGATCCTTTGCATAAAGTATTCCGCAGATATTGTCAATTCTTCCGTCGTATACTGGAATTCTTGAATGTCCTGCTTCCAGAATGACATCTGCGATTTCATTTAGAGGTTCCGTTACGCTGATGGCTGTAATATCAACGCGCGGTATCATAATTTCTCGGGCATTCATGCTTGAAAGGTCAAGAATGCCTTTTATCATTTCTTTCTGGGAATCTTCTATTTCGTTGTAATCGATGTTTTTCAACGGACTTTTTCTGAATGAAAAAAACCGTTTCAAAAACACAAAGGGATTTCCGCTACTTTCACTGTCTTCAGTCATAATGTGAAAGAATCTTTCAGGCTGATACCTTGTCAAACATATTTTGAGCTCAAGCGTGCCAAATTGTAAACTGTTTGATAGTTTCCATCAGCGCGTCTGAAGCTTTAAGGCAGTCTTCCTTTCTCATTCCGGTGTCGTTGTAGAGAGCATCCTGAAAAAATTTTTTTATTGCGAGATACACATCAGGGCTTGGGAGAAATAGAAAAGAATAATTATCGCCTTCATTGTTGAGAATGGTAAAAGAGCTGTAAAGCATGGTCGGAGCTTTTGGTATTATAATTCTTTCCATACGCTTTCCGGTCAAAACTGTACATTCACTGAACCGGTAAGGAATCATGCTCTGGGCATCTCTCATAGCAGGTTCAGTATATTTTTCATTGTAAGACGCAGGTTCTATAAGCATGTGTGTTCTGCTTCCGTCGGTTTTAAAAGTCAAGCCGTCAGGACTATTGTAAACATCTTTTACGTTTTTGTAAGCAGTTATTTCGTAGATCGAATAATAACTCTGTCCTCTGAAAAATGAAGAAATGATAAATGCACCGTCGAATGGAACCTGGTTTGTATCATATGCTTTCTGCAGAGACATTGCCTTGGCCATAAAATCCTCCGGAAGATTAGTCTGATTATTATAGGCTCTTCTTATAATAATTCAATAAAAAAATTATAAAAAATTCATTTACCTGAAATTCAGTCCGCAGTTAAGGCAGTGCCATGTTTCTTTAGCATCATCATCGTCCGGTCCGCCGAGATAGATTTCACCGGCCTCATGTTTTTTGATCATTTCCATGTCCGGAATTCCGTATTCAATCGGGATGACATTGTCCGTACGGCAACCAGGGCATTGTTTTACATGAATCATTTTAATCTCCGCTTAATATTATCTATTTTTGAATAAATAGTCTTAAAAGTTTCTGTAAAGCAAAAAAAGATTGAATTATCTGAATGAAGGTTTCTTGTAGTGCCATCATAAAAATTCGATGGCAGGTATTTATGGCGGCAATCGGAATTATAATCAATCCTAATTCCAGGGTTAACAAAAAGACGAATTGTTCGTCGGTTAATAAATTTAAAAAAATTGCAGGTGAGCTTGCGGATGTCTGGGCGACTCAATCTATTGATGAACTTAATTCAGCGATCAAAGACTTCAAAAAAAGAAAATATCCCTATATCGCGATATCGGGCGGTGACGGAACTATTCACCATGTAGTGACTTCAATTATAAATGTTTATAAAAAAAATATTCCGCCGATTCTTCTTCTGCGCGACGGAACTATGAATAATATTGCTTCAAGCATCGGAATGAAGTACAAAAGCGAAGAAGCTCTGAGACTTTTTACCAATCATGTAAATCATGGCAGATCAATGAGGATTATTCAACGGGATACCATAAAGATCGGCGAGCGCTGCGGATTTCTTTTCGGTTTCGGGCTAACCACCAATATTCTCAATGAAGTGTATGTTTACGAAAAAAAAGGATTCCGTCAGAATGTGAGAATGCTCGGAAAAACATTCGCTGAGGCTTTTATGACTCTAACTAATATTGACGAATCTGATCTTTCTCTTTTAAAAACAATGAATGCTAAAATTGAAACCGACGCCGGAGACGTCAATTTTTCGAAAGTTCTGTGTGTTATAGGCGGAACAGTTGAAAACATAGGAATGGGTTTTTCAAGCATATATAGAGCAAATGATATTCCTGGCAAGTTTCATGTCCTGATAAGCGGAATGCGTCCGCTTCAGATTGTACGCGAACTTCAGAAGCTTATGGTCGGACAGAGGATCGATAATTCTAATCATTTCGACGAAGTCTGCTCCTATCTGAGGGTGAAGGCTAATGAAAGTTTTGATTATACTATTGACGGAGATATATATACCGCCGGAAAAGAACTTATAGTAAAAGCCGGCGTCCCTTTGAAATTCATTATTTTCTGATATATTTATTTTTATCTGCTGTCATCCGTTAAAATATTTCTAATTTTGTTGACAGCTGGGAAAAATGAACTTATATTCTCTCTATCGGTTAAAAATTTAAGCCATGGGTTATTGTGCCCGGGCGACGCAAAGAGTTCTTTAAATGAAAAGGTATATTTCAAGAAAAAGCGAATTTAAGGATATTTATCCTGAAAAATGCTGTGAGGAAATACGCGAGTGCGACAAGCACGAAATAATATCCAAAATATCGGATATAATAGGTCCGTGCCCTGGGAATTTCTGCGTTGCCGAAACTATATTCGATCAAATTAAATATGATATCGCAAAATATATAATTAATCATGAATTTTGCGATATTGAGGTTGAAGACTCCCTTATAGAATGGCTTGAAGAAAAATCGTCGCCTGAATCCATCGAAAAATTGACTAGATTCATTGATTTTTATCTTAAATGAAAAGTCTTTTGCTTCATGCATGCTGTGCCCCGTGCGCGGTTTATCCGCTGTCCGTCTTAAAGGATTTTTCTCTTACGGTGTTTTACTATAATCCGAATATCACTGATGCAGATGAGTACTCTCTGCGTCTTATGGAACTGCGGAAGTATCTTTCTCGTGAAAAAATAAATTTTGCTGAAGGGAAGTATGATCCGGAAGTTTTTCTTGATGTGACATACGAAAACAGAAATGACGGCGAAAGAAGCGAAAGATGCCGCAAGTGTATCTTTATGCGTCTTGAAGAATCATTTCGATACGCAAAAATAATGAATATCAATGCAGTGTCGACGGTTCTCAGTATCAGTCCGCATAAAAGTTACGAGATGATTGCAGAAGAAGGTGAAAGACTTTCATCTATTTTTGGAATTGAGTTTATGCCTTTTGATTTTAAGAAAAACGGCGGTTTTGCGGAAAGCGTTAAGTTGTCTAAGGAAAATGATTTTTACCGCCAGAATTACTGCGGATGCTGTTATTCAAAAGAAGAATCAATCGAAAGAAGAAAAAAATGAACAAGCACTCAGAAGATATCCTGTATGAAATATATCATTCAACGTCAAACGGAGGATATATTTCGATTGATGAGCTTGAAACAGTGACGGGTCTTACCGGTTCTGTCATCCGGGCAGAAGCAGAAACAATGAAAGAGAAAGGCCTGCTGTTCGAAAGAGAAGACGGTCTTCAGGTTTCTGAAACGGGAAGAGCTTTTTCTAAAAGCAGATGGGTCTGATTAGTTTTTTAGGGCTTAACAGCTTTTAGTATTGTGCTGAAAGTTATATTCTGAGCCTGGCATGCGGTACCGTCAACTGCGGAATAGAAATCACCTGCGCTCAAGCTTATTGAGCATTCGCTATCAGCGTTTGTTCCTACGTTACCGATAGTATAGATCAGCTGATTTCCTGAGATTGAAACAATTATACCTGAAAATGAAGGTGACGGCGTAAATGTTGTTTTTGATAATATAACTGCCGATGACAGACCTGTTGCTATGTTTTCGTTAAAAGTTATATATATACTGTCGCCGGGTTCTATGAAATATCCATTATTGTAATTGCTAGTTGAGATTGAACCATTACCCGGAATCTGAGGACTCGCTGCGATAGAGATTGTTCCCGTAAATTCATCTTCGAGATTATTTCCTGCAATGTCAGTAATATTTTTAGTAAACGTGGCGGTATAGGCGGAGCCTCGTGTGAGAAAGTTCGAATCTGTGATTCCGGTTATATTTATTTCATTATAAGTTGAATCGTAAGATATGCTGATATTATTAATTTTATCACCGGAATTGTTTTTTACAACAACGGAATCAGTGTTGACCGATGCCGCATCCAGTTTTTCGGAAAATCGAACTCTCACATGGAAAGTATCAGGTGCTGCATTGATAATCGGCAGATTGTGTGAAGTAATTACAGGAGACACGCTGTCTATTTTTGTGGTGACGTCATTGAAAAGGTTGGTTTGATATTCACACGAAAGCAATGTCATGAAGAGTATAATGATAATACGTATAATCTTCATTCTAATATAATACTGTTTTATTTGAATAAATCAAGAAGATTTTGTTTCAATATTGTTATTGTTATACTGATTTTTTAGAATTGACAATTGTGTAAAATCCGTCCAGATGGACTGAGATAATGAGTTTGAGAGGTATTATGAAAAAAACAGTTTTTTTTGCTTCTATGTTCTTGCTGACTGCAGTTTTTCTTTTTTCTGCCGATTTTTCTGATCCTGAAGGATGGTTTGCCTATGATGACAGTGCCGCTCCGAATAATGGTTCTTCAAAGATCTACATCGAATCATCTAAAAGCGGAGATGTTCTGGCTGTAACAGCAAAGGGGAATGTAACCAAGAAATTCCAATACGGTTTTGCCGGTTTTGGAATTAATCCCAATCCGGCAGAGCTTGCGAATATCAAAAAAGCTAAAGGGTTTAAATTCAAGGTTAAAGGAGACGGCAGAGCCTATCGGGTAAGGGCTAATACTTCCAATATTAGGGATTATAACTATTTCGGAAAAGTTTTCGTTACTAAGCCTGGTCAGATTGTTGAAGTTAAAGTAATGTATTCGGAGCTCGAACAGGAATCATGGGGAACAAAAGTTTCATTCAATAAGAATAAGATAAACCAGTTTACTTTTCAGACAACCGAACAGCCTATAGCAAGTTTTTCACTGACCATTATCGGTTTTGAATTGATAATGTAAAAATTGTAGTCAGATTTAATAAAATGAATAACAGGAAAAGAACCATCTCAGGGTTCTTTTCCTGTTATTATAGTATATTTCTGTTTCAAAATCATGAAAAATCGCGGAAAACTTTATTGACGAATAATGCCCTCAATTAAAGACTTCAAATAAACCTAAAGAGGCCGCATGAAAGACAAGAAAACCAAATTCATCTTTGTTACAGGCGGAGTGTGTTCTTCGCTGGGCAAGGGGCTTTCAACCGCATCCCTTGGACTTCTTCTTGAAGGACACGGATATAAAGTTTCTGTGATAAAGATGGATCCTTATATAAATATTGATCCGGGCACAATGAGTCCGTATCAGCATGGTGAGGTTTACGTTACCGAAGACGGAGCCGAAACCGATCTTGATTTGGGCTATTATGAAAGATTCACCAACGCGCCTTTATCGCAGGCTAATTCGGTTTCAACCGGGCAGATATATTTTGAGGTAATAACCAGAGAAAGAAGAGGGGATTATCTCGGACGCACTGTTCAGGTTGTTCCTCATATAACAAACGAAATAAAAAAGAGAATTTATAATATCGCACAGGACGGTCTGATGGATTTCGTTCTAGTCGAGATCGGCGGAACTGTAGGAGATATTGAATCATTTCCTTTTCTTGAGTCCATCCGTCAGATACGTCAGGAGCTTGGAAGAACAAGGGCCTTAAACGTTCATCTGACTCTTGTTCCGACACTAACAGTTGCAGGTGAGCATAAGACTAAGCCGACACAGCATTCGGTTAAAGAACTTATGCAGATAGGGATCATTCCTGATATTCTGCTTTGCCGTGCGACTATTCCTCTTTCTGATGAAATGAGAAGCAAGATCGCTCTCTTCTGTAACGTGTCGGATGATCATGTAATTTCCGCGCTCGATTCAAACTGCATCTATGATATTCCGATGATGCTTCATGATAACGGTTATGATAAAATAGTTCTTGAGCATTTCGGACTGAAACCCGGAAAGCCGGACATTACTGCATGGAAAAAATTTGTCGACGCGTTTAAGAATCCGAAAAGTACGGTTCAGATAGGCGTGATCGGAAAATATATCGCTCTTCCTGATGCATATAAGTCGATTTATGAAGCGCTCGTTCACGCAGGAGCTGCGAACAATGTTCATGTTGATATTGTTAAAATTGATCCGGAAGATCTCGAAAAACATAATGATTTTTCAACGCGCATCGGCTCGCTTGACGGAATTCTGGTTCCTGGCGGTTTCGGTAACCGCGGTGTAGAAGGAAAAATTGATTCAATAAAATATGCTCGTGAAAATAATATTCCTTTTTTCGGAATATGCCTTGGTCTTCAGTGTGCCGTAATTGAATTCGGCCGGAATGTGTGCGGGCTTAAAAACGCGAATACCAAGGAATGCGAGCCTGAATGTGAAAATCCTGTAATTTCTCCTCTTGTAGATCAGGAGATAATTATAGAACTCGGCGGGACAATGAGAAAAGGCTCATATCCGTGTGAACTTAAAAAAGGCAGCGGTATCAGAAAAATTTACGGTGATGTGGATCTCATTCGCGAACGTCACAGGCACAGATACGAATTTACAATGAAATATAAAGAACTGTACGAATCTAAGGGTCTTGTTTTCGGAGGGCTTCATCCAAACCCTAAACTGGTTGAAACGATTGAGCTTCCTGATCACAGATGGTTTTATGCAGTTCAGTATCATCCTGAATTTCAGTCGAAACCGGTTAAATCGCATCCGCTTTTCAAAAGTTTTGTCGAAGCGGCTGTTAAATTCAGAAAGGAAAAGGCTTGAGCAAAACCTTTTCCGTAAAGACTCTCGGATGTAAGCTCAACCAGTATGATTCGGGGCGCATTTCAGGCGCATTGAAAAGATGCGGCTGGATTGAGCTTCCATTCGGAGAAAAATGCGATGCTGTAATCGTAAATACCTGTACGGTTACGGATAATTCCGACAAAAAATGCAGAAATTATATAAGGCGTGCAGCGCAAACCGGTGATGTTTTTGTTACCGGATGTCTCGTTTCTAGAGACGCTGATTCAGTTTTATCCATTACGGGCGTAAAAGCGGTTTATTCCAATGATGATAAAGAAAATCTCATTCTTGATCTGGAGCCGTCCGCTTCAGGTGAATCATTCTTTTCACTTTTCGGCAGAACAAGATCATTCTTAAAAATTCAGGACGGATGCGACGGAAAATGCTCATACTGCGTCGTTCCGTCTGTACGCGGAGTTCCGAGAAGCCGCAGTGCCTCGAATATTATTGATGAAGCAAAGATATTGATTGATAATAATACTCCTGAAATTGTACTCACAGGAATTACTATCGGAAAGTATAACGATGACGGACTTGATCTCGCATCCCTTGCCTCGAAAATAGCGTCATTGAACGGTGATTTCAGAATACGCATTACATCAATTGAACCGCTTCATCTGACTGATGCTCTTGCCGAGATTTATTCGCATGAAAAAATCGCGCCTCATATTCATCTGCCGCTTCAGTCTGGAAGTGCGAAGGTTCTTTCTGAAATGAATAGGCCGTATACGCCAAGACAATTCATCGAAAGCGTCGAAAGAATAAAGAGAGTCAATGATGATATAGCCGTAGGCACGGATATTATGGTTGGATATCCGTCTGAGAAATCATCAGACTTTGATGAGACGCTTAAAATTGCAAATGAAGCTCAATTTTCATATATCCATCAGTTTACTTATTCGCCGAGAGCCGGAACTGTTTCTGCATGCATGACAATGGAAGATAAAAACATCATTTCAGAGCGCGCCGCAAAACTCAAGAAACTCGGCGGCAGTCTTATGAAAAACTACCGCGAAAGATTCGTCGGAAAACTTCTATCTTCAGTTATTGAAGATGACGAAGCGTTAAGCGGAAATTATATTCACATGAAGATATCTGATATAACAGATAAAAAAACAGCTCAGGTTAAACTGCTTGATTCGGGAGCTAATCCGCGCGGAGAAATTATATGAAAAAATATATCATTATACTTATTTCATTTTTTCTTTTCTGCAGTGAGACAAAATCAGAAGAATTCACTATTCTTTTCATGGGTGATTTTCTAACAGGAATTAATATCGAGCATTTCACAAGGAATGAAGGCGCGGATTATCCGTACCGTCGCATAAAGCCGTTAATCGATAAATATGATCTTGTTTTTGCTAATCTCGAATCATCGATAACGGAAAGAGGAAAACCCGTGACAAACAAAGCATGGGTATTCCGTACAAGCTATTTCTGTGCGTCATATCTCCCATCACTTGGATTGGATGTTGTCTCATTATCAAACAATCATATACTCGATTACGGAAAAGACGGCTTAATTGACACGATTGATTATCTCAAAAAAAATAGCATCGCTTTCTGCGGAGCCGGAATGAATGAAGACGAAGCGCGGCAACCAGCCGTCATTTCATCCGGTAATAGAAAGATTTTGTTTCTTGCATACAATGATCTTCCGCCTTCGTATTATTATGCCAGAGGAAGTAAATTTGGCTCTGCGCAAATCAATGATGAGAAAATAATTTCAGACATAAGAAAACATAAGACGAAGGATAATCTTGTCTTTGTTTCGCTTCATTGGGGAATCGAACATTCAACAAAAATTAAACCGGAGCAGATAGTCCAGGCTCACAAATATATTGACGCCGGCGCTGACGGAATAATCGGTCATCATCCTCACGTTCCGCAGGGAGTAGAAATATATAATGGCAAACCTGTATTCTATTCGCTGGGAAACGCCGTAAACGGATACTATAATCAGAAATACATGCCGAATATTTTCGGTGCCGTGAAGATTAAAGACGGGAATATTATAGAGATACGCGTTATTCCTGTTGAGGGAGATAATTATAAAATGCGGTTTCAGCCTTTTCCGTTGACGGGTGAAGAATCTGCAGCTTTTTTAAAGAAAGTTGAAAATTTAAGTTCGCGGTTTAAAACAAAGTTTATCATCGAAGGCGATGAGGCTGTTGTTTTTCCGGATGCCGGAAAGCAATAAAAGGTGCTTTTTCCTCGAGCCGGCCGTTTCCGCACGGAAGCGGAAACATAGCCCGCGAGGAAGACGAAGTCTTCAGCGGGACAACGCAATATTCACCTTGGAGATGTGTGCGAATAGTTACATTAGTGTTGTAATCGAAGCAGATACGATGTCTGCTGAGAAAAAGCAAAGTATTTTTGAAATTCAAATGCCCGAGAGTCAGGCGTACTTCACAAGGCTTCGCCTTATGGATCTTTTTTCTGCATGGATCATGCAATAATATTCAAAGAGACGAGGAGCTCAGTCGCCGCGCGGCTTTTTCTATCATTCTTATTTCGCTGAAGCATATAAACATTGACGGATTAATTATAAATATCAACAATCCTATTCAAGCTTGAAGTTTAATCAGTATTTATTTAAATAGTAATCAAAAACATTTTAAGTGGGGTACTTGTGAAGAAGTTTAAATTTTCTGTAATGATGTTATTCGCGGCAATGCTTGTATTTTATGTTCACGGCAGTGGTAACGACAATCCGGAGAATTCCGTAAAATCAATAGAACCTGATGATTCGAATTATGCAATAGAAATAAGACCTGGAAATGCAACTCTTTATATCAACTGCGAGTATAAAATTTACGCGATAAAGAAAAATTGTCCCAAACATCTGAATGAAATAAACTGGAAAGTTGATGATGCTTCTATTGCATGTATCGATGCTAACGGTAAACTAAGACCTTTGAAGTCTGGTAAATTGATAGTTACCGGAACTACCGAGAAAGGTGAAATCGGCATAGCTGAATATACGGTTTCGCCAATTGCGGCTAAAAATGTATTTAAAGCTTTTAATGGTGTTCTAATCGAGTACAACGGTAAAGATGTACGTATTGTTATTCCGGAGAGCATCAATGGAATGGTGATTAAATCGATTGGTCGGAACTATGGATATTTTTATAATAAGTATGTTGAAAGCATAGAGATTTCCTCAGTAGTAACAAATATTAGCGATGCTGTGTTTGCTTATTGCTTTAGTTTAAGCAGTATTAAAGTTGATTCTTCAAATGTTAAATATAAGGATATTGACGGAATGCTTTATGATAAAATCAGCAATGAACTCTTATTTGTTCCTAAAAAGAGAATCAGTAATGGTACATATAATATCCCGACTGGCGTGACGAGTATTGGCAAGAATGCATTTTTGGCTTGTATTAATCTTAAAAGCATTGAAATCCCGTCAGGAGTTACAAGGATTAAAGAAGGCGCATTTATAGATTGTAAAACTCTTAAAAGCATTAAAATACCAGTAGGAGTAACGAGTATTGAGGGTGGTACTTTTTCTGGTTGCATTAATCTTAGAAGCATTGAAATCCCGTCAAGTTTGACGAATATTGACTATTATGCTTTTTTTGGTTGTAGTAGTCTAAAAAAAATAGAGATACCATCGGGAGTGAAGAATATTGGTAAATTTGCTTTTTATAGATGCAGTAGTCTTGAAAGCATTGAAATACCATCAAGTGTGACGAATATTGACAATTGTGCTTTTTCTGGTTGCAGTAGTTTAAAAAGTATAAAGGTGCCATTGGGAGTGACGAGTATAGATCATAATACGTTTTCGGGCTGTAGTAGTCTTGAAAGAATTGAAATACCGGAAGGAGTAACGAGTATTGGTGATTTAGCGTTATCTGATTGTAGTAGTCTCGAAAGCATTGAAATCCCGTCAAGTGTGACCAGTATTGAATATGGTGCGTTTTCTGGTTGCATAAGTCTTAAAAGCATAGAGATACCATCAAGAGTAATGAATATTGGTGATGCTGTATTTATTCATTGCTCTAGTTTAAGCAGTATTAAAGTTGATTCTTCAAATGCTAAATATAAAGATATTGATGGAGCGCTATACGATAATACTTCCAATAAACTCTTATGTGTTCCTAATAAGAAAATCATCAATGGTAGTTATAATATTCCTTCTGTGGTAACGAATATTGGCAATCGTGCGTTTTGTGCTTGCGTTAATCTTGAAAGCATAAAGATACCGTCAGGAGTGATAAGTATCGGTAATTATGCTTTTTGGGAGTGCATAAGTCTTAAAAGTATAGAGATACCGTCAGGGATGAATAATATTGGAGATTGTGCATTTTTGTCCTGTAGCAGTCTTGAAACTGTTAGAGTTAAGGCAGTAAAACCGCCTACGCTTGGTTCTGCTCCGTTTGATAATTGTTTTAAATTAATGAAAATTGAAGTGCCTACTGCTTCGTTAGCAAAATATAAAGATTCCGAGGGATGGAAAGAATATGCTTCAATTATTGTAGGATTTTAGTTTAAAAGTTTTTTACAACATTTTTTACGGTAACAGCATGATGTCATGCGATACCCAAAAGGTGTTTCCGTTTTTTTCGCTTCGCTCAGTAAACGCGTAATTTGTTCTCGGGATGGAGTCTTAAATAGATTAATTCTCAGATTCGTTCTTTGGTTTGGAAAGATGTCCAATGAAAATCGCTTTGTGTCATCGTCCGTAATTATTAATTATTTTTTATTAATAAATTCTTTCCGGTTATGAAATGTAATCCGGCATAAGCGTAAAATAAATGGACTTGACGGGAAGAAAACGGGTTATAATAATTTATACAGCTATGACTATTTCAATCGGAATAATACTGTGACGTATCCTGACGGAGAGACGGTAACGTACGGATATGACGGAGGCGGAAACGTAATATCCGCGAGCGGAACGGAAGCTTATGTTAAAAACATATTGTACAATGAACACGGACAGAGAACGGAGATAGACTACGGAAACAATGTGGTAACGAAGTACGCCTACGATGACGAGAATCTGAGACTGAAGAAAATAGAGACGACGAAAGGCGGCCGCACGATACAGAGTTTGACGTATGACTACGACGATACGGGAAATGTGACGAGAAGGAGCAATGACGGATTTCAGACGAAGGACGATAACAGAAAGTTTGCTGAACACAATTACGAATACGACAGTCTGAACAGGCTTGTGAAAGCTAAGGGAAGTTATGCGAGAAGCGGACTGATAATAGACAACATGCTGCAGAAGTATGACACTAAATATGATTACACTC
>Ga0116186_1001882_pt1 | contig 19917 bp, 19 predicted proteins | sample AD_JPNNA4_MetaG_FD_89806 | JGI IMG/M metagenome (GOLD analysis project Ga0116186, IMG submission 89806) | Active sludge microbial communities of municipal wastewater-treating anaerobic digesters from Japan - AD_JPNNA4_MetaG | ecosystem: Engineered > Bioreactor > Anaerobic > Digestate | place...
TATCAAACTGTTCTTGACCATATTTCTTAATTACTTCCTCGTGACTGTGTCCAGCTAAATCACCATAAGAGCGTTCAATAATTCGATCGTCTATAAGTATTTCCTGACAATTGGGATGAAAAACAAGAACTTCATGTAGAGTGTCCAGTGCTCGTGAAAGACTTGATGAATAGGCTAAATCAATTTGTTTATTTTTTAATAATTTTCCCAAAGTCTTAGCCTGTTCAATACCTAGCGGAGTAAGTTTGGCGTCAAGCCAACCGGTAAAAATTTTTTTGAGATTAAATTCGGATTGACCGTGGCGAAAAAGATAGATGGTTGACATAGGTCAATTATCGATCTTCAATCTTCGATTATCAATCTTCAATCTTCAATCTTCAATCTACAATCTTCAGTTAAGAAGTGTGAGAAAATAGGGATATGACAACAGAAGAAAAGATGAAATTAATTACCCGCAACTGTCAAGAGGTGTTGACGGAGGAAGATTTAAAAAAATTAGTTAAAAGCGGAAAACAAATTAACCACTATATTGGTTTTGAAATTTCGGGACTAGTCCACCTGGGAACCGGATTAATATCGATGGGAAAAATTGCCGATTTTTTGAAGGCCGGAGTAAAATGCCGAATATTTTTGGCCGATTTTCACAGTTTTTTAAATAATAAATTGGGCGGAAAATGGGAAGATATCCGCTGGGCTTCGGAAAATTATTTTAAGCAAGCTTTGATTGCCTCTCTAAAATGTTTTGGAGTTGACGAGAGTCAAGTAGAATTTATCAGCGGTAAAGATTTATATGAGAAAAACCCGATTCATTGGCAAAATTTTATGGAGATTGGAAAACAAGTAACCTTGTCAAGAAATTTGAGAAGTATTTCTATAATGGGTAAAAAACAGGGTAATGATGTGGATATGGCAACTTTGTTTTACCCCCCACTGCAGGTAGCAGATATTGTGACCATGAATATTAATTTGGCCCATGCAGGTATGGATCAAAGAAAGGCTCATGTAATTGCCAGAGAAGCCATTAAAAAAATCCCGGGAAATCACGAAACACCGGTGGCAATTCATCAAAATTTAATTGCCGGATTGACCGGGCCAGACGTGTCGAAAAATAAAAATAATGATGGGGAAATTACTGCCGAGGAGTCATTGAAAATGAGTAAGTCAAAACCAAATAGCGCTATTTTTGTTCACGACACTCCCGAGGAAATTAGAAACAAAATTAAAAAAGCCTATGGACCGCCAAAGGAAACAGAGTTTAATCCCCTGTTAAACTGGGTAAAAACTTTGATTTTTTGGGGCGAGGAAGTTGGCGAATTTACAATTGAAAGACCGGAAAAATTTGGTGGAAATAAAACTTACACCAGATACACTGACTTAGTAAGTGATTATGCCAGCGGCGAATTGTTCCCACTAGATTTGAAAAATTCACTAGCAGAATGGATTATTAAAAAACTGGAACCAGCCCGAAAATATTTTGAAAATCCAGAAATGGCAGAAAATTTGGTGAGAATGAAAAAACTTCTGGAAGCGACTCAAATTAGAAAATAAATTAGAGCTTTATTTCTTGTGGCCAGGAGGCAGTAATTAATTGATCTTCGTCTAGTTTCACTTTTTCGCGAAGAATTTGGTAAACGGATTCAGTGACAAAGGGAATAAAGGGGTGAAGAAGCTTTAGAGAAGTGATTAAAACGGTGAGTAAGATGGGGACAACATTCTCTCCCCTATCTTTTGCTTTTTCAATGTATACATCACAAAAATCGTGCCAGAAAAATTGATAGAGGTTTTCGCTGGCTTGACCAAAATGATAACGATTTATGTCAGCGGTAGTGGAAGAGATAATTTTATTGAGAGAATCTAAAATATTTTGATCAGCCTGACTCAATCCCTCTAAATCTCCCTTTGACAAGGGAGACTTTAAAACAGAAAGTTTGAGATTGGGATTTTTTTCCTGAAAACGTTCGATAATCATCAGCACAAAGCGGGAGGCGTTCCAAATTTTGTTAACAAAATTACGCTGGGCACGAATTTTATCTTCGGAAACAACGAAATCAGAGGCAGGAGCAATTCCATATATTAAAGACATACGAAGGGCATCGGCACCATATTTTTCTGAAATAGCTAAAGGGTCAATAACATTGCCCTTAGATTTGGACATTTTTTGACCTTTAGAGTCGACCACCCGGGAATGGAGATGAACTAATTTAAAAGGAACTTCCTTGGTTAAATAAAGTCCAAACATAATCATGCGGGCTACCCAGAAAAAAAGGATGTCCCACATAGTATCCATGATTGAAGTAGGATAAAAATATTCAAAATTTTCGGAAGAATTTTGAGGGTTAGCGACATTAAAACCAAGGGTAGAAAGTGGCCATTGGCCACTTAAAAACCAAGTATCAAAGGTATCGGTTTCTTGTAAAACACAAATACTCCTCCCTTTTTCTTTGGCTTCTTCTTCAGATAAATAAAATGGAACATCAACATCCGCGACTATAGATTGAAGACCATTTTTAACATCTTCAAAATCATAATGATCACAAAGTTGTAACCAATTTCCTGAAACTCTAATTCCATTTTTATCAATAAATGTTATTTTGAATTTTGTTGGATTATTGTCAATGCAATACCAAGCAGGGATTTGAGGACCCCAAACAATTTGGCGGCTGATATTCCAATCACGAATGTTTTCCATCCAATCGATATAAGTCTTTTTGAAACGAGTTGGGAAAAACTTGACATCACCATTTTTAGCAGCGGTAATGGCGGGCTTAGCCAAAGAATCCATTTTGACATACCACTGAGGAGCGGTGAGAGGTTCGATGGGATATCCACAACGGTAGCAATGGGCAACTTCGTGAGTGTAGTCTTCAATTTTTTCCATAAGACCGGTAGTAGTTAAATCGTCAATGACCATCTGACGGACTTGATTGGGGAAAAAACCACGATATTTTTCCGGAACATTTTGATTAGATTTACCGTCGTAATCAAAAATGCGGATAAATTCCAAATTGAATTTTTTACCCAAATCATAATCTTCCGGAGAATGGGCCGGTGTAACTTTGACGGCACCAGTGCCGAACTCGATATCAATCGATTCATCAAAAACAATCGGAATTTCGCGATTGACCAGAGGCAATAAAAGTTTTTTACCTTTTAGATTGGAGTATCTTTTATCTTTAGGGTTAACAGCAACGGCGGTATCACCGAGCATGGTTTCAGGACGGGTGGTGGCGACGGTAACGAAGCAGTCTTTTTCCCCAACTACAGGATATTTAAAATACCAGAGGTGAGAGTTAACAGTTTTGTGAACGACCTCTAAATTGGAAAAAGCGGTACCGCAATGGGTGCAATAATTGACAATTTTTTCGTCCCGATAAATAAGACCATCATCATATAGTTTTTTAAAAGTAGCGTTGACATTATCTAATATTTGAGGTTCAAGAGAGTAATGGTAACGAGTCCAATCCATGGAAAAACCAAGTTTTTTCATTTGAAATTGGTTTAATTTTCGATTTTGTTCGACGAAATCCCAAATCATTTGGTATAGAGTCTGGCGATCGTAATTGAAACGGGATTTGCCTTCTTTTTGAAGTTTTTTTTCAAAAACAAATTGAGTTTCAATACCGGCATGATCACCGCCGGGAAGCCAAAGAGAGGGATCGCCTAACATTCGGTGATAACGGATTAAAATATCTTGGACGGTAAATAAAGCGTGACCCATATGCATGGGGTTATTGGCGTTGGGAAGAGGAAGAATTATGGAAAAAGGAGTTTTATTTTTGTCAATTTTAGGAGTGAAAGCGCCCGATTTTTCCCAAAGGGAATATATTTTATCTTCGTTACTGGCTGAATAGCTCTTGTCCATGGGAGTATTTTAGCATGAAGGAGATAAGGTATAGGTCATTTTTTATTGTTGATTTTGGGTTTTATTCGGGTTATAGTTTAGGTATGAAAAATAACCATGTAGTTATTTTTGAAAAGAAAAAATTAAAAGAGTTTAGGATAAAGATAATGAACAATGGTACTTTTCGATTATCGATGTGATTGATATTTTGATTAATAGCAGTATTCCAAAAAGATATTGGTACGATTTAAAGATGAAATTAAAAACAGAAGGAAGTGGGGTGTACGAAAAAATCGTACAACTGAAATTAATATCTTAGGATGGGAAGAAATATTTATCTGACACCAAAAAACAGGCAATAATAAAAATGGATCCGGTGTAAAAATTATTTGGTTGCGGTCTTAGGAAGAGTTTCACAGGCAAGACCGTCATTGTCGCCATCCAGGCGGTTAACATCTTCACTAGGGCCACCGGCATTATTGAAGAATTTCTGGGCTTGTTCCTGGGTTTTGAAATCATCACAATTATATTCATCGGTATATTTGCCTCCAGACTCGACAACATTACCGTCAATATCGCGCATAACTTTGGCGTCAGCCGGGCTTGAACCAGAGAGCAATTTACCAAGATCCCAATCATTATTGGAGGCCTCAAGACCAAAGGCGGCTAGCAGAATGGCAATAACACCCATTAAAACAGGTTTGGCAATTTTTTTGGTACTTTCAGGAGAATTTTGAAGAGATTTTAATTTAGGAATTTTGGGAATATCAGCCATATATTTAAGACATAGAATATAATAAATAAGCGGCAATTACCAAAAGAACAAGAATAAGCATGAGGCGAAAATTTTTGTTGTTTCGGGCTTCTTTTAATTTCATAATTAGTTAGAGGATAGCATAATGTCGGTAAAAATGCGTTTCAAACCGGAAAGTTTTTGTCGGTAAACAATGGTATCTTCCCTAGTAACGGGTAAAGTATAATTGGTATCCCAGGGATGATTGAGAATGTCAATTTGGGAATCTAAATTATGATTAACTCGAGAAATAAGATATTGACGAAATGAATTAAAATTAGGGATTTGACCGGATTGATTAAAATTATCTAAGACTGGCCCACGAAGCCATTTTTTGACATCAGAATCCCAATTACCAAGACTAAGGTTCATATATGGTGCTTTGAGATTATCTAACCAATGACCACCATCATGGTCACTATTTTTCCGGCGCAATTTAACGTCCAGACCCAACATGATTTTGTATTCTGGAGTGGCTATCAATAAATCCACCCCTCTCTGTTTAGTGCCATGCTCTAAATTTTGGGGAGCTAAATTAATCTGATAATTCCGTTCTTTTAATAGAGGGTCAAGGGCAAGTAGGGTAACATATTCAGAAAGAAGAGCCTCAGAATAATCTTCGTGCCATTTTGTATGTTGTAAATATGATTCGATTAGTTGACGATGAGATTGACGATATTCCCGATTTGAAAAACAAGGTAAAGGATTTTGGTGAAGAAGCTTGTAAACACTGTCTTGAGGAAGGAGCTGGCTATAATTTTCTAAAAATCTGTTTTTATAAGAAACAGCCTCTGTCATCAATATTTTTATATTGGCACAAAGAAGGAAAAGAAAAAAGGAGTTAAAGTAGTACCAAAAAGGCAATGGCGAGAATAATCCGATAGTAAGCAAAGGGGCGAAAGGAATGTTTTTTAACAAAATTAATCAAAAATCTGACTGATAACAGAGCAAAAATAAAAGAAAAAATAAAACCAACAGCTAACAGCAAAAATTGTTCAGTGGTAAATTGGTAACTGCTTTTGATTAAATCAAGGGCGGTAGCAGAAAACATGGTAGGAATAGCCAAAAAAAATGAAAATTCAGTGGCGGTGGAGCGATTAAGACCCATGAGAAGGCCTCCAAAAATAGTAGAGAGAGAACGGGATACTCCAGGTATCATTGCCAAGGATTGAGTGGTTCCGATGGCGATAGTTTTGGGGTAAGTAATGTCTTCAATTTGATGAATGGAGGCATCTCTTTTGGCAATAATTTTTTCTAAAATTAAAATAGCAATACCACCTAAAAACAGGGATATAACGACAACATAAGGATTTCCTAAAAGGTTGTTTTTTACAAAATTATAAAAAATAAGGCCTAAAATTCCGGTAGGAATAAAAGCAGTGATAATTTTTCCCCAAGATTTTTTGTTGTTCCAAATTTTTTGAAAATATAAAACTACAACCGCTAAAATAGCTCCCAATTGAATAAAAATTTCAAAACTTTTTACAAAATCAGTTTGGGAAATATTTAACAATCTACTAACTAATATTAAATGGCCGGTAGAAGAAATGGGTAAAAATTCAGTAATACCCTCAACGATTGAGAGAATAATGGCTTGGATTATAGTCATGGATTAATGATACTTTATATTTCACGGTAAATATAGATTTAATGTATAATACCTAACTTATGTCATTTTCGGAAAAATCAAGACAATGGTGGTTGAGAGTGTGGGGTGAAGGTGATGCAAATAATGCTAGTTGTCAAAAAACTTTTTATTCAGAGGAAAAAGGGTTTCATCAAAATTGCCAAAGGAGAAACCTGTATGTAATGCAAATAGAAATTGAGGGAAAAGGTAGTGTAGGTATTCCTGTGTGTCGGCACCATTTTATGGAAGAAATGGGAACAAACTTTTACGGAAGACAATCCTCTCTTTACCCTGAATTGGCGTGGGCGAGAAGAGATTATAAAAATAATAAAAATTCATTTAAAATGATAGAGCATTCTTCGGAGACAAAAAGGACAAGAGCCGGTGATTGGAGTACTGATGAATATTTATTTAACTTGGCTGAACAAAAAGAAATTAGCTATAAGACTATTCATCCTGAAGACAAAAAACCAAGATTAAAGTCAACACATCATCGAACTTGGGTGGATATCATTAACAACGGGTTTTATGAAGAAGATCAAGAAAAGAGAGAATCTAGAAGAGAGGAAGAGTAAAGCCATTCGCGAAGATAATGTATATTGCCAAGATTCCGGTACCTTTGGATTTCACTCAATTCAATAGTATTTAAATTTTTAATTTTTTTTGAATTAAGGCGATGAACAATAGAAAAATAGGATAATATTTCGGGAATAACACGGGAGAAACCACATTCAACGGCCTTTTTTTTGTAAGAATTAAATAATTTTTTATTTTCTGCAAGACCGTTTTCCATGGTGTTGGGAATTTTCAGAATGGAATCTTCGTTTACACCCCAGCGATCGTCTTGGCAAGCAACCATCATTTCAATGGCCTGTAAACCAACAATTTTTTTTAAATCAATATCCAGATTGCTAATATCAAGCTGGTTGACCAAAAAATATTTATATTTGTCTAATAGATCAGTGCTTGTTTGACATTTTTCTGAGGGATATAAACCTAAATTTTCAAGATAATTTTCTTTACAAATGGATTTGAATGTAAAAAGGGCGGAAATACCGCTGTCAATCTCTCGATATTGAACGCCTGAGAATTTTCTATTGTTTATAGCTAATATTTCTCCGTCACGTATAAAAGTAGTGGTTAGTTCGGATAACTGTGGATATTTTGAGGTAAAAATTTCTTGATTATTTTTTAGAGAAGAGATTGTATCACCCAGGAGGGTATTCAGGGCCACAAATTTATAAGCTTTATTTTTACAAATTTCTTCTCTAACCCTTAAACCTATATCCCAGTATTCATTAGCGGAAAAAATTAAATTGGAAATTAGTCTGAATTTTTCGGAACAGGGATTGATATCATTTTCAGAAAAGGCAATTCGAGAGGCTGTTTGAAGAACTAGTTCGGTTTTTTTGCTGGAATGAGGCGCCTTTAATGTTTCAGGTTTTTGAATAAGATCGAGAAGGGTGGCGCCACTGTGATGGCAGGCTTCAACAAGTCCAATCATTGAGGGCTATTGTACCAATTATGTCCGAAAAATACAAATAAATGTGCTGCGTGAGTATAAACTGGCGGAGCATTTGGATCTAGAAACTCTTTATCCTTATAACACCCTATTTCCTACTGTCTTATTTTACCAAAGAATTGAGGATGAACCTGCCTGCCGACAGATAAGTCGGTGTAAAAAGGTTGAAGCCAAACTGACATCCAGTGCCGTTTTATCTGGTCTTGGTATAAACAACCATTTTGGCTGACATTCCGTTTTTTATCTCCGGACTGGCATTGGTATCGAACTTGGCATCAACTGTAAATTGCTGGGTGCCGCGTTCACTGGAAGTGGAAAAGGAGAATGCAGGAGCAACTGCACTCGGAGATATCTTATCAACGTAGCCCCAAAAGGTTTTATTGGGTACAGCATCGACGGTAAATGAGACTATTTGACCGATCTTAATTTTATTTAAACCCTTATCTTCATCAATAGTACCAACAACCCTCATATTTACCGGCCTGATCATTTGAATCAATTGAGTTGCCTGATTGACAGTCGATCCGGTCAAATCTGGTGCAGAAATTATCAGTCCATCGGTATCAGCTCTCAAGGTTTCAGAACCAACTATAGCTAGTTTATCTCCATTTTGAACCAATTGACCTTCCTTAACGTCTATTTCTAAAACTTTCCCAGGTAAACTGGGAGAGATGGTTATGACCGGTGTCTGAATTAATGACTTGTCGATAAATATCCGTCCGGTAGTACTTTCAAAGTAGATATACCCAAAAATTAGGATTAATATTAATAATAACAAAGCTGACAGTTTCCAAAATTTTGGATTTTTTAGTAAAGATATTATTTTGGTCATAGATGTTTATATTTTTGGGCCGAAATTATTTTTGGATCAATAATAATTTTGTCGCCTTGGTTTAAACCCGATAAAACTTCAATTTGATCTCCGTGAATTTTACCGGTGGTTATTTGTTTTAGTTCATAGGAATTATTGTTATTAATCCAAACAAATTGATTACTAAGCACCACCCAAGCCGGAATTAAGGCTACATCCTCCGAATTTGTATTGATAATTGCCCGACCAACCTGATCAAATTTTCCCAGTTTTTTTAGATTGTCGCTGACGATATCCACTTGATAAACTGATTGACCGTTATTTAAGGTAATCTTTGAGGGATAAACTTTATCTACCTTACCTTCAATTTTGTCCTGGATACCATCAATAGTTAATGTCACTTGGCTACCCGGAGTGACGTAATAGATATTAGAGGCTGGAATATTAGCCCTAAACGCCATAGTATTCGGATCAGCAACAACAAAAGTGGTTGCAGGGGTGATATTGACTCCGGCCACATTGACATCCTGATGGATAATCGTACCGTTAATAGGAGAGGTTAACGTAGATAACTGTAAAGCATAATTTGCCAGTTCAACATTGACAACCGAATTATCTAAAGAAGCTTGACTCTGGTCTAAAATTCGCTTCAAAGCATCGTTTACAGTACTGTCAAAATCGACATTAGTTTTTGTGTAAGATGGTGCCACCTGTGATTTCAGTACGTTATCAGATGAATTTTGTTGAGTTTGATCAAAACTATTTCTTGCGATACGGTAATTGTTTAAAGCTAAGGTTAATTGTCGTTGCAAGGCGTAAGTGTCCAACTGAGCGATTAACTGCCCAGCGCGAACTCTATCGCCTTCCTTAAAAGGTAACCTAACCAATTTACCCCCTGTTTGAAAATTGAGTTTCGCCTGATTTTGGGCTACTACAGAACCATCAGCTGTAATAGTTGAATTAACAAATTGGACCGTGGCCGAAGTTGTCGAAGGGATTGATGAATGGTTTCGCTGCCGGTTATTGAGTAGGAGTACCCCCCCGATAAATAAAGCTATGATTACCAGAACTGTGGTTATTTTTTTAATTTTCATCTTTATTGGTTAAACATTTTGTACAGACTTTAATATTGATAATAAATTATTTTTATCCGCTTCTGTTAATGGTGATAGGCTTTGCCGGAGCCTTTTTTTAGAGTCAGTCAGGGCATTTTCCAGAGCCAAACGGCCACCCGATGTTAAACGCAATTTAACTGTCCGGCGATCATCTTTACCTTCATAACGTTTTACCAGTTTTTCGGCGACAAGCTTATTTATCAAGCTGGTAGCTGAGGGTAATTCAATGGTCAAATATCTGGCTATTTGACTCATGGAAACTTCCTGTTTTTTTTTGATGAATCTGAGGGTATAGAGCTGGAGCGGGCTTAACCGGCCAGTGGTCAAGGATTCTCCCATACAAATCTTGATCGATCTGGTGGTTTGGAAGATGGCTTCGACAAGCTCCCAAGTAATATCTTTCATGAACTTAAATTAGTTAGATTTTCTAATTATTAGGTAGTATAATCAATCCATTGTTTTAAGTCAATTCTATGCTTAAGCTATTACGTTTTCTAAAACCATCGTGGCCGTTGCTAATAGTCATTATTATACTCGCCTTTGGTCAATCAGGAGCAAATCTTTATCTGCCTAATTTAATGTCAGATATTGTTAATAAAGGGATTGCCGCTTCGGACACTAATTATATTTGGCATACCGGTGGACTAATGGCTCTGGTGGCAATTATAGGAACAATTTTTGCCATTATCGGAACTTTCTTTGCTTCCCGCGTAGCCAACAGAATGGGTCAGCATTTAAGGTCTGAAATTTTTACCAAAGTCCAACTTTTTTCCCTTAACGAGTTCGATCAAATCAGTACAGCTTCTCTTATTACCCGAACGACTAATGATACTTCCCAAATCCAACAATTAATGGTAATGAGTCTGTCATTACTGATTACTGCGCCAATTACCTTAATTGTCGGCGTTATTCTGGCCTTGGATCAGGATGTCAATCTTTCTTGGATTTTAGTGGCCATTATTCCTATATTAGTTGGGGTGATTTTGGTTTTACTAATTCAGGCTGTACCTTTATTTACGGCTATGCAGGTTAAACTTGATAAACTCAACCTAATTTTAGATGAAAACTTAACGGGTGTTAGAGTTATCCGAGCATTTAATCGTAAAGCCCACGAAGAGCATCGTTTTGATTTAGCTAATCTGGATGTTACCAACATTGCTATTCGGGTTAATCAGTTAATAGCCACTATGATGCCCATTATGATGTTTTTAATCAACATCTCGAGTGTAGCCATTATTTGGTTCGGCAGCCATCGAGTGGCGGCGGGTCAACTAGAAATCGGAGCGATGTTTGCTTTTCTACAATACGCCATCCAGATTCTCTTTTCACTGTTAATGGTAGCCTTGCTGTTTATTATGATTCCCCGAGCAGAAGCCTCGGCTAAGAGAATAAACGAAGTTCTTGAGCTGAAACCTGATATTAAAGACCCGTCTAAAACTACTAAGAAAACCGAGATTTTTGGGACGGTTGAATTTAAAGAAGTAACTTTTAGCTATCGGGGCGCTGAAAAACCCGCCCTATCAGGCATTAATTTTACTGCCTTGCCCGGCAAAACGACCGCTATCATTGGCGGTACCGGATCAGGAAAATCTACGCTGGTTAATTTAATCCCCCGTTTTTACGATATTGATTCAGGACAGATATTGGTCGATGGTGTTGATGTCCGGCAAATGATACAAGCTGATTTACGGGCTAAAATTGGCTTTGTTCCTCAGAAAGCTGTCTTATTTGCTGGAACGATTGCTGAAAACATTCGTTATGGTAAAGAAAATGCCACTGATGAGGAAATTTCTCGAGCGGCTGAAATAGCCCAGGCCAGTGAATTTATTGAAAAACTGGATAACCAGTTTGATTACTTGATTGCTCAGGGAGGAACCAACGTATCCGGAGGTCAAATGCAACGCCTATCCATTGCTCGGGCTTTGGTCAGAAAACCGGAAATTTATATTTTTGATGATACTTTTTCAGCTCTGGATTTTAAGACTGATGCCAAATTGCGGGCAGCTTTAAAAAAAGAAACAAAAAATTCCACAGTTATTATAGTTGCCCAAAGAGTTAGTACAGTGATGGATGCCGATCAGATAATCGTACTTGATAATGGGCGGATTGTTGGTTTAGATACCCATAAAAATTTACTAAAAACCTGTGAAGTCTATCGGGAGATTGTATCTTCCCAGTTATCGGCCACAGAAATAGAAGAATCAATATGAGTGAGACACCGAAAAATCAACGATCAGGACGAGGAATGATGGGTAGGGGTGGTTTTGGGATGGGTCGATCGGGGGGAAAAGCTAAAAATTTTAGTGGTACTTTTAAACGGTTAATTCGATACTTTAAACCGGAAGTAACCAGATTATCAATTGTTATTATTGCAGCAATTTTCGGCACTGTTTTTAATATCGTTGGCCCGAAAATTTTGGGTAAGGCCACGACAAAATTGTTTGAAAATTTAATCGGTAGTTTTATTGTCCAGGCACGCAATCAGATGATTGAAAAGCAGTTGATTCAAAACCCTTTGCTACCACTGCATATATCGCCGGTACCGGGCATCGAATGGGGTTATATTGGCCGGATTATGCTGATTTTGGTGGTTCTTTATGTGTTTAGTGCTGTTTTTATTTTTATTCAACAGTATTTTATGGCAGGGGTGGCGCAAAGAACAATTTATAAAATGCGAAATGAAGTTGATGAAAAGCTTCAACGCCTGCCTTTGAAATATTTTGATGGACGTACTCATGGAGAAATCTTGAGCCGGGCAGTTAACGATATGGACAATATTAGCTCTACTTTGCAACAATCTATTTCCCAAACTATTACTTCTTCTACCACTATCCTTGGAGTTTTGGTAATGATGCTGTCAATTAGTTGGCAACTGACTCTGATTATTTTATTAACTGTACCTTTGAGCTTGGTAATAGTCGCAGTAATTACCAGGCGTTCCCAGAATTATTTTCGTTCTCAGCAAAAATCACTGGGTAACCTCAATGGACATGTGGAAGAAATGTATTCCGGCCATAAAATTGTCAAGGCTTTTGGCCATGAAAACAAAGCCATTGCTGAGTTTACCGAACTCAATGACCGCTTATACCGTTCTGGTTGGCGGGCTCAGTTTGCTTCCGGTATTATTATGCCGTTAATGAGGTTTGTAGGTAATGTCGGTTATGTGTTAGTGGCGGCTATTGGCGGAGTGATGGCTACCCAAGGGGTGATTACCATTGGTGATGTTCAGGCATTTATCCAATATGCTTCCCAATTCACCCAACCAATTGCCCAATTAGCCAATATTGCCAATATTATTCAATCAGCCATTGCCTCAGCTGAGCGGGTATTCGAGCTATTAGATGAAGAAGAGGAAATTCCGGAAGCTAAAAATCCTGTTATAATCGAAAATCCAAAAGGATCGGTTAAGTTTGATCATGTGAGTTTTGGTTATAGTCCGGATAACATCTTAATTGAGGATATGAATATTGACGTTAAACCTGGTCAAATGATAGCCATTGTCGGACCAACCGGTGCTGGAAAAACTACTTTAGTTAACTTGTTGATGAGGTTTTATGAAGTGAATGGAGGGAAAATTTTAGTCGATGGAGTGGATATAACCAAAATGCGCCGAAGTGATTTAAGAAAATTATTTGGAATGGTTTTGCAGGATACCTGGCTTTTTCATGGAACACTACACGATAACATTGCTTATGGTCATGAAGATGCTACTGAGAAAGAAATTATCAGTGCATCTAAAATGGCTTACGTTGATCATTTTATCCGCACCTTGCCTGAAGGCTATGATACGGTACTAAATGAAGAGGCTACTAATATTTCTCAAGGTCAAAAACAATTACTGACTATTGCTAGAGCGTTTTTGGCTAATCCAAAAATCCTTATCTTGGATGAAGCTACCAGTAGCGTCGACACCCGAACCGAACAGCTTATTCAAGATGCCATGGAAAAACTGATGAAAGGCCGAACCAGCTTTGTTATTGCTCACCGATTATCAACTATCAGGGATGCCGATTTGATTTTGGTAATGAACCATGGATCAATTATTGAAAAAGGTAGCCACAAAGAGCTACTGGCTGCCAAGGGATTTTATGCTGATCTTTACAATAGCCAGTTCAGTGATTAATCCAAAAATATTGAACGTTAAATAAATAATTTAACTTTAATATCCTCTTTATTTGTCGCAGGCTATTTTATCTAAAAAATATAGATTTTGAAAACTTTATTAGGCAGGTTGGGAAAAACTAGCGATACTGGTTAGGTCAGTGAGAACATCTCAAATTTGGCGGAGCATGTAGGTCTGGAACCTTTTTATCCCTATAACACCCACAACTTCGCTATAATCCATTAGGTATGATTTCAGTCGAAAGCTTATTAAAAGATCTAATAAATTTTCCTTCTATTAGTGGTAGTGAAGATGCTATTGCTAATTATATTTTGGGTTTACTTAAACAGAATAATTTTAAAGTCCAAAAGAATTGGGTTGATAAAAAACGTTTTAACATTATTGCACAAGTTGGTACCCCAAAAATCTATTTGTCTGCGCACATGGACACTGTTTCTCCTTTTATAAAGTTTAGTGAAGATAAAAAATACATTTATGGTCGCGGCTCTTGTGATACCAAAGCCTCGGTCGCTTCAATGATTGTTGCTGGGATAAACTCCAAAAATAATGGAATTAATAATTTTGGATTAATTTTTACCAATGGAGAAGAAACAAATTTTGATGGTATTAAATCATTAATAAAATCTAAAATGGAAATTCCTTTTATAGTTATTGGTGAACCAACATCATGTTGTCCCATAAATGGCCATTTTGGTATTCTAAATATTAAAATCACTTCCCATGGTAAAGCTGCTCACACTAGCAATCCCCAAAATGGCGTCAACGCTATCGATCTTTTAATAAAAGCTGTTGAAAAAATAAATAAAGTTCCAGTTCATCCAGAAACTCCTATTAGTTTAGTCCAGATAGATGGTGGAGTTGCCGACAATATTATTCCGGAAACTGCCAATGCAATTTTTGGATTAAGACCATCCCCAAATGACAAAAATAATTATCAGAAAATTTTTAATTCGGCGATAAATCAAAAGAATGTTAAAACTGAAGTATTAATAAACGTTCCTCCTATCAATTTTTCTATTCCCAAAGAATTGGATTTTTTAGGTCAAGGTCAAACAGTCAAATATTTTACTGAACTTTCATTCTGTAACAATGGAATTGTTCTTGGTCCTGGTGATATCAAATATGCTCATGGTCCAGGCGAAAAAATTCTCAAATCGGAATTGTCAAAAGCGGTTGATATTTATGTTCAAATACTTAAGAAGTATTTTTAAAATAAATAGTATTATCCCGAAGGGGGATTATAACTTTTTTGAATTCAATACCAATAAAAATAATTCAAATCTCATTTTCTAAATTACATGGAATAATGGGGAAAAACTATAATTTGGCGGAGGGGGCGGGATTCGAACCCGCGAGGCCTTGTGAGCCGCAGACTTTCCAGGTCTGTGGAATGAACCACTATCCGACCCCTCCAAATTTTTAAGGGGAAATAAACCACTACCCCCCCTTCGTCCCTCGACGGGCTCGGGACTACGGACGGGTACGGTCCGACCCCAAATTGTTAGATTCTCGATTTGTAGATTTCGTCGCCTCTATTTTATGCCGGCGTACCGCTGTATTTTACCTATTTTTTGGTTTTTAATAAAGACAAAAGATGGGTATTGGCTTTTTTGAGAAGATTACGTTCAAAATCATAGGCTAATTTTTTGAGAGCATCTTCGAGACGATGCCATTCACGACCAATTACGGCTTCAGAATCGTAATATTTAAGATTACTTTCACTAAGATATTCCATTAAGAAGAAAGTTACTTTTTTGATGATTTTTTTGTTGGCAACTTCATCCCAAATAATGTAGTCTTTGGACCCAATTTTATCGATTATTTTGGCTTTAATACGACCTTCTTCTTCAACCTCGCGAATTGCAGCCTGTTTTAACACTTCACCGGAATCAAGATGGCCTTTGGGAAATTTATAGATAGTGTGACGAATTTTTTTACCATGATAGAGAGTTTTCTTTTTTGATAATGTTTTGATAACGAACCAATAAATGTGGCCGTCGACAATTTTATAAACGATACCACCAGCTGAGCGTTCATCGTAATTTAAATCAGCCTGTTTTAGGGGAATTCTATCCATAAATTATTATAACGTATTAGAGGTGTACCCGAGAGGGGTTGAACCTCCAACCTTCAGCTTCGGAGGCCGATGCTCTATCCAATTGAGCTACGGGTACAAGTCCCCTATTTTACATCAATTTTGGCAAGTTCGGCGTTTATTTCAGCTTCTAGTACCTCTTTTGGTCGAAAACCGATAAAATCTTTGATGATTTTCCCTTGATAAAAAAGCTTGAGACTGGGAATGCTCATTATTTGATAATCCATAGCCAAAACCCGGTTTTCTACCTGTTCGGTATCGACTTTAGCAACCTTTATTTTACCCTTAAAACTGGAAGAAATTTCTTCTAAAACCGGGGCCATCATTTGGCATGGACCACACCAAGGAGCCCAAAAATCGACTAAGGTGGGTAATTTTTCGTCGAGAACCTCAGTATTAAATTGAGATTGGCCTAAAACGTTAGTTGGTAGTGACATATTTTTTTAGATTAATGAGTAATTTTTTGTCGTCTTTTTTAAGAGAAGAAAGACAGGTATCGAATTTATCGGCAACCACAGTCTGTATAAGGCCAGAAACGGCTGATCTGATGGCTTTTAGTTGAGTTAACACTTTTAAACAATCATCCTGTCTATCGGCCATTTTTTTAACACCTTCAAGCTGGCCAATGATTATGTTGATGCGCTGTTCAATTGATTTCACATTTCAGATTATCATATACCCCCTAGGGGTGTCAAGGAATCGTGGGGACGGTCTATAGAATATCGAACCTGTGAAGTATCGTTAAAAGGGAAATCACTGACAATCAAATGATTACCTTCACGATAAAGAGTGGCCTGAGAAGTCCAATTACCTGGGAGGCGAAGAGTGCGTTTAATTTGTAGTTCGCCTTGTTTTGTTTCAACCAACCAAATTAAATATAAATAATTACTACGATTGCGGTTAGCGGCCAAAACAAAGGCATCGTGATATTGATTATCGATTTCAACTGCGAGACGAATATAATTTTTGAGTAAGTTGTCAGACTCGGGATTAAAATTACGATAATCCTCGACAAAATGATATTGTACAATTTGCACTTTATTTTGAGAATTTTTGATAATTTGGGGATTACCACGATAAATTAATCGGGAATTTTGGTCTCCGTTCAAAGTAATTTTTTTCGCCCAAATACTAGCGATACTGTTTTGAAGATTAAGATTTACTTGATTTGAAAGGATGGTAACAGAGTTTAGAACTGATTCTCCACTAATGTTGGCATTTAATTGATCTTGAGCACTTTCGAGTTTGAGACCAGTTTTTTGACTAATGTCGAGGATGATTCCGGGAAAAGAACCTGTAAGCCAAGCATCAATATTGCGGGATAGTTTTAGGTTTTTTAAATTACTGGCGATAATTTCGACTCTTACTGGACTGGTGTAAACAGAGCAATTTTGGCGACAAAAGGGTATGCTTTCTTCTTTTCCAATCAAGGTGAAACTGGAATCTGCATTGTAAAAATCCAATTCTTCGACAACAGCTGGATGACCAACGATTTTGATTTCATTACGGGAACCGGCCTTGACAGTAACAATTTTTACGGCAGAAATATCGACAGAATCCAATTTTTCTATTTTTATTTTTTGGAAAAAATTTTCATCAATGCGATCTTTTAACTGAATCTTAACAACAGCTTCAGCCAATTTCTGGGAATATTTGGGGTAAAAAAAGATACTTACAGAAAAAAATGAGACAAGGGAAACCAACCAGAAAGTGAGAGGTTTAAAGATTTTTTTTATATCAAATTTAAATTGCCAGCTCATTAAGTTGTTGGCTAAATTAAGAAAAAGAATCAGGGGTAAGATTAATAGTAGGGCTATAGAAATAAATAATATTTCTAAAAATGGAGAAGGAATGGTGCGAAGAAAACTAAGGTCGAAATAGGGAAGATTGGGTTTGAAGTAGACGAAAAATATACTCAGAATAATAGCTACAATAGTGACCAAAATAGAAGCAAAAATAAAATAGGCAAAAATTCGAATTAGACAAATTGCGGTTAAAAGAAAAAAATTGTTTTTTGATGAATCTTTTTTCACCTGACATATTGTACCTTGCTAAGCAAATCGGTGATTTTATCTTGGTGTCTTTTTTTTAAGGTCGTTAATATTTGTTTAAACCTGATAGGGCTCATTTTTGGGGTAGTAATTATTTCTTCTATTAGAGGGCGGATTCTTCGAGAACTTCGCGGACCAAAGCTTCGGGGGGTGTTTCTCCCTTTTCAATACAACCTCCTACAGATTGCCAACAGTCAGGGCTAGAAATAGAAGGGATATTGTCTCGGTGGAAAAGTAGAAATTTTTTACCCGTGGTGATGATAGCTATCGAAGCGCCATATTCTCCAAGCATGAGAGGATTATGTATAAAATATAAAATAAGTTAAAATATTTTTATGAAGAATAAAAAAATAATAGTACCGATAGCAGTAATATTGCTCTTAGCTGGAGGTGGAGGGTTGTGGGTGAAAAACGAGGAAAATCAAAAACTAGGAGCTAAAAACGAGAAACAAGAAGAAAACGAATCTACCTTCGCGAACTCTGGCGTGGTAAAAGAATTTAAAAAATTGTCGGTTCTGCCACATAAATGTATTGGCTGTGGACGATGTGCACGAATTGATTCAGAACATTTTGAAATAGTTGAAAATAAATCGGCGGTAATAACCACTGACAATTTAAACTCTGAGAAGTTACAGTCTGCAATTAAAAATTGCCCCGCAAAGGCGATAGTTTTGGAGTGAAAATGAACCGAAAAATTATAAATATAATATTACTTTTATCTTTTGTAGTTTGCGGCACGACGGGAATGTTGATATTTTTTTCACCCAAATTTTACGGTTTATCTAAATCACACACGGTCGCTGGCGTTGTAATGACTGTGACCGGGCTGATACATTTGATTCTTCACTGGAAATATTACAAAAATATTTGGAAGTAAAAATTAAAAAAGATTTGGTAAAATAAATTTACTGTCAGGAGTTCCCCGCCGTTGCGGGGGCGGCAACCGAGCCAGATGGTCGCGGTGCTACTTCGAAAGAAGGACAGGCCTCATTACAAATTTAAAGGAGGAAAAATGTCTTTTTACCAATTTACATCTGAAGCGGTTTGTGCTGGACATCCAGATAAAGTGTGCGATCAAATTTCTGATGCAGTATTAGATGCGGCATTAATTGTTGATTCGAGGGCAAGAGTGGCGGTGGAAACTTTAGCAACAGCTAATAAATTAGTTTTGGCGGGTGAAGTTAGTTTAAAAGGTAAATTAGATTTTACCGATATTGCCAGAAAAAAGATGGAAGATCTGGGCTACGGAGAAGTAGAGGTTGAAGTATTTATTCATGAACAATCGGCAGATATTGCCCGTGGAGTTGATGATGGTGGTGCTGGTGATCAGGGGATGATGTTTGGTTATGCAACAAATGAAACACCTCAACTGATGCCATTACCAATTTCAATAGCCCATGATTTATGCCGAAAAATGGACGATTTACAAAAAAAATATAAATGGCTTAGACCCGATGGAAAATCACAAGTGACAGTGAATTACAAAGATTTAATCCCCTGCTCAATTGAAAAAATAGTATTAGCAAAACCAATGGACTATAGAAAAGCACCGAAAGATGTTGAGGATTTTTTTTACGAAACTGTAGTGATACCTGTACTGGAAAAATATAATTTTAGTATTTCCGAAAAAAATATAATTTTGAATGGAACGGGTAAATGGGAAATTGGTGGTCCAGAATCTGATACGGGGGTAACAGGGCGAAAAATAGTAGTCGATACTTATGGTGGAATGGGGCGAATTGGAGGCGGTTGTTTTTCGGGAAAAGATCCAAGTAAAGTCGATAGGAGTGGAGCTTATGCGGCCCGTTTTATTGCTAAAAATATAGTGGCCAAAAAAATGGCAGATAGATGTGAAGTGCAACTTGCCTATGCTATTGGCCTAAAAGAACCGGTAGGAAAATCAATTGACACTTTTGGGACTGCAAAGGTCAGCCAAAAA
>Ga0116186_1001890_pt1 | contig 19880 bp, 26 predicted proteins | sample AD_JPNNA4_MetaG_FD_89806 | JGI IMG/M metagenome (GOLD analysis project Ga0116186, IMG submission 89806) | Active sludge microbial communities of municipal wastewater-treating anaerobic digesters from Japan - AD_JPNNA4_MetaG | ecosystem: Engineered > Bioreactor > Anaerobic > Digestate | place...
CTGATTGGTCGCAAAGATAATCTTCGATAATTGATAATGGGATCATGGCCCTGTTTCTCCTTTCTTCAAATCTAGGTTGGATTCAGGGCCATTGAGATTTTACATCACTTTTGGCACACTACCCAGCACCGTGGTGGTTCAGTCTCTCCTGTGCATCCAGGAGATCGTGACGGCCGGACGTTCCGTTCACCGGGAACAGCTGGTCGGGCGCTGGCTCGAACCGGGTGAGGGGAGTGTCATCATCATCCTTGCCGGAATCGACGAGCCTGCCTCGGTTTAGGTTGCTTGAGATCCATACATTCATTACTTCTTTCTCACTTCTCTCCTATACGGGGCGGGGGGGCACGTGAAACAGACACGTCCACGGATCATCTCTTACATCTATGTCAGCACCCGTCTCCGTGTACGAAAGGCCTCTCTCTTTCCCTTCCCGGTCTATCAGCGCCTCCTGCGTATGAGCATCTCCGGGATCGCGCTCTTTCTCATGCAGCACGGGTATGGCACAGGGCTCGCCGAGAACGTCCGGGTACAGGCGGGGCCCGAGCAGCTCGAGGCGATGCTCCTCGAACACCTGGAAAAGACGTACCATGACGTCCTGCGCATCACGACGGGAGAGATGCGGGACCTGACCGCGGCCTTTCTTCGACGCTGGGACATCATCAACGTCATGGTCATCCTCCGGGGCAAGTATGCCGGGATTCCGGTGGCATCGCTCCGCGAGATCCTGATATCGGCCGGCGAGCTCGGCCCGGACGACCTCGACGCGCTGCTCGCCGAGCCGGATACCGGGGGGGTCGTGGAGCGACTCTCTCGCTGGCGCCTCGTTCACATCCTGGAGGCGGAGTATCATGCCAAACCGGAGCGGCACCGGTTCGCCCGGATCGAGACTGCACTCCACCGGGCATACTATGCCGGTCTTCTCTGCCCCTGCCGGGAGAGTGTCCGCGGGGATGCGACATTCACCCGGTACCTCCGGCTGGAGATCGACACCCTCAACTTCCGGATGCTGCTCCGGCTCAGGGCGGGGCGCCGGACGGTGAACCTGTCCGACCACCTGATCCCGGGCGGAACGATCCCGCTCGAAGCGTTCGAGCAGATGAACTCTGCGGCGACGCGCGAGGAGTTTCTCGCCCGGTTCGAGGTCACTCCCCTCTTTCCCCTCCTGATCGATGCCCTCTGCCTCCATCGGACCGAGCCCGCCCTCTGCGAGGAGGACGCGGTCGCGTACATCACCGACCGCTGGATGGCACGCCTGCGCCCGGCCCATGAGGTCGAGATGGCCGTCAACCATGTCCGCCTGGACCGCATGGACGACCTGTCAAGGCGGGACCCGTTCTCGGTGCTGCCCGTCATCGTCTACCTGGAACGCAAGCGGTACGAGGTCTACAATCTACGCGCGATCATCACCGGGCTCCAGGACGGGCTGGCGCCCGAGGAGATCGAGCCCTACATCGTTCTGTGAGGGGCTGGTGACGGGATGGTATATAAAAGGGATGTGGTGCCGACCCGCGCCGAGCTGCTCGCGCTCCGACGGCGTATCATTCTCGTCGAGCGGGGTCACCGGGTCCTGAAGATGAAGCAGGAGGTCCTGCTCCGGGAGCTCACCCGCCTGATCGCCGAGGCCCGGATGCGCAGGAGAACGGTCTTCGAGAGTTACACCCGCGCCCGACGTGCGATCGCTATCGCCCGGATGATGGAGGGCTCCGTCGGGATCCGGATCGCCGCAGTCTCGGTGGAGAACCCCCAGGAGGTGACCGTCTCCCATCGGAACGTCATGGGCCTGTCGCTCCCCGTCCTTGACGCACCGGACGGAATCCGGCCGTTCCATGAACGTGGGTACGGCCTCCCGGCGACGGGGTCCGTGATCGACGAGGCGGCCGATGAGTACGAGCGGCTGGTTGTGGCCATCGTCCAGGCGGCAGAGACGGAAGGGGCCATCCGCCGAGTGGCCGACGAGGCCGGTCGAACACGGCGGAAGGTGAACGCCCTCGAGAAGCGGATCATCCCTGATCTGATCTCGGCGCGCGACCGGATCGTCGCACAGCGGGCAGAACTCGAACGCGAGGAGTTCTCGCGCCTCTACTGGGTCAAGAAGCGGAAGGAGCGGACCAGGGAGTTGCAGCGATGACAGGAGGCCATCCTCCCGCTCCCGCCTCTCTCGCGGGCCGGTACGGGAACGGGAACCCGCACGGTGTTACCTCGCGAGGGGCGAGCCAGTCGTCTCTCCCTAGCTCCCCTCAACGAATCCGGTCATCGTCCCGTTGCGGCTCGGGCTCGTATCGACCGCAGATCATGGTATCATGATGTCTTTCGATGCACGGACTGATCCCCTGGCGCCGAATCGGCAGGACGAAGCGTCGCTCCAGGTCTTCTTCGACCACTTCATGCCCTTCTCCGACGGGACCGGTTCCCCGTTCCATCCACTGCCGGAGTCGGGAGAGGGCTGCGTTTACCAGGAGATCCGGGAGGCTCCTGCCATGTCGCAGGAAAGGTCTCCCCCCCCATCCCAGGTCCCCGGTCCCACGGCGCCCGTCTTTGCCCGACGGGAAGGGCCCCGGAAGAACCCCCCGCGTGCGGCGCCGGGAGCTGTGGACGATCAGGACCGGCCCGCCACGTTCCGGTGCCCGGAGCGGGCAGGATACGGGTCCTCCGGGAGGGGACGCACTCCATCACCGCCTCCCCGTCACATCCTTCTCAGTAACTCCCCGTCGCAGCACCACCGTGACGGCGATGGATGGCCATCGTGAAGAGGGAGAGCGGGTACTCCGCGAAGACACGCGGACCGTCTATTCCACGAGTGCGCAGTTCTCGCATTCCTCGCACTCGAACTCCAGTGTCGAGTGGAGGATCCGGTACTTCTTCAGTCGTGCCTTGATCTCCTGTTTCATCGTCTCGATCCGGTCCATATCCCGCTCGCAGGAGAATACGTGTGCATCGAGCACGTGAATCCCGGAACTGAGGCTCCAGAGGTGGACATGGTGCACCCCGTCCACGCCTGGCACCGCGGCCATCTCCGCCACGACGGCATCGAAGTCCAGCGAGGGCGGCGTGAACTGGAGCAGGACCCCAACCGTCTCACGCAGCAGCCTGGCGGCCGAGACGAAGACCAGGATCGCGATGATGCCGGACAGGATCGGGTCGACAAGCACCTGGCCGGTGAATGCGATCCAGGCACCGCCGAAAAGCACGGCGACCGAGGATGCCGTGTCCCCGATCACGTGCAACAGGGCGGACCGCACGTTCAGGTTCTCGCTTCCATGGAGGATTCGTATCACCCACAGGTTTGCCACAAGGCCGAAGGCGGCGACGACCATCATCAGTCCACCCTCTATCGGGGCCGGGTGAAGCGCCCGCTGGTACGCCTCCCAGAGGATTCCGGCACTCACCGCGATCAGCAGCAGCGAATTGACAAAGGCTGCGAAGATCTCCGCCCGGTGATAACCGTAGGTCCGTTCTTTCGTGGGCAGCCGGAGCGCGAGGGTCATCGCCCCGAGCGAGAGGAGCAGGGAGAGGAGGTCGCTGAACATGTGCCCTGCATCGCTCAGGAGCGCAAGAGATCCCGAGACCAGTCCCCCCGCGACCTCCACGAGGACGAAGGCAGCCGTGATGGCAAGGGCCCCCTTCAGGGATCGCCGGTCGTCGCGCCGAGGTGCGCCGGTGCCGGGTTCGGCTTTCTTGCCAAGCTCGTGCGTACGTCCCTACCTCCCGCTGATCGCCAAAGACAGCGCGAATGCATCGCTCTCCCAGAGCAGGGTCTCGGGGCCGGCCCGGGGCCGGGCGTTCCTGCTGTTCTTCCCCGGATCAACCTGTCTCGTGCTGTCATGAAAAGGTGCGGTAACCCGAACCATCCTCACATCCTCCGCGGCATCGTCCGCCGGTGCAGCACCATCGTGAGGGTGGTGCAGGCCAGCGCGAACAGACCGAGCGCGGCAAGGTCGGTCACCACCGGGAAATAGGAGACGTCGGTGAACGCATACCGCACGAGATCGGTACAGTAGGTAAGGGGGGAACAGATCGCGAGCGCGAGGCCCCACCCGGGCAGTTGCTCGAGCGGGACGAAGATGCCGGAGATGAAGACGAGGGGGAACTTGATCAGCGAGGAGAGCATCATGATGTTCGACGGTACGTTCGTCGGCGGCACGGCAAGCAGCATCCCGATCGCGGAGAAGCAGCAGGCGGCAAGGAGGACCGCTGCCCCCAGCGTGGGTCCATGGAGGAGTGGGAGACCGCCCGCGAGGCCGATGGCGATGGTGACTGCCGTGATCGCGATGCCGAAGAGAACCGAGGCGACCATGTCACCGAGGACGATCGTCTCGATCCGGACGGGGCAGGAGGCGAGCCGCTCGAGGGTCTTCGCCGAACCCTCCCAGGGGAAGATCGCCGGCGATACGGCCGTTGCCGTGAAGAAGAGGGTCATGCCGACCAGGCCGGAGACGAGGAAGGAGAGCGGGAGCTGCCTGCTCCCCAGGAAGAAGGCGAGAAAGAGGAAGACCGGCATGAAGACCCCGAAGATCAGCACCGGCCCCTTGAGGTAGTAGATCCGGATGTCCTTCTTCGCGATCGCCCATGCCCGCCGGGCCTGTTCCAAGAGTCCTGCCGGGTTCACGGTTCCACCTCCCCGGTCAGCCTGAGGAACGCCTCGTCGAGCGACGGCGCGAGGGTGTTCAGGGTCACGATCCCCGCGCCATGCTGCCGCGCGAAGGACACGATCTCGCGGATGGCGATGTCCGTATCCTCCACAGTGAGCCTCCACTTGTCGCCCTCCCGGGCGCTCGAAAGCACCACCTCCATCGCCGCAATATCCCCGCCGGAGACCTCACGGTCGAAGCTCACCTCGACCCGGTGGACCCGTTCGATCGCTGCCTTCAGCCGCTCGGGCGCGTCGAGTGCGATGAGCCGCCCGTTGCGGATGATCCCGACCCGGTCGCAGAGCCGGTTCGCCTCCTCCATGTTGTGCGTGGTCAGAAAGATGGTGGTCCCCGCCCGGTTCAGATCCCGGAGCAGACTGAGGATCAGGTGCGTGGACTGGACGTCGAGCCCGCTCGTGGGCTCGTCGAGGAAGAGAAGCTCCGGCTCGTGCAGGAGGGCCATCGCCAGGATGAGCCGTTGTTTCATACCCTTGGAGTAGGCCTGCACCTTCTGGTCCTTCCGATCCAGGAGACCGAGCGCCTCAAGCAGCTCCGTTGCTCTCGCTTTGGACCGGGTCCGGGAGAGGCCATAGAGCTCGCCCATCAGCATCAGGTTCTGCCATGCGGAGAGGTCGGTGTAGGCGTTCGCGGTCTCGGGCACCACGCCGAACCGCTGCTTGGCCCGGACCGGGTCGGTGCGCATGTCGTATCCGAGGATGAGCGCCGTCCCGCCATCCGGCGGAATGACACCGGTCAGCATCCTCGTGGTGGTGGTCTTCCCGGCCCCGTTCGGACCGAGGAACCCGAAGATCTCTTTCTGCCGTACGCTGAACGAGACACGGTCGACCGCAGTGGTGCGGCCGAAGACCTTCGTCAGGTCCCGGGCCTCAATCGGGCCGTTCGTCATGCATCCTCCTGTAGATCGTCACGAATGCCGAGGAGTACCATCCGCTGCGTACAGCGGATCCCCCGGTCCACGTCCTTTTCCACGGTGACCATGTCCAGAGGGTTCACCGGGTACTCCCGAGTCCCCGACGTGATCACCCCCTCTCCCTCGAGGACGACGAAGACCACGGTGTACGGCTCGGGGTGCGGAGGTATCACCTGCCCCGCCTCGAGGCAGACAAGGGCGATGTTCGATCCGGCGGTCTTTGCGAGATCGGTCTTCACCGGTCCGTCCCGGGAGAACCGTGCTGCATTCATGAGATTCATCCTTGTTTCCCCAGGTTTTGAATTCCCGTACCCGCCGGGTGGCCCATCGCCACCTGCTCATCACGACCTCTCGTGCCTGATACAGCCGGGCCTCTGTCTAACAGAAGCGGCGGGATAGTTGCCGGCGTGTCTGCCGGGCGAATGTCGGAATCGTTCTGATGAATGATCATCGCCCCTCGTATAAGGATGGGGGGACGGCGCACGGAGCGAAGGAGGGTGACGGCCCGATCTGCCCCTCCCGCCCGAGGCCCGGGCCGCATGCCGGAGGAGGGACGCCAGTTCCCGCCATGATCAGATTCGCGGCTCATGGATCTCACCGCGTCTCTTCGTGCACCTCCCGGCGAGATACCGGCGCCGCGAGAGCTCATGCCACTCGATCCTCCCGGGCATTCCGGCCCTGTCTGAACAGCTTCGCCCCTGCCGGGACCACGCTCACCACGAGGGAGATCGCGAGGACGAGGAACCAGTCCGCAGGGGCAAGGGGGACCGTCCCGAAGACCTCGCGGAGAGGGCCCCACTCGGTGATCACGACCTGGGCGACGGCTCCGAACCCGACGGAGAGCCATAGCCACCTGTTTTTAAAGATCCCCGTCTTCAGGTTGGACCTCTCGCGTGAACCGCTGAAGGCGATGCCGAGGAACATCTGTGCCATGACAATGACTGAGAACGACATGGTGCCGGCTTTCAGGGCGTACTCCGGCCCTGCGGCGAGGTACCAGGCGAAGATGCCGACCGTCCCGAGGGCCATGACGATACCGGTGACGAGGAGCTCTACCGAGGACCACCCTGTGAGGATCGGTTCCCCCGGACGCAGCGGCGGGCGTCTCATCGCGTCCGGATCGCGGGGGTCCACCGCGAGCGCGAGGGCGGGCGGGCTGTCGGTGACGATATTCATCCAGAGTATCTGGAGGGGCATGAGAGGACTTCCGAGTCCCGCGAGCATCGCCACCGTGATCGCGGCGAGCTCTCCCAGGTTGCAGGAGAGCAGGTACCGTACGGACTTCACGATGTTCGCGTAGATGACGCGTCCCTCCTCGACAGCCCGCACGATACTGTCGAAGTTGTCGTCCATGATCACCATGTCGCTCACTTCCCTGGTCACCATGGTCCCGGTGATGCCCATCGAGATACCGATATCGGCCCTGACGATGGCGGGCGCGTCGTTCACCCCGTCCCCCGTCATCGCCACGACCTCCCCGCATGCCTGCAGGGCGTCGACGATCCGGAGTTTGTGTTCGGGGTTGACACGGGCGAAGACGGTGTCACTCCGCACCCTTAGCAGGCAGACCTCATCCGACCAGGCGTCCATCTCCGGACCGGTCACGACATGCATCTCGGGCGACGCATCGTCCAGACCGAGCTCGAGGGCGATCGCCCGGGCAGTCTCCGGGTTGTCGCCTGTGATCATGATCACCCGGATACCGGCCTCGTGGCAGGTCCGAACGGCTCTTTTCGCCTCGGGACGAGGGGGATCCATCATCCCGACAAGCCCTGCGAAGACCAGGTGCTCTTCCGGGTCATCGCTCTCAGGCTGCGCGAGGTCACGATACGCGAATCCCAGCACGCGCAGCGCCTCTCCTCCGAATTCGCGTGTCACCCGGATCACGTCCTCCCGTTCGACCTGCGAGAGGTCCGCCTCGTGCCCGGCGTGGAGGATTCGGTCACACCGGGCGAGAACGACCTCTGGCGCCCCTTTCACGTGGGCTCGCCGGCGCCCGTCCCGACTGCAGATCACCGTCATCATCTTCCGGACCGCGTCGAACGGGATCTCCTTTTCGCAGGGAAAGGCTGCCCTCACCTTCCGGTGGTCCATCCCTGTCTTCTCCGCGAGAACGAGAAGGGCCGCCTCCGTCGGATCACCGACGATCTCTCCTGCACCGGATCGGGGGTCGATCGCAAGGCCGCTGGTATTGCAGAGGACCCCGATGACGAGGAGTTCGTGGAGGAGTTCGTCACTGTCTGGATCCGACACCTCTTCCGGTATCAGCTCACCCCTCACCGAGTACCCCTCCCCCGTGACCCGGATGACAGAACCGCCGACATAGATTTTACGGACGGTCATCTCGTTCCGGGTCAGGGTCCCGGTTTTGTCGGTGCCGATGACCGTCACGCCCCCCAGGGTCTCCACCGCAGGGAGCCGCCGGACGACGGCGTGCCGGGCGGCCATCCGCTGGACGCCGATGGCAAGAGTGATCGTCACCACGGCCGGAAGGCCCTCGGGGATCGCCGCGACGGCGAGCGTGACCGAGATGAGGAAGATGTCGAACGGTGCCATCCCCTGCAGGATCCCGAGGACGAAGATGAGTGCAACCAGGCCGATGGCCACAAGGCTGAGCTGCCTCCCGAGGACCGCCAGTTTCAGCTGGAGCGGGGTCTTCTGCTCGGGCTGGTCCAGCACGCTCGTGGCGATCGTTCCGAGCTCGGTCTGCATGCCGGTGGCCGTGACGACCGCCCGTCCCCGTCCCCTCGTGATCACGGTCCCCTGGAAGACCATGTTCACCCTCTCGGAGAGGGGCTGAGCCGGGTCCAGTACAGCCCCTGCGTCCTTCTGCACCGGGACCGACTCTCCCGTGAGCACGGACTCGTCTGCCTCGAGTGCCACGGACTCCAGCAGCCTCGCATCGGCCGGTACCCGGTCACCCTCCGCAATCACGACAACATCCCCCGGGACGATCTCCGCCGTCCCAATAAGCCGCTCCATTCCCTTTCGTATGACCCGTGCACGGGGGGCGCTCATCTGTTTGAGCGCCTCCAGGGCGCGTTCAGCCCTGTATTCCTGCAGGAACCCGATCACCCCGTTGAGAATCAGGATCAGCAGGATCGCCACCATGTCAACCCACTCCCCCAGTAACCCGGAGATCGCGGCCGAAATGACCAGGATCAGGATCAGGAGATCGGTAAACTGGCGCAGAAAGAGCAGTACCGGGCTTTGTTTCTTCCGTTCATGGAGGAGGTTTGGTCCGTAGGTCTGCAGGCGCTCGAGCACCTCGTCCGGGTCCATCCCATCCAGATAGGAACCTGTGGTCTCGAGGGCCCGTGCGGCGTCGAGGGCGTGGTATGCCGTCGTACCACCCGGCAGTGGTGCCGTGTGTCCCTGCGACGGTGTGCCGGGGGTAGGTGTCATGGGTCTCCGTTCCGCTTCCGGGGTACCGGTGAGGGGATCTCACCGGTCCCCTTCTTCCCGGGGATGGACGATGTGTTTCGCCCTCCCTGGATCAGATGACCGAGCCGTAGATGAACCCGGCGAGCGTGCAGAAGCACACGATCAGGACCACGTAGACGAGCGTCTGCCTTGTGCCCATGAACTTACGGACGACCAGGATGCTCGGGAGGGAGATCACCGGGTCAGCGAGGACGTATGCAAGCAGCGGGCCCCGCGCCATGCCGAGGTCCAGGAACATCCGTGCCATCGGGACTTCGACAAGGGTCGGGAAGTACATGAACGTCCCGAAGAGGACCGCGACAAGGTTTGCGAAGATCGTGTTCTCCCCGAGATACATCCCGAGGATGTTCTCGGGAAGGAGGGCTGTGAGCACTCCCGCAACGAAGATCCCGACGAACAGGAGCGGGAAGATCTTCCTCATGAAATCCCAGGTCTCCGAGAGCCACATTCCCCGCTCATCCGGGCCGAACCATCTCCAGGCCTCCATTGCGACGAGCGCGACCAGGCATGGGAGGATGATGAACCGGAGGGGGATACCGGCGAACGTGTTCTCCATGAAGATACGCCAGGTGCCGACGAACAGGACTGCCACGAGGGTTCCGATGAAGAGGGCGACCTTTCGCTGGTCGCTTTCCGTCCCCGGCTCGCATGAACACGTGATGGGAGCGTCAGGCGTCGTCTCAGGGCGCTTCTCCGGAAAGAGCGCGGAGATGATCAGGCCGATGAAGACGGCAAAGATGATCGAGAGCGTGATGCGTGCGAGGGCGAAGTCCGCCCCGATCACGCTCCACGTGAGTGAGACGGCGAGGATGTTCGTGCCCGGGGCGGTGTACAGGAAGGCGATCGCCGGCCCGATTCCGGCGCCTTTCTTCTTGATCCCGGCAAAGAGAGGGAGGATCGTGCAGGAACAGACGGCGAGGAGAAGCCCGGAGGCGACCGCAACCGGGTACGCGATCCACCGCGAGGTCTTCTCGCCGAGATACTTCGTGATCGCCTCCTTCTGCAGGAGCGCGTTCATCGCGCCCGCGATAAAGAACGCGGGGATCAGGCAGGTGGCCACGTGCGCCGTGATGTACTCGATCAGGGCGGTGGTGCCTCCTGCAACGATGGTGATGAGCAGGTCTTCAAACATTGTGTTCGCCCCCAGTAAAGAGCGTGATCCTCACCGCGATTGGGGTGGGAGATCCTGGAAAGAGATGAAGGGCCGGCAGGCACGACTCTGAAAACGCCGGTCCCGAAAAAACCTGATGGATACTGATGGCAAACCTTGAGATGATGGGCATGACTGAGGTGATCGGCATGACGGGTGGAGCTCCATCTCTCGCTCCCCGCCCGTTTGAAGACGTTCTGAGCATCATTCCAATCATCAGCACCACCCAAACAGGCTCTGCCGCATAATTTGAAACGTTGTGAACTTCCTGTTGTTCACATCTATTCCATCACCGATCAACCTGTGTTTGTCCGGTTGCCGCGTTGTGTCCTCTGTTCCCTGGACCCCGTCTACCGGACGATCAGAACGGGCACCCGGGAATTCCGCATGGTTCCTTCAGAGACACTTCCCAGCAGCATCGAGCTGATCCTGCCTCGTCCCTGCGCTCCCATGACGATCAGGGAGACCTTCTCATCCTCTGCCATCCTGCAGATCTCCCGTGACGGCTTTCCGAACTCGATCCGTACCGTTGTCTTCAGGCCGGCACCTTCAAAGCGGGATCGATCAGCCTCGGCAGCACGTTCCCTGTCCTGAATGATGTCCCCCAGGACGTCCCTCTTGAACTCATCAGGATCGAACCCGGCCTTCTTCGAGAATTTCACCATATCCCCCAGCGCGGAATCATCGACGACATGAAGGATGATCACCTCCTTTGCATCCGCCTCGCGGAGTTTTATGATGTACTCAACACTCTTTCCGGCACACTCCGAGAAGTCAGTGGGGAAAAGGATTTTTTCAAACATCGGTCACCTCGTTCATCCGTCCGTGTATCCTCTTCGGGAAAACGCCTCGCAGGACAGTCATCCCTGCACCATCATCCGGTGCCGCTCTCCTGGCTTTATTCCTGCCTGCCCGGAGGATCGGAAAGATCGGCGCTCTTCCCGACCCCCCTCCAGCAGGCGGAGACCACGGTCTCGATATCGTCCGGGGTATAGGACTTCGACGGCCCCTTCCCGATCCCGAGATCGGTCACGATGACGTGCTGAGCCGGCACCACACCCTGCGCCAGCGCGATCTTCTTCGCGCACTGCAGGGGGCATCCATCGATCACGACCACCTCATCGGCATTCATTGCGCTCTTCACCAGCCCCTCGTCCCCGATCGCCAGCTTGGCGACGCAGGCAATGCTGCCGTATCCCTCTTCGGTCAGCTCGACGGCTGCGAGGTTGGAGAGCTGTCCCGTGTTCGCCTGTCCGGCACAGGGGAAGATGATCCGTCCCGGCTCGTTCTCACCGCACGTGCAGGTGGGTATCTTTGTCATCGTCTCACCCCCTCAGCATTCGAATGAGTTCGTCCACAGTCGCGACGCGGCCCGAGAGCCGCAACGTTCCGTCGATATAGAGTGCCGGCGTGCTCATCACACCGCGTTCGATCAGCTCGTCCAGCGAGTCAACCTTGAACACTTCGGCCTCCATGCCGAGGGACTTGACCGCCTCCTGGACGTTGGCATACAGCCGCTTGCATTTCGCGCATCCCGTTCCCAGCACTTCGATCTTCGTCATGCCGTGCTCCTATAGTGCAGAGGGTTCAATAAAACTTGTGGCCCTCTCATGGTGCTTCCCACGTGGCCATCTCTCCCCACAGCGCTTCGTGTGACTCCTGTCGGGCCCGGTCATCGGCTGCCCGATCCCGGGCCACGCAGGGCATCCTGCCTCGGGCCTGCAGCCAACCTGGATGACCCGTGCCGGGGTGGCAACCACCCCGCGCCTGGCGATACGATCCGGGTCCTCGAACCGCATCAGGTTAGCCGTCGTTCCCAGCTCTCGAAAGGCCTCCTCCACGTTCGACTGCATCATTTCACACCGGACTTTGTCCGTGCGGGTATATCGATCGTTCCCACCGTCTTCACCTCAGATCCCCGAGATCCCGAAGAGGAACCCGCCGATCGTGGCGAAGACGACGACGAGCGTGGCATAGGTCAGGGTCTTGCGCACCCCCACGATACGCTGGATCACCAGCAGGCTCGGGAGGCTGATCGTCGGCCCTGCCAGGAGCAGGGAGAGGGCCGGGCCCCTGGCCATGATCCCGGCCGTGTACCCGAACGTGGTGCCGATGATGGGGACCTCGAGCAGGGTCGGCATGTACAGGATCGCTCCGATGAGCGAGGCGATCAGGCACGAGAGGGGGCTGTTCGTGCCGATGAACGGCCGAAAGGTCTCGGGGGGGAGGAAGTAGGCGAGCATGCCGAGCAGGAAGGTACCCGCGAGCAGGATCGGAAAGATCTTTCTGGTCAGGAACCAGGTCTCGAGGCCCCATTCGGTCACCTCGTCCCGGGAGAAGTGGTAGATCAGCAGATACGCGACTGCGAGCGAGAGCGCGTAGACGACCAGGAGCCGGATCAGGACGTCGAACGAGGAGGTCCCCACGAGCAGGATCGCGAGGAGGAGACCGAAGAAGGCGAGCGTGACCCGGTTCGAGCGCTCGTCCGCGCACGGTATGGTCGGTACCGGTGCTTTGGCCCGACTCGCCACCGCCTCCTCCTGCCGGTAGATCCGGGTCATGATCAGGCCGATGGCGATCGAGCTTGCGACGGCGAGCACTCCCCGGGCGATCCCGATGTCGAGGCCGAGCACCTGGGCCGAGTAGATGATGGCCAGGATGTTGATCGCGGGCCCTGCGTAGAGGAACGTGAACGCCGGCCCGATCCCTGCCCCCTTCTTCAGGAGTCCGGCGAACATGGGCAGGATCGTACAGCTGCAGACAGCGAGCACCGTGCCCGAGACGGAGGCGATCCCGTATGCGATCCGCTTGTCCGCCTCCGGGCTGAAGTACTTCAGGATCGCATCCTTCCTGAGAAAGGCCGCGATCCCACCGGCGATGAAGAACGCCGGTACGAGACAGGTGATCACGTGTGCCGAGAGGTAATCGAGGAGCGTCTCCCATCCCAGGAGCAGGGATCCGGTGATCAGCCCAGCGATGTCCGTCATGTATTCCTCGCGTACTTCAAATTGGTTGGATTATGCCGTTTCGGGGTCATCGTCATTCTCCGGGCGTCGCCGGGCATTCCTCAGCCGCAACTGTTCGATGAGGGCAAGGGCCCGCTCCTTCGCTGCCGCTTCCCTCTCGTCCTTCGGCACGGCCCATGGCTGGGTAACCTTCCAGGTCAGCTTCCCGCCGATCGGCTCGGCCGGGTACGCGCCGGGATCGCCGAGGAGCTGCCCTCTGAACTCCGTCGGTGTCTCCTGGTAGCAGGCGCGGATCGCGGCCCGGAGGGTCGGGATGTCCTGGAACTGGCAGTCGACAAGTGTCACCTGGTCGAGGAACCGGTTCACGACCTTGCGGGGTACGTTGTAGAGCGTGGGGAACGGGGCGTCCGTTCCGATGATCCGGCCCCTCTCATCGATTCCATTCGCAAAGAGCGCCTTCAGGGCCTCGCCCGTGCGGTGCCCTTCAGACTCGGGGCCGGTGAGGACGAGGTACCGGATGTTCGGGTTGCCGACGATGTTCCAGGTGATCTTCTCGAACCCGATGTTCGGGGTCTGGACCGTCCCCGAGAGCGCGGCCCCGCTCTCGACGCCGGCGCGGACTATCGCCTCGATCTCGGGTGGGATCTTATCCTCGTCCGTGTTCAGGATGACGACGACCGCGACCGGCGAGAAGTCGTTCCCCCGAAGGTACCGGCCCTCCTCCGAGGGATAATCGGGATGCGGCTGGACCTTGCGGCTCGACTGCATCTCAGGCGTGGTTCCCACCACCATGGGCACCGCCGATCCTGGCTCCGGACTCGTCCCGCACTGGGCGGAAGGCAATACAGCGTTCCTCCCCGGCCCCGGTGGCGGCAGGAGGGTCAGTGAGGCTCGCGTGAATTGTCGGCTTCGCCCATGGGAACAACAGGCGGTTCGCACCTGCCGCGTTGCAGCCCGTGACCACCACGTCCATCACCTCGCCGATGAACCTGCCAGGGTCCCTGGACCGCTGGCCGGAGATGTCGATCCCGACCCCGGTCATCTCCTGTACCGCGAGCAGGCTGGTGTTGGAAGCGGCCCTACCGGCGCTGAAGGCCCCGTACTGGTCGCCGTACCGGGCCCGAGGGTAGCCCTCGCCCCTCTGCGAACAGCCCGCGTTATGCGTGCCGGTGAGGAGGACGCGCGGCCGGGTCACGCCATCACACGCTCCCGCAGGAGTGCTCGTCGACGAGGGCTTTCTTCAGGGCGAAGAAGGCGTGCTTCTCACGCGAGTGGGGGAGGGCGCGCTTGTTCAGGTACTCGAGGTGCTCGACGATGACCGGCAGGAAAGAGGCCGGGAACCCGACCACGGTCTCGTTCGGACCGATGTCGGTGGCATCCCGGCACCCGTAGCACCCGAGACCGTAGTTGAGCCGGTGCTTGAGGAACGGGATGATCGTCGAGTCGACGCAGGTCGCCTGAAGGACAGCCGTCGAGGACGGCACCCGTTGCCCGCCCGTGGCGTGCATGTAGGCGAGGACGATCCACATCAGCCGTTCGACCTCGTCCTCGACGACCACGAGGTCGGGGACCGATTCGGCCTGGTCAAGCGGGAAGACGTCGATCTGCCGGATCGAGCCGGGCTCGAGCACAGGCATCTGCCCAAACATGGTCCTGCCGACCGCTTCCTCGGATGTGATCCCGAAGCCGACGAGCCCCTTACCACTCTCGAGCGGCGGCGGTAGCGGGCGGAACCCGAATGCCCGGGCCGCGGCCGGGCAGGTGATGGTCGAGGCATTCACAACCACGTGGTCGCCGTGGCGGGCCCGCATCAGGGCCTGGCAGTAGCGGTGGCCGGTCGCGGGAACGGCGCCCGGCACCGGTTCGTCGGTCGTGAGCAGGCGGACGCCGATGGCCGGGCCGTGAAGGCCCAGGATCTCTTTCATCGTCGTTCCCATCTTTCGAATCTCGTCGGATGTTGTCATGGTATCTTTTCTTCCCTCTCAGTTTCATGTTCTGCAGGCAGTGCAGATGCGGTTCATATGACCCCCTGGTCGACGGCGCACGTCGCTCCGGGCGAATCCGGGTACCATCGCCTCTTGAGCCAGAGCGCGACGTTGACCAGGCTGATCAGTACCGGCACCTCGACGAGGGGACCGATCACGGTCGCGAACGCGACCTGCGACCCGATCCCGAAGACCGCGACGGCGACCGCGATCGCGAGCTCGAAGTTGTTCGAGGCTGCCGTGAACGAGAGACTGGCCGAGCGCGGGTAGTCGACGCCGAGCCGGTGGCTCATCCAGAACGACGCGAAGAACATGACCACGAAGTAGAGCAGGAGCGGGATTGCGACCCGGAGCACGTCGAGCGGCACCTGGACGATGTACTCGCCCTTCAGGCTGAACATCACGATGATCGTGAAGAGCAGGGCGATCAGCGTGAGCGGTGAGATCCGCGGGATAAACCGGGTCTCGTACCATTCCCGTCCCTGCTGGCGGATCAGCGTGAACCGGGTGATGATGCCGGCGATGAATGGGATGCCGAGGTAGATGAAGACCGAGACGGCGATCTCACCAATGGTGATGGCGACGGCCGTGCCTGTCCCGACGCCGAGCAATGGTGGCAGGACGGTGATGAAGATGTACGCATAGACCGAGTAGAGGAAGACCTGGAAGACCGAGTTGAGACCGACGATCGCAGCGCAGTAGTCGCAGCTCCCACCGGCCAGATCGTTCCAGACGATCACCATCGCGATGCACCGCGCGAGCCCGACCAGGATCAGCCCGTACATCAGCTCGGGATAGCCGGAGAGAAAGAGGGCCGCGAGCGCGAACATCAGGATCGGCCCGACGATCCAGTTCAGGACGAGCGAGAGGCTGAGAACCCTTTTATCGCGGAAGACTGTGCCGAGTTCCTCGTACCGGACCTTCGCGAGCGGCGGATACATCATCACGATCAGGCCGATCGCGATCGGGATCGAGGTCGTGCCGACCGAGAAACCCGTGATCACCCTCGAGATCCAGGGCACGAAGTACCCGATCCCGATCCCGATCGCCATCGCGAGGAAGATCCAGAGGGTCAGGTACCGGTCCAGGAACGAGAGTCGTTTTCTGGTATCAGTCATGTTGGTTTTCCATCCCTGTATTGAGTTCACCGGGCTGAACGGTGCCACCGTCCAGCCGTCCTTTTCTCATGGTATAGAGCTGGTCGCACTCTGCTCCCAATGCAATCAGCCCTGCGTCAACCGCCTCGGGGGGCAGGGCGCGGAGGAGCTCGCGGACGTGGATCAGCCCCGCCGTCTCCTTGTCACAGGTCCGTCCGAGACGGGGCGCGCGACAGTGGTGGCAGATCCGGAGGCCGAAGTGCCGGAGCATCGCCGGGGAGAGGTACTGGCCGACGAGCTCGGCTGCTGCTGCAACCGTCGACCCGCAGGGCGACCCGTGCAACACCTCGAGCCGCACGAGCCTGCCGTCGCGGACCGTGGCGGCGAACCGGGGCCTGCCAAACGCGCGGGCGAAGGCGTCGATCGCGTCCGATCCGGTCGTCGGCTCGAGCGAACACATGGTCTCGGGTGCGATGACGTCCGGGTTGATGCACCGGGCCTGCCGGGTGAAGCCGGGGCCGAACGAGACGCCGAGGATCACGGGCCGGCCCTTCTCAACGAGCGCGAGCGCCTGCGCGGGCGAGCGGAGATAGGAGAGGTAGAGGTCGGCCTCGGGCACCTCGATCGCGACATCGTCCACGACGTTCGGTGCAAGCGGCTCGACCAGGACGAACTCCGTCGGGAACCGGGCCATGCACTGCTCGAAGGCCCGGTCGCCGAACGCGCCGTCTGAGACGATGCATACCCGTATCGTCTCCTGTATCGCCTGGTCTCTTTCCGTCTCGATCATCGGTATCCCCCGTATGGCCTCAGGGTGCTCCCGTCTCCCGACCACTTCCGGGGGACGTTCATCGCTGCTCCGTTGCATCGAGCACAGCCCGCATCACCGTCTCGATCTCGGTATACCTGACCTCGGCCCGTCCGTCCTTGACGATCCCGAGCTCGATGGCCATCAGTCGGACCGCGGGTTCGACGCCGGCCTCGGCCGCCCTCCGGCTGCCGCAGCAGTCCTCGCACCCGTCGAGTGCGATCACGAGGTCCGCACCTTCGGTAGCATCCGCGATCGCGTCGGGCCCGGCCTGGGCCCGCACCCACTGGACCCGGCCCGGTCGGTGTTTCAGGACGTGCTGGGCGACCGCTGTCGTGAGCCGGCCGACGTTCGAGAGGCCTGAGCAGGTGATCAGCGTGACCGTCACTCCATCACCCGCAGCAGCCGCTTCCGCCACCCGTGCCGCACCCGCACCCGCAGCCCCCCTCGCTGTCGGCCGGTGGCTGCTTTGGGTCGGTTCCTGTGGAGGACGCCGTCTCCGCGGCCCTGACCACCCGGTCAATCTCCTCGTCCCTGAGGGTCAGGTCCCCGCTCTTTTCGATACCGAGATCGGTGACCACCACGTGTCGGTTCGGTGCGACTCCTGCCGCCTCGAGGGTCTTCTTCACGCAGCCCACCTCGCATCCGTCGATCGCGACCACCTCGTCGGCCAGTCTCGCCGCCGTGACGAACCCTTTCTGGCCGCTTCCGACGCCGCCGAGACAGCCGATCCGGCCGGTGCCCCGCTGCGTCATGCGGACGGCGGCGGCGTTCGCGAGCTGGCCGGTGTTCGACGCGCCGGCGCAACCGTACACGACGGTCTGTTTCGGCCTCTCTCCCGCCATCGTCTATGCCCCCTCCGTCAGCAGTTCTTTGATCTCCCTGACGGACGCCACGCGTCCCGCGACCTTTATCTGCCCGTCGAGCGCGAGCGCAGGGGTGAAGATGATCCCGCGGCTCATGATCTCGGCGATATCATTGACCCGGACGATCTCGACCGTGATACCGGTCTCCCGTACCGCATCCGCGACATGCTTCTCGAGCTGATGGCACTTGGTGCACCCTGTACCGAAGATCTCAATCTTCATGGTATCCCTCCCTGATCGTGGTATTTCATGTATTCCTGATACACCGCCGCTGCATAGGCCTCAGCGGCCGACGGCGGGACATAATTGAACATCTTCACGCGCCGTATCAGCTCGGCTCGGACGACAGCGTCATCGGTCAGCCCGAGGTCGCGAACCTCGGAAAAGACGAGGTCGAGCATGGAGAGCCCGACGGTGGCGCCGTTTACAACCACGGGCCTGACCCGTCGCATCGCTTCGGCGGCGCAGCATGGAACATCCCTGTTCATCATCGTGTCACCATGATCCAGTTAAACAGATAGCCCACCGTGATGATTCCGGTCCCGACGATGGTGATGAAGACCGCAAGCAGGCGCGGCTTGAGCACCTTCCGGAGCAGGATCATCTCGGGGAGAGAGAGCGCCGTCACGGCCATCATGAACGCGAGGGCGGTGCCAAGCGCAACACCGGCGCGGGTCAGCTCGGAGACGAGCGGGAGTATCCCGGCCGCATTCGAGTAGAGCGGAATCCCGATCAGCACGGCGATGATCACCGAGAAGGGGTTGCCCGGGCCGGCATACTGCGCCAGTGCTCCAGCCGGGATCCATCCGTGCATCAACGCGCCGATACCGATGCCGATCACGACGTAGATCCAGATCCGTCGGAGTATGTCGAGCGATGCCTCCCAGGAACGGGACAGACGCTCTCCGGGCGTTGGCTGTTCACCCTCGTTGCTGGAGGTGCCGACCCTGATCTGGTAGACATACTCCTCGACGTACTTCTCCATACCGAGCCGGCCGATCACGATCCCGGCGGCGATCGCGATCACCACACCTGCTGAGATGTAGATCAGTGCAATCTCCCATCCAAAGAGCCCCCAGAGCATGCCGAGCGCGATCTCGTTCACCATCGGTGCCGAGATCAGGAACGAGAACGTGATCCCGAGAGGGATCCCGGCCTCGACGAAGCCGATGAAGAGTGGCACGGCAGAGCAGGAACAGAACGGTGTCACGATCCCCAGGAGTGCGGCCAGGACGTTACCGACGAGGGTTGAGCCCTTCCGTTCGGCCAGCCAGGCCCGCGTCTTCTCGGGGGAGAAGAACGAGCGGATGAACGTGATCCCGAAGATGATCACCGCCAGCAGAATGAAGATCTTGACCGTGTCGAAGATGAAGAAGTTCAGGGCCGAGGCGGCCGGCGATGTCGGGGAGAGTCCGAGGAGACCGTAGGTGAACCAGTCCACCACCGCCTGCCAGGGTTCAAACACCACCGACTTCACCTCCCGCTCCATGCACGGGCCGTTCGAATGGAGAAATGGCCCTCACCCTCCCCAGCGTAGCGCCCAGCAGGGGCAGTCGCCCCCGGGCCTTTGCTCCGTCGCGCCCTGGCACGCGCCGTACCTTGCGCCCGGCCCTGAGCAGAGGCAGGGGGCACCGCTCGTGATTCGGCAGTTCAGATTTCCCGATACACGGGCGAAAGATCCTGTTGTCCAAGAGAGTCACCATCCGGCCTCGACCGCAAGAGTTCAACTATATTTGAATACTCGCGGGATATATATCTTGGGTCTGCGCACACGGTCGAACCCTCTGTCGCTGGTCTCCCGGGCGGCGACGATCCCCCCCCACGGTGGAGTCACCGCCCCCGCGCCCCGTTCCGATTCCTCTTCAGCCCCTCCGTGTCTATCCTCAGTAGTTCGCTAATTTTGTAGAGGCCCAGATGTATCTCCGATCGTTGATCTGAGGAGAAAAGCGGCAGATCTATATACTTCGCAGGCTGCCCCTCATGGTTCCCCAACCCAGGGGCAGTA
>Ga0116186_1001894_pt1 | contig 19875 bp, 13 predicted proteins | sample AD_JPNNA4_MetaG_FD_89806 | JGI IMG/M metagenome (GOLD analysis project Ga0116186, IMG submission 89806) | Active sludge microbial communities of municipal wastewater-treating anaerobic digesters from Japan - AD_JPNNA4_MetaG | ecosystem: Engineered > Bioreactor > Anaerobic > Digestate | place...
GCAGCAAATTCATATTAAATTAGGTCAACCTGATCGAACTAACTATTATTTAAGCAATGCTTATGAGACTTTTTTCAATTATGGTTTAGTTATTCAATATAATTCTGATAAGACCATTAACAATATACTTGTTACCCATCTTATTTCAGGGCCGTTATTTAAAGGTAAAATATTTGGTATATCTTTAGGAGATTCAGTAGAACAATGCTTATCGTTGTGGGGTAATTCGGAAAAAATAGATTCTACCCCTTACCTTTACTCAAAAATACGTTGGCATTATAAAGGTTATCAAATTGAAGTCGAAGCATGGGATGAAAATGGAACAGACAAAAACTTCGGCACATATAAGAAAGGTTTCATTAAGAGCATAAAAATAAGTAATTAAAATTCTATGTCTGATAAGGTCAAATAGGCAGAAAAAAGGAACTACTTATAGAAGAAAAACGGAAGAAGTAAAAGATACTTCTGGAGTTCCTCTTTATGTTTCTACGATTACTATTAATTCTAATATGGAGGTCTTATAATTATGTTATTAAAAAAATATATGTTCTTTATCGAAGTTTTATTAATTTTACTAGTTATATCTTTACCTGTATATGCAGAAACAATAGAAGATTGGATTAGTAAAGGTGACAAACTCTGCTTTGAAGAATGTAACTATGAAGAAGCTATTAAATATTATGATAAAATACTAGAAATTGATCCTACATATACTAAAGCATTAGTAGGAAAAGGAATTTCGTTAGGTTTTTTAGATAAGTATCAAGAAGCTCTAAAATATATTGATAAAGCTTTAGAGTATAATCCTAAATATGATTATGGATATTATGGTAAAGGTGTTATTTTGGGATTACAGGATAAATATCAGGAAGCTCTAAAATATTTTGATAAAGCTTTAGGGATTAATTCTAAATATAGTGATGTTTTTACAGATAAAGCAGTAACACTGGGAGTACATGGTAAATATGAAGAAGCATTTAAATATATAAATAAGGGTTTAGAAATTAATCCTAACGATGCTCATTTGTTAAACGGTAAAGGTGTTATCTTATTATTACAAGAAAAGCCTGAAGAAGCTATTAAATATTTTGATAAAGCACTAAAAGTTAATCCTAAATATGTTAAAGCTTTGGAGAATAAGGGTATATCTCTCTCTTTATTAGGTAAATATGAAGAAGGCATTAAATATTGTGATGAAGTATTAAAAATTAACTTTAAAAATAGTTTTGCTTGGATTATAAAAGGAAATGCTTTGTCTAACTTAAAAAGAAATAAAGAAGCTATAAAATGCTTTGATACAGCTATAAAACTTAAACCCCAAAATAGTAATATATGGTTTTACAAGGCATTAACTTTAGAAAGACAGGGCAAATACGAAGAAGCAATAAAATGTTATGATAAAACAATAGAACTCAACTCTAAATATGCTGATGCTTGGAATAATAAAGGAGTTATTTTAGGAAATTCAGAAAAATATGAAGAAGCCATTAAATGTTTTGATAAAGCAATAGAGATTGACCCTGAATATACTGATGCGTTAAATAATAAACAAATAGTTTTAAAGAACGTAGACGCAAACAAAAAAAACGAAGAGTGTATTCAAGGGAATGACAAGATAGCTGAAAGTAATAATATTAAGATAAAAGATTTAAAAACACTTGTTATACACATAGCATCCACAGCAACTGATAGTAAATATAATGGATACGTTTGTTTAAAAGATGGTGTGCTATATACATATTTAGAAGATTTGAAGCAGCATATGCTTTTTAATTATGAATATTCAGAGAAAAAATTAAAAGTCCACCTTAGTTCTTCTACTATTGAATACAACAACTCTATGATTAGAGAGGGGCCTGATATATATATACCGCTGATAACTTTCTGTCATGCTTTAGGGTTTAATTCAAATTATAGTGAATCTACAAATATATTAGAAATAAAACAAAATCTTAAGGGTTCAACTACATTTGGGAGTGGGTCAGATGATTTAATAGTTCCTAAAGTTAGAATGGGTAATATATATCTTTTTATGACTACAGATCAATTAATAAAGCAAATAGGTGAACCTGATAAAGTAGTCCCTGCAGAGGGGTATGGTTATACGCTGTATTATCACAATTATAAATTAATAATTGACGCAGATCTTACTTATAAAATAAGAATGATTATATCTATGAATCCTTATCTTTCAGATAGGAGTGGCATAGCAATAGGGGCAGATATTGATACAGTATTAAATTGTTATCCCGGAAATTATTTAAACAAAGATTCTATAGTCGATTTAAACCAAGGAATAATATTTGATTTTAACTCAAAAGGCATGGTTGATGCTATATCAATATGTGATCCAGGTTATTATGAAATTTTAATTAAATATTTCAATCGTTAAAAATAAAAGTTGACTTTAATATGGGGGTAGTGAGAGCAAGCGTGTTACTGAGGGCAAAGTAAATAAATATTTATTATAAACAAACTTTTAGAATAATTCTTTAATTATTATATCTAAAATTATCAAAATATATTAGCGGACATAAAAATATGTATTTTATGGGTATAATGTCCGCTAATTCAATTTAGTGGACATGCTGCAATATCATTATTTAACTGAGGTTCGATGCCAGAGGTATTAGGTTTTTCTGTTTTTAAAGTTATTCAATACTCAACTTTTGTTTACTTTGCCCCTGGTGACACGCTTGCTCTTACTCTGGGCCTATTTATTTAGATTTTTTTTAATGTTGGGTATTTTTGCCCAACCCCTCGAAAAGGCCGGTAGGATTTTTAAGTCAAATACTTTTCTTCCAAAATATCAATAATTTTTTGAATATCAATTGTATTTTCTTTTTTATGAAATTTATATCTTCCATAAAGATTAATATGCCTCCATGCTACAGGTGATATTTTTTTTATCAAATCAATTTTTTCATAATCTTTTGTCTTTTCAGCATTTTCAATCAGACCGGAAAGAATAATACCATTGTATAAAATAATAGAGTTTGCAATAAGTCTGGTACATTCACTCCATACCTGCTGTTCTACATCAGTCTTGACTCTGAATTTCCCAAGATTATCATAACGAATAGCTCTTTTCAGCTTGTGATAACTTTCTCCTCGATTAATAACTTTTTGAATAATACGTCTTAGTTCGATAGAATCAATATAATTCAGGATATGAACACTTTTAATAATGTTATCCAGTTCTACAAGAGCTTTTTTGGCTTTATTTCTTCTTTTATAAGAATTTAATTTTCTGATAATTGTACTTTGAGTTGTGGATTTTAAAGCGAGAGAAGCTATGATTTTCTGAATATTTTCCCATTCTTCTTTTATGATTTCGGTTTTTATCCTTCTAATAGGTTTAAAAAGAAAGTCCTGATATTCATTTATACTTTTGAAGCTGTAAATCATTTTCGATTTACTATTTAAATTCTTATAACGTGGAGCAAACATATATCCAAATAAATAAAGAAGTATAAAGTTTATCTGATTTATTCCCATAGAATCTGTTGAATGCATAGAGGGGATAATATCAGAAGTATTATTAAAAAGTAAGTCCAGGACATAATGGCTTTCATGTTCATTTGCGCCAATAATTTTAGAATTTATAGGAACATGGTTGGCTACCAGAGTATAAGAAGAGATGCCTTTATTTAGTCCGAAATATTTAGAAGAATACCGGGAATTTATAGTCTCAAATTGTGTCTCAAATTTCTGTCCATCACTACTGGAATGAATAATACCCTCTTGAACATTATAATATTTGAAGACAGGCAGCTTCGCTATAGCATTACTTATTTTATCATTGGCAGCTTTAAGAGTCTCAGGTCTAATAAAGCTATTGGCTGTATGGCTTAATTCATTATAGCTAATATCTGAAATCCCTGCCATTTTACCAAGACCCATATTTGTTCCGTAGGCGATAATACAGGCAGAAATTTTGTGTTCATGTACTTCACTCTTGATGAATCTATCTAAAATATGAGTAAATGAGGAGATAAAACCAGCTTTTTCATTTACAAAGTAGAGCACATCACTAATTCCAATTTGATTTATATGAGCATACATGGGGTCATTTGTTTTCTCTTCTTTCTTTTTATATGGTAGAGTCCATTTAAGATTATCTCCTTTCCCTGTAATTTTAATATGAGGATTCTGTCCATCCTGAATTCTTTTATTTACTGTATAGATTTTATTATCAAGTTCTTCTCTTAAAGAATTCAATAGATTATCAACAGGCTCATACAAATAAGGAATATCAATATTTCGTATGAGTTCCTCTTTTTGTTGCCAGGTTGTATTATCAATAAGATCCTCTTCAAAGCTTTTAAAGTTCTGGCTACTGCTAATAAAGACTTCTCCAGCTTCTAATTTGTCTTTTAAGAGGCGATATATGGAGAATTCATATTTATCAACATTTAGCTCTTTACGTTTTACATATTTTCCATTTATTTCTATAACTTTATCTTCATAAAGATATTTTCTGAATTTTGATGTTATAAATTCACAGGGAATTTCCGTAGATGAGAACTGATTTAAACTTTTGTTATTTGTAAATGCCTTTTTCAGAAATATTACTGCTTTCATAAGGAAATCTTCTTTATTATGATTTTCAAAGTCAATATTAATAAAAATGTATCGTAAATTTATCTTGAACTTATGAGCCAATTCCACATAATGATCCCACTCATACTCAATAGTATCAAACCTCGTTTTAGAAATATATGAGGATAGAAAAGAAATTTTATCTTTTTCTATAATAGTAAAAGCAAATTCCTTGATTTTTTTGAATTCAATTTCTTCCGGTATAGTATCATCAACAAAAAGTTTCAAAATTTTGCCTGCATTTTTTAGATGTTTATTGCCTTCTACTTTATACTCATAGATTTTTTCTTTTGCCTCGTCTTTTGCTTCATCTGTATATTTATTTATATAGTAAATAAAAGCATTTATCAGGTTATCATTAATCTTTTCGTAACGATTGAATATAAAGCAAGTTAAATAAATATAGACTATTTCTTTCTTCATTCTCCTTAATTTGTATACAGAGTAGTATTTTATAAGAGAGGAATAATATTTTATGTTTTCATTTGAGATCCCTATATCTTTCAGGAATTTACGGGCAATATAATATATTTCCCTTGTTATTTCTCTCTTTTCGACTTCTTGAGACATTTCTTTATGCCCGAAGTTTTGGGGTTCTTGCTTTAAAAGTGTAACTTTATGCAAGCCTTCTTCAGAAATAAGAAGATCATCTAAAATCTTCTGTCCTTCTTGTGAAAGTTGTTTCATAATGACAGTTCCCAATCGCTCTTTCTCTCTTGTAATAGCTTTACTTACAATAGTCTGCATTGTGCTGTAAGCTGGCACTATAATCTTTTCTTTTTCCAGATAGTTGAAAAGCTCTTTAAAAATATAAATTGGTTTTGCATGAATGGTTGCCAGGTAAAAAGCTTTCTCTTGAAGTTCTTTTTTTCTTTCCTGGTTACAAATTTGATAGTCTAAAAGTTTCAGAATGATTTTATATTGATCTTTTCTACTGGATTTTGGAAGTATCGTTTTTGTTATTTCTTCTTCTTTAAAGCGATATTTTTCAGAAATGTAATAAATATCATCTTTTACTTCTTGAAATTGAAATACAAAAAATCTCTTTTTTGCTTTGAAATATCCCAGTTGTAAGATAAAATAAATTTTAGATAAACTTGTTCGAAAATTTTCTAATTCTTCAATTTCTGATTGGTCCAGAAAAAAATATCTTACTCTCTCTTCATCTGTAAAACGTGGCAGACCATACAGTTCCTGAAGTTCATTTCTGTTAAGTATAGTCAATCTTCTTTCTGTTTCTTTCATGTTTACCTCTCCCATCATTCTTATCGTAAAAAGGATCTTTTATAATATAAGAAATATTCTCAAAAAATCACTGGTAATAATATAATAATTATTATATTTTTTCTATGAAAAATGCTTTTAAAGAGAATTGGAGTTATAAATATGAAAACAATTGGCTATCTCAGAGTATCTACACAAGAGCAGGATTTGAAAAAAAATAAAACAGATATAATTTTTCTTGCTAATGATAATAATTTAGGAACCGTACACTGGGTAGAAGAAAAAGTTTCCGGAAAGGTTCATTGGAAACAGCGCAAAATAGCGCAGGTTTTAGAGGAATTACAAAAAGGAGATAATCTTATTGTAAGTGAATTATCTCGATTAGGTCGTTCTATGCTGGAATGTGTGGAAATTTTATCTATTGCTTTACAAAAAGAAATTAATATATACGCTGTAAAAGGGAATTGGAAACTTGACAGTTCCATTCAATCCAAAATAATCGCTATGGTATTTTCTATGGCTTCTGAAATTGAAAGAGAACTAATCAGCCAGAGAACTAAAGAAGCTCTAAGAGTAATGAAAAGAGAAGGTTTCAAACTGGGAAGACCTAAAGGCCCTGGTAAAAGTAAATTAGATAAATATCGACCTGAAATTGAAGCTTTATTGAAAAATGGTTCTACACAAAAGTTTATAGCAAAACGATATGACACTACAGAAAGTAACTTGCATCGTTGGATGAAAAAACATAAATTACACCGAGGTAAATAAAGGGGAAGTTATATACTTAAAAATCCTACCGGCCTTTTCGAGGGGTTGGGCAAAAATACCCATGTTTAAGAAACATTCTCCCTATTTCCCCCAAAATACCCTTTTTACTACTCTCGTTCACCTTTTATTATGTCTGCCTCTAATATACAATCACGATTAAATATAATAGATTGATAATCACGCCCATCGTGACGAAAATTACTAGCATATTTAGTTAAATTAATAAATTTTGTTTCAGGTTTGCTAATAAGGTCTATTAGGTTTTCCGCATCTTCTTTTGTCAAACCTGCAATACATTGGTCTATTAATTTACCATCTTTGTCTTTTACATTAGTTTTAATAATAATATGGTATGCCATTATTCAATTCATCTCCTTTTATTTAAAATTCATCAACAATTTCTTTAATAATTATACTATACCTGTCTAGTTGGGGTAGTAGGAGCATATCTGTCACCAGGGGCAAAGTAAGAATTAAAGTCTTACCAATTCAAGTTTTTTATAAATCCATAAATAATTATATTATAAAGGTCAAATGTAGTAGAAATCGTATCAATATTCGTATTAAAAACAAAATAAAATAAATTGATTATATTAATGAGTTTTGATACAACCACCTTATCACTTACTTTCAACTACTTTGCCATTAGTGATACGGATGCTCCTACTACCTCGTGTAGGATTTCTCCTGTTTGTTAAATATCTATCTATATAATGTCATTGTATACCTAAGAAATTTATAAGTCAAGCTTTTTTTGAAAAAAATTTGTTTATACTAAAATATGTTAATTTTTATAGGGGTACGAAAACGATTAAGTAGGGTCAAGAGGTGGCACCTGAGAAATAAATCCTGGTTTCCACCTCCTGCCACATCAAACCGTACGTGAAGTTCTCCTTCATACGGCAGGCTCTAAATAAATGTAACGACAGCTATGATGAATATAGGCTTACTTACTTGTTTTTTTTAGATTACGTAATCTATCTGTCAACGGCAAATAAAAGTACACCACTTGCGGCAAATAAGATTACACCACCTCACCCAAAACCAGTAATTACAATAGTTTTTAAGATGAATTCGTGTAATATAACATTAGAAACTTCCCGCTATTATAGACGAAAATAGCGAAAAATTGCGGTGAATTTTTCTGTAATACCGGGAGGTCTCGATATTATAGAATTTAATTTTTTAACTTTACTCTCTTTCCAGCGGATGAGTCCTCCCATACTCAATCACATCATACCTCTGAGCAGTATAAAGATAAACCATGGTAGTCAAAATATACTCATGCCCCAGGAACCTTTGCAGAGTAGGAAGCCTCATAGAATTCTCATAACAATGAGTAGCATAAGCATGCCTCATGCTATGCGTGCTAAAAACCCTCCCCATAGCCTCATACTTCGCCGATATCCCCGTCATCTCCCCGGCACCTTCCACCACCCTGCGGATCTGCCTTAAGGTTATCCCAAATACAGACTCCTCCAGCCCCTTCCCTTCCTGCCATGCTTTAAGCTGCTCCAGAGTCCCCCTGTCAATTGCACAATAACGATCCTTATCACCTTTGCCGGCTCTCACAAACACAGTCTTATTATCATAAAAAATATCACAGAATCTGAGATTTTCTATTTCTTCAGCTCTCAACCCTGTAGCATAAAGAGTCCTTATTATCAAATTATTCCTGACAGCCAGCTTCCCTTTCTTATAGGCAGTCATGAGAGCCTGGCACTCCTCCCTTGAAAGAGTGGCTGGCAATTTCCTGTCACGATTCCAGCTCCAATCTGCAGGAAGTTTCCCGAACTCCTTTTTAAGCTCTGCCTTAATCTCTGCAATAGCACTTTTATATTTCCTGCCTGCCTGCTCTATATCTTCCGGCTGCTCACCCTGCCCCGGCTCATTATCAACTTTTTTCATAAGTCACCTCTCTATCAGATATTTCATTTATGCTTCTAAAATCGCTTCTAACGCATTTTAGACACAGCAAATGTAAATCTCATCCATGAAAACATTTCAGCCAATTCTGGAGGCTTATTTTAAAATTCTGACAAAATTTTCTCAAAAACCCCCTATTTTGATACATGTTCTGCCAAAAATCAACCTTACAAAAACCTCAAAAAACGCCTATTTTACGGCATTTTAGCCCCAATCTAGCCTATTTTAGCTCAAAAATGACCGATTTTTCGGGTGGATGTCCGCAAAATGACGAAGGAATTTCTCGGACATGTTTTTGCAAGCAATTTTTTTATCAATTACCCTCTTCCCAATCTATCACTTACAACCACAGAAGGTTTAAAAGAAGAAATCACCTGCTCAAGTAACATTGTTGAAGGACTATAAGGAGCCACCTTCTTTAAATCTTCAAAAAGTGGTATGGCAAGATCTATCTGGCCTGCAAACAGAAAATACCTGACCACAGTATCAGTAAATGCAATAAACTCACTTATATGGAAAACATCTCTTTCAGGATAGAGATCCCTCAAATTAGTTTTATCTTCAAAAATATCAGGCACCTTTTCCCCTTCACCCTTTTTAAGCAATACATTGGCATAACCAACTTTTGCAAAAAGATATTCAGGAAATTTATTATAACACTCTATTATTGTCTCTTCCGCCTTTGACATATCACCAATTAATAGATAAGCATTACTCAGGTAATTATAAAACAAAGGAATATGAGGATATCCTTCTATCAATTTCAATAGCTCAGGAATAACATCTCCAGGGGTAAAGCTAATTTTGCTGCGTAAGTCATTTATTTTACTCCTGATTTCAGCCGGCAATGCGACAACCCTTTCATCATCTACTTTCTGATTGGTAATCATATATTCAGGGAATTTTATATCCTTTGGCTTTTCTTCAACTCTCCATACACGTTTATCTTTCTCTCTTTCACTTCTTTTATTTTTCTTTTTCTTACTACCCATTTCCAAAAACCTTCTTTCTTTAAAAATGATAATACTGCTGAAGATTCAAATACTTATATACCACAGGAATTAACCAGGAAACACTGCAATCAAATCAATCACAAAAACCAGGTAGAAACTAACCTTTATTTCTAAAAAACTTCTCAATAAAATCTCTAAAGAACTTATAATAAATAGACCCCCAGAAAGGAGTATCCCTGTAATAAAATAATTCCTTACTCTTCACATTAAAAAGAACAGGCATTTCAAAGGCTGCAAAATGCTTCTTATAACTTCCCTGGACAAATTGCTTCGCATCTTCATCAATACCCGATGACACCAAAAGAGCAAAGGAAGTGACACAGGATAAAAAGCCCAATGGCAATCCATGATTATTCTTTATCGCATAATCAATTGCATGCCTGGAGAAACTCTCTATCACTTCCCTGGAGATATTATCCGCATAACCCATAATTGCAAAAATGTTCATCTGAGTTCCAAACCATAACAACTGAAACTCCTGTTTGGTTGCAACAACGACATTTAACCCGTCAATATTGTCATTCCTCAAAACAAATTTATCCCGTCTGAGTTTTTCATGGACAATTTCAAAATAAGTATTTTGATCAATATCCGGTGGATGAGGTTCTGGAGGCGGTGGATCTGGCGGCGGTACCGGCTCAGGAGGTTCTGGAACTGGTCCGGGTTCAGGAGGTTCTGGCGGCGGTGCTGGCACATCTTCATAAATTATATTACCTGTCTCCCTCTCTCTGGCAGCAAGATCCAGAAGATATTTACTGTCCTTTTCAGATAGCTCCAGCACTTTAGAAATATTCTCTAAAGTCTCATCATTGGGTGTAAACTCTCTTTTCCAGGATAAAAGCTTATATACATAAGTTTCATTCAAACCGGTCTTTTCTGCAAACTCTCTTTTGCTCCAGCCCTTTTCCTTAACCTTCTTACTTAAAACATTACTCAATATGCTTATCTGTTTTATATCTTCCACGTCACAATACCTCTCTCTTTTATTTTTCAGAATTATTCAATACATACAAAACTTTATCCTTTAAAGCCTCAAATAACCAGTTTAATACAGATAAACACTGACAAAATAAGCAAAAAAATCTGGCACGGACAATAATTCATCTGCACAAAATCTGGCACGATAAAAAGATTGTAAATCAACACCTTGCCAGATCTGGCACGATTATTAATTTTAACCCTGCTGAATCTGGCACGGCATTAATTTTAATAGCACAAAACCTGGCACGATATTATAATTTTGTCATGATCTGTTTTTATCCGTTGTCAGATTCGCATGAAGCCCTTTGGATAAAAGCAGGAAACTTTATTGATCTGTGGAATATGAAATATATAATAAAATAAAGCAGGTGAAGATGTCTTGTTATAAGGCAATTCACCTGCTCTATTTTTTACGATGAAAGGTAGATATGATTATGAGTAATAACGGCCTGTTAACAATAAAAGAAGCCTCAGACGTTTTTAAAATAAATCAAAGTACAATATACAAATATATTCAACAGGGGCGAATCCAAAGCGAATCGTTTTCTATTGGCGGAGTAAAAATAAAGAAAGTAAAAAAACAAGATTTGGAAAGTATTTTAATAAATAAAGCGAAACGGATTCTACAAACAGAAAACGAAAGCGATTCTCTTTCGTCAAAAGCGATTCGACGAAACGAAAGCGATTCGACGAAACCGATTCTACAAATAGAATCCTTAAAGGATACTTTGAAAGAAGTAGTAAAGCAAACTATTTCAGAAGAACGAAGCCAATTAATGAAGCCTATTGAAGAACAAGCCCTATATAGACTTGGAGGACTTGAAAAAGAAAATTTGTTCCTGAAACAAAAAGTAGAAACACTTATCCAGGAGCTAGAAAAATATAAAGCCTTACCCTGGCAAATAGAAGAAAGAGACGAAGAAATAAAATCACTGGAAACAAAGTTAAAAGAAGAAAAAGAAGCTTTTGAAGCAAGAACAATACAGGAAAAAAAAGAAGCTTTACAAAAAATAGAAGAAGAAAAAGAAGAAATTCTCAGAGTATATGAAGCAAAACTTCTGGAAGCAGAAGCAAAACAAATTGCTATTTCTGAAGCGTGGAAGAAAGAATTAGAACTAGCCAAAAAACCCTGGTGGAAATTCTGGTGACCATGAAATTTAAAAATCTTTTCCCCAGTAAAGGATAAACAAATAACAAAATAGAATACTCATGAGGCACTTTTGACAAGAAAATGAAGGAAAAATAGTCTAAAATTGAAGAACCGAGGCTGCGAACCCCGGCACCACTTTTTTAGATCTATTCCATTGACCCTAGATAAATATATTCTGACAGATATAATTTTCTAGGGAAAAGTGGAATTACCTTCTAAGAGATAAAAAACTTTGTAAAAGAAGGAGAATTTCAACCATGAACCTTTTAGAAAATTTATATAAATCCCTTTCCCATGAGAAAATATGGGGCCCGGATGGACTCACCCCTTTAAATAATTTCAAAGCCAATTCCGGCGGCTATACTGCCTGCTGCCCGAACCCGGCACATCCTGAGAAAAAGCCATCCTTTCTCATGAAAGAAGGCATACCTGCAGGCAAATGCCAGTCCTGCGGATATCATCTCACATGGTTTGATGCAGTAGCCATCCACTCAGGGCATAAAGACTGCATGGTAAAAGGCAGAGACTTCTGGCAGGTTTTAAATAATTTATCTGCTCTTAACGGAGGACTGCATATAGATTTCCCGCCGGAAGAAAAAGAATATTATGAACATCAGCATGAGATCCAGGATCTAAAAAACAAACTGCCGGGATATCTTCATAGTCAGCTTCTGGAAAGCTCATGGGCGGAAACAACAAGAACATATCTGGAACAAAGAGGAATACCGCTAAAATATCTTTCGCGATTCCCAATGATAGGTTTTTATCCATCAATAGAAGACATAGAACAATACCTGCTTTCAGAAGGTTTTAGCTCTGAAATAATACAGGAAAGCAACGTATTACAGAAATGTTTTCAAAACTGCTGCCTCATATTTACCTATAAAGACGAAATAGGAAATACTCTCGGCTTTAAAGGAAGAAAACCTTCTATCAAAGTAAAAGAGATAAAATATCAGAAAGGCTTTAAAGGTGAAATTAAAGACAGAGCTGTAATGGGTTTAGAGTGCTGCAACATTGCATTAAAAGACGGTGAAAGAATTGTCTGCCTTGAAGGAGAATTTGACTGGCTCACCGCCCAGGTAGCAAGCCTTAAACAGTATGATAAGACTGGCGAATTTATATGTTTTGGCGGGTCCGATGTGAAACCTTCGAAACTGGAAACACTTAAACGAGCAGGAGCAAGAGTGCTATATCTTTCTTTCGATCCAGACCAGGCCGGCAAGAAAGCCACTAAAGAAGCCATCAAATATGCAGAACAACTTGATTTATGCCCCTTTGTAGTAAATCTTCCTACCGGCTTAGATCCAGATGAATTCATAAAATCCCAGGGATTAGAAGCATATAAAAACTGTGTTAAAAACGCATCCATAGCCGGGGAATGGCTTAAACAAGAATTCTTCCAGAAATATCACAACCTGAATAAAGAAAACATAGAAAAAGCTAAAATAGACCTTATAGAAGAAGCTAAAAATCATAAAGGCTTTATCCTGGATTCTTTTATTGAATCTACAGCCAAAGAATTAAAAATAGATCAGGAACTTATCCGCCAGAGGATAGAACAGAGATTTCAGGAATTAAATAAAAAACAGGAAACAAAACCATTAAAAAATTATATACCGACTATACCGGCACTGGAAGATTTTATGATCCCTACCGGCTGGATACTTAACCTGAACGGATTAACAAAACTCTCTTTAAATAAAGACGGACTGAAAGAAACATTAGTAGCAACAGCACCTTTTTATGCATCTTCAAGATCTATAAACCTGGATTCTGCACAGGAGAAACTTGAATTGACCTACTTACGAGATGAATCCTGGAAAACCATCTATGAAGAGAGAGCAACACTTTTAGATCATAGAAAAGTGGTTCAACTGGCAGGAAAAGGATTCCCTGTAAACTCCCTTAACTGCAAAGAAATAGTCAACTTTATCAATAACTTTGAAGCCATAAATGACAAAATACTTCCAAAGAAAACAACTATATCAGGGTTTGGATGGAAAAAAGGAAAAGGCTCTCCTTTTTTCGTAATGCCTGAGAAAGCCTATGGCATAAATCGATCTATAGTATTTGAACCGGAAAGCCCTGGAGATGAACGACTTGCCAGAGCTTTAAGAAAAGAGGGGAACCTTAATAACTGGCTTAGAGGAATAAGACGATGTATTGATTATCCCAGGGTAATGTTTCATATATACGCTTCCCTCACTTCCCCACTATTAGAAATAATTGACGCTCCAAATTTCATAATAGATAACTGGGGATTAACCTCTATAGGAAAAACAACTGTTTTAGAAATAGCTGCTTCAGTATGGGGACTGCCTATAAAAGAATTAGGAGGATTAATCATTGCCTGGGATGCAACTAAAGTATCAATAGAACGTCTTGCATGTCTGTTTAATTTCCTGCCTCTACTCTTGGATGACTCTCAAACTGCAAATGAAAAAATTATAGCGATGATTCTCTATATGCTTGCAAATGGTGTGGGAAGATTCAGAGGAGCTCTAAAAGGCATTCAAAAAACATCAAACTGGAGAACTATTGCTTTCTCTACAGGTGAAAGAAGACTGAGCGAAGTAACAGAATATGAAGGAGCACAGGCGAGAATAATAGAGCTATACGGCTCACCATTTGATACTGAAAATAAATCAGAACTCATCTATAAAATAAAAGAAGATATTCATGCCAACTATGGCCTTGCGGGCCCACTTTTTATTGAAGAACTATTAAACAAAGGCTATCATGAATCAAACAAAGTTTTAAGAGAAGAATACAGACAGGCCACATCTGAATTAGCAAAGTTAGGAAAAAACAATGTTTCAGATCGTATGGCACAATACTTTGCATCTATCCAGGTCGCAGGAAGAATAGCAGAAGATGTCTTTCATTTTGGTGGAGAATCGCAAAAAATTGTAAGAAAAATGTTTGAATACACCTGTGGAGAAAATAAAGAAAGAGGAGATTACCCGCAGAGAGCTTTAGAACATATCATTTCATGGGTTCAGGGGAATCAAAATAGCTTTGACAGGCAAGACCAACTGGCAACAGTAGAAAGAGGAGAAATATTTGGAGTTATAAGAGAAGGAGAATACATAGGGATCTTTCCTCATAAATTTAAAGAAATAATTAAACGTAGCGAATTTGATAGTTCTTCTGTCATGAAAACTTTTAAAGAAAGAAAATGGATTCATACAACTAAAGGTACACATACCTATCCTGTAGGTTTTAGAAATAAAATGATTCGAATGATAAAAATTGACTGGAATTCCTTTAATAATCTATGGCAATAATCTTTATTTTTAATTTTTCTATATTTTTTTTATTTTTTTCCATGAGAAAAAATTTTTTATACTGTAAGGCTGTAAGGTATTATATTTTATATATATAAAATTAGTAATTACAATAATATAATACCTTACAGTTTACCTTACAGTTACCTTACAGCCCTTACAGTACCTTACAGTACCTTACAGCCCACCTTACAGCCCACCTTACAGCTTAAAATCCTTAAAAAATCTGACTTTTTGATTACCTTACAGTACTTACAGTACTTTTTTTATATTTTGCATGTATAAATAAAAAAAATTTATGTATGGGGAGCTCACATTTTGACATTTTTTTACTCTAACGCAATTTCACCTGTATTCATGCCGATTTGATAATCTATACGAAATTAGGAATCCCGCATGAATACATAAAATGACAGAAAAAAGTTTTTCCCGGCCCATCCCCCCTTCCCCGCCCATCATAACCTGCAAAAACTGCATCTACCGGCACAGCTCCGCAGATCCAATCCATTGCAAAAATAGGAGCTGCATAAGCTGTGCTTTGCAGCATGCAAAGCATGACAAAGATCTGCTGCAAACGGAGCCAGGTCCGGCTATGCTATAACTTTTACTGCAGGAGATATCCAGGGGAAGCAGCATGCCGTTAGTGCCGGCATCCGCCCCCTCCCCACCCATAATAACCATTCTGTCATGCTTTTAATTAAGGTTGCAGATAACCGATGCTCCTGACAGCCCACCCGGATTTGATTTTCTGCCCGCCCCACGACCGCCCTAGAAAATCAAATCCTCTTCCCACGCCTTAAAACCCTTCTGCCATGCTTATACCAAACTTTGCCGATAACCGTTAGTGCTGGCAACCCGCCCTGATTTGCTTTTCCTCCTGCCCCACGACCGCCCAGGAAAAGCAAATCTGCTTCCCACCCATCATAATTGTTCTTTCATGCTTATACCGAACTTTGTCGATAACCGTTAGTGCCAGCAACCCGCCCTGATTTGCTTTTCCTCCCGCCCCACGACCGCCCAGGAAAAGCAAATCTACTTCCCACCCATCATAATTGTTCTGTCAGGCTTGTACCGAACTTTGCCGATAACCGATGCTCCCGGCAACCCACCCTGATTTGCTTTTCCTCCCACCCCTCAACCGCCCAGGAAAAGCAAAATCTGCTTCCCACCCATCATAATTGTTCTGTCAGGCTTATACCGAATTTTGCCGATAACCGTCAGTGCCGGAAACCCGCCCTGATTTGCTTTTCCTCCCGCCCCACGACCGCCCAGGAAAAGCAAAATCTGCTTCCCACCCATCATAATTGTTCTGTCATGCTTATACCGAACTTTGCCGATAACCGATGCTCATGGCAGCCGCCCCCTCCCCGCCCATCAGATCCTTTTTATCAGATTCTTACTGAGCTTTGCCGATAACCGTTAGTGCCGGCAACCCGCCCTGATTTGCTTTTCCTCCCGCCCCACGACCGCCCAGGAAAAGCAAAATCTGCTTCCCACCCATCAGAACCCTTCTGCCAGATTCTTACTGAGCTTTGCAGGCAACCGTTAGTGCAGGCAACCCATCCGGATTTGATTTTCTGCCCGCCCCTCAACCGCCCTAGAAAATCAAATCTTCTTCCCACCCTTTGAACCGCTCGGTTTATGTTCTGAAGGAGTTTTATGAAAATTTATAGAAGTAAAAGTAAATCCTGTCAAGAAGACCATGTTATAAATTAAATATTTCTAAAAGTAAGGAGAGCAAAAAAATGAATCCAGACGAAAAAGAATGTCCATTCTGTGCAGAAATAATCAAGGAAAAAGCTAAAAAATGTAAACACTGTGGAAGTGTGCTTGACGAACAATTAACTCAAAATACACAACTACAGGCAAAATCAACAAAAAATGATGAACAATTTGAAAATATATTTAATTTGGCCAATACTGCAGCGGAATCCGGTAATTATCAGGAAGCGTATAACTATTATAATAAAATTTTGGAAGTAGATCCTGATAACTATAAAGCATGGTATGGAAAAGCTATATCAGCTGGATGGCAATCGACCTTGGCTAATTTGAGAATAGTAGAAACAGTTAAAGGTATTGAAATTGCGATAGAAAAAGCTCCTGATGAAGGGAAAGATAATTTAAAAATTTTAGCCGCAGCAAATTTAACATCTTTGGCAATTGCCATTCATAAATTAGCGTTAGAGAATTTTATGAATTATCTAACACTCTATAATTTTTATGAATCCCATATTGAATTTAGCTCAATACTTGAGTTTTTGGTATCTATTCTTGACATAGCTAGTAATTATAATCCAGATGACAAAAATATTTTAGAAAATATTATAACGTTAACTTCACAGCGTATAGTATCTTATTGGGATGAAACTAAATCTCAACTGCAACAATCTTATAATGATAGAATATTATTAACGAATGAGGATTATAAATATCAAGAAGCCATTTATAATGATGCAGAGCGTAAAATATTAGAAACAGAAAGAAAAATTCTGCATATAGATCCTCATTACAAAGCGACCTACCCCACTAAAAAAACATCTGCTGGATGTTTTATAGCTACAGCTATTTACGGTAGTTATGATTCTTCTGAAGTATTAATTTTACGTTCTTTTAGGGATAATTTTTTAAATAAAAGCATATTTGGTAGATTATTTATTAAATATTATTATTTTATAAGTCCTCCTATTTCCCATTGGTTGAAAAGTCAGGAAAAAATAAAAATTTTTATGAAATTTTTATTCGATAAAATTATTATAGTTATAAAAGATTTTATGAATTAAGAGAAATTGTAATAGGTGAGGTGAATATTAATGGGTAGAAGAAATATAGTAATTTTACCCAAACAATTTAAAAAGAAAAAACAAAAGGAGGAATTTTTATGTAGAAGAAATATAGTAATTTTACCCAAACCCGCAAAAGGTACAATAGAACTTCTCAAAAGCTTATGTTATATAGGATTTTACTAATATTCATAGAAAACCCGTTGCTTTGCAGCGTGTAGAGCATGATAAAAGATCTACTGCAGGCGGAAGCCCAGGGCCTGCTATGCTTTAACTTTTACTGCAAGAGATATCCAGGATAAACAGCACAGCCTTTAGAGCTGGCAACCTGCCCCCTCCCCGCCCTTTGAAACGTTCAGTTATGCTTTTAATGGAGTTTGCATATAACCGTTAGTGCCGGCAACCCACCCTGATTTGCTTTTCCTCCCGCCCCACGACCGCCCAGGAAAAGCAAAATCTGCTTCCCACCCTCCATAATTGTTCTGTCAGGCTTATACCGAACATTGCCGATAACCGTTAGTGCCGACAGCCGCCCCCTTCCCACCCTTTCAACCCATCTGTCATGCTTTTCCTGAAGATTGCAGATGGCCGTTAGTTCCTACAGCCCGCCCCGTCGCCGAGCCTTCGACGCGTCTCAGACATCGGCGACCTGTCCCCTTTCAACCGTTCTGTTTATGTTATAACGAAGTTCGCTGGTGATTGTTAGAGCGTGCAGCCCGCCCCGTGGCTCAGCCTGTGACGCGTCACAGACATCGCCACCTGTCCCCTATGAAATTGTTTTTCTCTTTGTTGTCAATTCGTTCATCAAAACCGATCATGAATGGCTCAGGGGTTTAAAGCTGTGTCCATAAACAATCTGCCTGGCTCCCCTGCCCCATGCCAGCCCGGAGCCAGTCAGACGCTTATCGATCCGTTTTTCTCCCAACCGACATAAAAAACTTAAATGACATTGCAAGCAGAAAACAGCATAGCTTTTTCAGCAGCAGGCACAGCAGATCCATATTTTGCAGCTTTGCAGAGCAGAAAATAGCAGATCTGAATTTAGCAGAGCAGGTAAGCCGGTAAAAATTATTACTCTCTCACGCTCCCAGGTTTACAAATTTTTATATAATTGTAAAAAAGTTTATGTCACTTTTGATTTTTTGAAACCTGATACAATTTTTCAAAGTGCATAATGAAAAAATCAAGTCATATCAACACTTTTCCGACAATGAATAACTAATACAGCATTAGTTCGTCATTATGCAGAAGAAAAAAATAAGTCAAAATGTCCGACTTTTGATATCCCATGGTGGTACATTCTTAATTGCCGCAGCCGGTACATTTTTATTTGCCGATTTAACCGGCAATTTGCAGACAGACCCGGCAACTCAAGCATAGATAGCTTGCTTACAGCGGGCAGATAAAATCCGGAGAAAGCAGATCCGGACTTTGCAAAAATAGGAGCTGCAGCAGGCAGAGCTTGCACATAGCACGCAGGCAAAAGAGCAGAAGCAGTGCAGTGCAGCAGGCGGAGCATGAGAGAAATACAGCACGCAGCCTGCGAAGCTTGCACATAGCACACAGGCAAAAGAGCATGAGCAGTGCAGTGCAGCAGAGAGAGCCGGGAGCAGCTATTGCTTTTGCTGCAGGAGATATCCGGGGTGAGCAGCAAGGCCGATAGAGCCGGCAGCCCGCCCCATGCCTGCCCTCTGAACCGTTCTGTCATGCTCTTAACGAAGTCAGTCCGAGACCGGGGGAACCCACCCTGCAAAAAGCGGGCGTCAAATTGCTAATCGCAATTTGACTTGCCGTGCCTTCCCACGCCCCATGCACCCCTTCACGGCAAAAAAAAAGCCAGTAGGCTTTTTTGCCCGCTTTTTGCCCCACCCTCTTAACCGATCTTCTCTTTGTTGTCAGTTCGTTCATCGAAACCGAGCATAAATAGCTCAAGCAAAAGCCGGCAGATAAACGCTGATTGGCAGCGAAGCAAGTTTAAGAATCGTGACCCGATCCCAACCCAACCATCATGAAATTTTTTTCTGCTTGTTACAATTTCTTACAATTTGAAAAACCGTTGTTACAACCATACTATATACTTTAGATAGTGAAAGAAATAACAACAACTGAAATAAAAAAATTGAAATATAAAGGAGAAA
>Ga0116186_1001904_pt1 | contig 19826 bp, 14 predicted proteins | sample AD_JPNNA4_MetaG_FD_89806 | JGI IMG/M metagenome (GOLD analysis project Ga0116186, IMG submission 89806) | Active sludge microbial communities of municipal wastewater-treating anaerobic digesters from Japan - AD_JPNNA4_MetaG | ecosystem: Engineered > Bioreactor > Anaerobic > Digestate | place...
ATACACATCTTTCTTTTATTCTCTGCCGAAAGGAGGAGATCCCTCACTCGTTAATCCTTCGTAAACTCAGGATTAACTTGTTCGGGATGACACGGTCTTCATTGAGATAAGGGGGAATGAGGCGGGGCGTTTTGATACAATTTTTTTCTTGTAGCAGCCTTCTGGCAAAACGCCCCGCCTCATTCCCCCTACTACACACAAAAACACCGTGTCATTCCGAATGAAGTCACGCTCCAGCGGGACGAAATGAGGAATCTCCAGCCTATTACAGAAGTGTATTAAAGGATGTGTATAAAGGGTAGGTACCTTGAGTAAACGGTAATTAACCCGGATACAAAGCCCTGATAAGGGCTTAACAAAGCAGTCATGAAATGACTGAATATGAATAACCTCCGGTGCAACCGGAGGTAAAGGTATCTCTCCTGATGTAAGCCCTGAAGGGGCTTAATATACCTGCATACCGCTTCGCGGTTTTAAGATGTGTATAAAGAGTAGTTATTTTTTACGCGAAGGGGTTTGGAGATGGGTTGATTCGAATCTTGGGATGGGTTTGTCGTTGTGTTATAAACCACCAATAAAAGAATAGTGATTAAGAAGAGACGTAAGGATCTTCCTCCTCACATCCGATCTTTTCTTTTTCTCCCCCGTAAAATATTATATATTTATAAGGTAATAAAATACCGGATAAATGAAAACCAACCTCCTAATCACCGCGATCATCATGATCTTTATAAGCAGCTGTAATGTAACAAATGTTACAATTCCTGAGAATGCCATGGCAATCATTCCGGCACCGTTATCAATGACAATACAGAAAGGCAATTTTCTTTTTTCTGAAAAATGCAGGATCGTCGTATCTGCTCTTGATGACGATACAAAAGTGGCGGCTGAGACACTGGCACTTCTCATAAAGAATCCGACAGGGATGGAAATACCTGTTATTGAAGGTACAAAGGCCGGCAGGGGATCAGTTTTCATGACTCTCGATACTGCTGTAAAAAACAATGAAGGTTATACCCTCAGGATAACTCCAAAAAAAATAATAGTAAGAGCCCGGACAGCCGCCGGACTTTTTTATGCTGTTCAGACAATCAGGCAGCTGCTGCCCCCGGATGTTGAGAAAGAATCAGTAATCGAAGGGATTCAGCTTTCACTTCCGGCATGTGACATAGTTGATGAACCGGCTTTTACCTACCGTGGGATGCATCTCGATGTATGTCGTCATATGTTCCCGGTTGAGGAGATAAAGAAATATATCGATATGCTTGCCATGCATAAAATGAATACTTTCCACTGGCACCTGACAGATGATCAGGGCTGGAGGATTGAGATCAAAAAGCTTCCCGAACTAACCAAAACCGGAGCTTATAGAAAAGAGACTGTTGTCGGTCATGCCCGTAATAAACCCAATATTTTCGACGGTGAAGCATATGGCGGATTCTATACACAGGAGCAAATCAGGGAAATTATTGATTATGCAGGATCGAAATTCATAACAGTGATACCTGAGATAGAGATGCCGGGCCATTCCCTGGCTGCATTGGCATCCTATCCGGATATTGCTTGCACGAAAGGTCCTTTCGAGGTCGGAACAACATGGGGAGTTTTCAGTGATGTATTATGTGCTGGTAAAGAAGAAACTTTCACTTTCATCCAGGATGTACTGACCGAAGTAATTGATCTTTTCCCCGGGAAATATATCCATATAGGCGGCGATGAATGTCCTAAGATCAGGTGGGAGAAATGTCCCTTGTGTCAGAAAAGAATTAAGGATGAAGGACTTGCAGATGAGAATGAACTTCAGAGTTACTTTATCAGGCGGATTGAATCATTTGTGACTTCGAAAGGAAAGAAGATAATTGGCTGGGATGAGATCCTTGAAGGAGGCCTTGCACCGGAAGCAACAGTGATGTCATGGCGAGGTACCGAAGGTGGCATAGCTGCAGCACGGCAGAAACATGATGTTATTATGACACCCACGAGCTTTGCCTACCTCGATTATTATCAGACTGAACCGGCAGGCCAGCCACTAGCAATTGGCGGCTATGTGCCGCTTGAAAAAGTTTATTCATTTAATCCCCTTCCGGAAGAACTGACAGCAGAAGAGCGAAAGTATATTCTTGGTGTTCAGGGCAATGTCTGGACTGAATACATATCCACACCGGAGTATCTTGAATATATGGCTTTCCCACGGGCATTTGCTATAGCTGAAACAGGATGGACCCCAGACCGGCTCAAAGATTTCGATGATTTCCTTGCCAGGCTTGAGGTCCTTAAGACAAGGTATGAGGCACTGAATCTGAATTACTTCAAAGGTGAATACAGGGACACAAGAAAAACAGCTAATCCCTAAAGTTTTTCATCGGGATTGATCAGCTGGAACATGTATTCATCAAGATAATCATCGACAGTTTTTACCCAGTCTTTCTTGATCCCGATCTGTGTAAAGCCCAGCTTGGTGAAGAGATCCATGCTCTCACTGTTGTTTTCCAGTATGTTGCAATACAGCTGATGCAGCTGCAGAGTTGTAAAACAGTAATTTATAAGGCATTTAAGCGCCATGGAAGCATAACCTTTTCTTCTCTCTTCTTCGTCAGCAATAAGTATCCCAAGGCCGGCTCTTTTATGAAAGGGATCGAAGTCGAAAATATCGATAGTACCGATAGTCTTCTTCTCCTTTATCAGATCTATCATCAGCCTTAGCTGTCCTGTCTCATAGACGTTCTTATGTGAATTCTCGAGGTACCTCTTCAGAGTATATTTTGAAAATGGAGACAGAGTATTACTGATAAGCCAGTACGAATCATTATTCTCCCATTCATACAGAAGTTCAAGGTCTTCAGGTTCCAGCGCCCTGAGTTTGATGTCTTCAAACTTCATTAGTCGTATTCTCCTTTCATTTTAAAGCAGGTTCAGTTCTCTTAGACTTAGTGATATTATTAAGATCGGACTGATTGATCACATAGGCATCTGTAAATCCTTTATCCTTTGCATATGACAGGAACTGTGTTGCATCGGCTTTATTATAGAAGACTCCGACAGCGTAAACGTATAGGGATTTATCTTCAATGGTTCTTAAGAACAGCGCTCCGCCAAGGTCCAGTTTTGAAAAATATCCGGGACTGAATCTTTGGGTATTCTGTGAAAGGACGACGCTGTAGCGGGTTGTTGAAGCCATTCTCAGATGCTCAGGCGTATAGGTATCCTGCCTCAGAACTATCCCGGTCTTAGGATCTATTATGCCAAATGTCACACGGCGGTTGTACTTCCTTCCTTCAGGATTATCAGATCCGTCACTGTTCGTATTTATAGCGGCAAAATTTGATTCTCCAAATGACTTCTTAGTAAATCTTGAAGCGGGTATTGCAGCAGATGTAAGATAGTCGATAACTGCCTGAGCTCTCTTATCAGCTAACTTCAGGTTGTATGAAGTTGATCCTTTTGCATCTGTATAACCTGCTACCTCTATTTTAAGATCCGGATAATTTACAAGGATTGATTTTACAGCTTCAAGAGCTGACCGTGCATCGCTGTCAAGGTCATATTTATCGAATTCGAAAAGTATATTTGTGATCGACAGGAAGCTTCCTCCGGCAACCTTAAGAGGTACAAGATTTGAATTTACAGCCATATACTGGCTCAGGAAATAAAGCGGCAGGCTCAGATGGATAGTGTCGCTTTCATAACCTTCATGACTAATGTGAAGGATGTACTCACCAGGTTTAAAATCGAATTTAAATGTCCCGTCGTTATTCAGAGGAACTGTCTTTATGAGGGTTCCCTTAGCAGCTTCAGTGAGCCTGATCTGAGCCTTTGAGGGATCAACCTGCATACCGTCAGAAAGGGTTACCGATCCCTCAGCTGTCGTTAACTCGTCAGCCGGATCAACACCAACAATTGCATAGATGTTTCTGGCTCCGGTTTTAGCATTATAAATACTTGCCACAAATCCCGGGGCATTATTATTTAGTATAAATGATATATTTGCGTCAGTAGTATTGAAGGCGTAAGGCATCCCCACGGGGTTTGTCCAGTTACCAGCCCTTATAACTGATCTGAACACATCGTAATTGCCCATGCTTATATGACCGTCGGAGCTGAAGACAAGGGCTTCATTGGCAGGATCGAAGAAAGGAGTATCTTCGTTATATGGAGTGTTGATCCTTTCCCCGAGGTTTACCGGATCTCCCCATGAACCGTCTGCCTTTCTTTCAGAGACCCAGAGGTCAAGTTCTCCATATCCTCCCGGCCTGTTACTGGCTATATACATTGAATTACCGTCAGGAGTGATGAATCCATGAGACTCCCAGTAAATTGTATTTATCGGCCGCCCAGCGCTTCTGATCCTTGACCATACAGTATCCTTTCTCTGGCTGAAATAAAGGTTTCCGTCATCACCGTCATCCATAAACAAAACAAGAGTTTTGCCGTCACCCGTTATTGAGTTCGAATAGAACCTGTCATATCCTCCGAGCTGCCGTGTTATATCCCTTGGTTTTTCCCATTCTTTACCTTTATAGGAACAGAGTATCCTTGTTTTGCCTTCTGTTTTCTGAGTGAAAATAAAAACAGAATCATTCTTTGCAAGGACCGGGTTGCAGGCTCCGGGGTATTCGCTCAACCAGGGTGCGAAGAGATCAGAAAGGACCCTGACTGGTTTCTTTTTCATTTCCATCGCATATCTGCAATCCCTTATCTGGTTATCGATATATTCTTCAGTGAAAACTTCACTGTCGGTAAGTCTTTTCTTAACGAGGTTGTACTGTGAAACTGCCTTTTCAAGACTGTCGTTGGCATGATAGGCAAGAGCAAGGTACATGTATGTATCAAGCGAAGCTTTTTCGCCATATTCCGAATATTCTTTTCTCTCACTGACAATGTTCTTCGATGCCTTCTCCAGAAGCAGAAGAGCATCCTTCTTTTTGCCTTCAATGTTAAGATAACAGATACCGAGTTTGGCAGCGAGATTACTGTTTTCGGGATAGGCATTGTAAAGAGGTTCATAAAGGCTGGCAGCTTTGAAATAATCCTTATCATAATAGAAGGATATATCTGCCTGCTGGATCTGCTTGTTCAGCGCTTTCTTATCAGTTTCCTGAGAAAGAAGGGGATCAAGACTGTTAATTATCAGGAAAACGATCAGGATACTTTTTAGCAGTGTATTCATTGCTTAGATACTTTTTTAATGAAGATATCATCTGGATATCCTCTTTTTATTAAATTCTGTCTCCAGACCGTTGCTTCTGCCCTGGTAGCAAAACGGCCGGTCGTATACCTGTAGAATTTGTCTATCTCATTATACATTACTTTAATATCGGAGATGTATTTGAAATAACTTACATCGACAGGATTGTATAGAGCCATTACCTGAACGGTATAATAGAGTATGCCTGAGTCAGTTTCATCCTGGTCTGTAACATCATCAACTTTCATATTCCTGATGAGGATGCTTGAATCAATTGCAGCAACGACCGGGATTTCATCCAGATTTATCTTTTCATATCTTATAGGGATTAGAGAAGAGTCCCTTTCCAGGGTGATGTCGATATTTACAATAAGTTCCTGATCATCAGACACAATTGTTGTATCGACAGATTTCGGGAAATATCCTTCACCTGAATACACAAGTTTATATTTTCCCGGAGCCACAGAAACATTATACAAGCCTGTTTTTGTATCGGGAGCGCTTTTATATACTGTGTCCCCTGAATTTTTATCCATTACTTCTATCCGGTACATCTTTTTTACCGACAGAGCTGTATCATTAAGCATGAACTGTCCCGCAATTTCGTGTATCTGGTTAACATCCGGACCTTCGAGACCTATATAGAATATATCCCTCTTCTTATAATCTGTCTTCATCGAATAGAACGCATTCATCCCGTCATTATACGGCTGAAGGAACTTGTTGTCGTCGGTTGTGTTTACCGGGAAGCCCAGGTTTTTTGGCGTATCCCAGCCTGATATGATTTTACTGCTTTTGTAGATATCATATCCACCCATTGAATTATGGCCTTCGGAAGAGAAAAACAGCAGCGATTCATCAGCAGTTATAAATGGATTATCTTCGTTATAGGGAGTATTGATCTTAGTCCCGAGATTTACCGGGATGCCCCAATCACCGGATGCATTTAGTTCTGAAACGAATATATCCAGGCCACCGATGCCGCCTTCCCGGTTGCTGGTAAAGTAGAGTTTCTTGCCATCTGCAGATATCGCAGCATGGGATTCATAGTACTTGGTGTTTATGTTCTTGTTGAGTTTAACTATTGGGGTCCAGGCGCCATTGACGTAATCAGACGAATATATATTCCCGTCGAAGTTATCAGTCTTGTACAGGAACAATTTTGTACCATCACTGTTAAGTGAACACGAAGAGCAGTCTTCTCCCGCATTCAGCTGACCGGTAATGTCTACCGGAGGCTGCCATTTGCCTCTTATTTTTTTTGAGAAAAGGATGATGTTTATAAGGCCCCTTCGTTCGGTGTATACGAGTGTATTCCCGTCGTAGCTCACAGCAGGATTTTCATTTATTGCTCCGTCAGTAAACTCTTTTGCAAGGATCTTTTTTGTTATGAGGGTTGGGTTATTCTTGAATTCGATTGCGTTCCTGCAGGCTTCTATCTGCTGATCTGCAAACTCTATATTCTGCATCCCGCCTTCACTTTCATAATCTGCCGAGAGTCTTTTGAATGTCTGAAAAGTGCTTAATGCTTTTTCGAGTTCGTTATTTATCATATAAGCTTTTGCAAGGAAAAACCAGGCATCAAGGGGAGCGCGTTTCTCCTTTAATGTTCCTGTTTTCGCATCATAGCTTGCATCTTTTACTGCTGCTTCAAGATAAGGAATTGCTTTCTCTTTTTCGTCGGGGATGCCAAGATAGCAGGTTCCAATCTTGTAGGAGATATTCATGTTCCTGGCATCTTCAAGAAGAAGGTAGAGCGGGTTTGCCAGTTCGTATTCCTCATAGACATAATGTGATTCAGCTTCTTTAAATATAGCTTTCATCTCTTTCTGAGACTGGGCGGATGATGCAGCTGAAAATATGATCAGAGGGATTAACAATAAAAGGAGATGCGGCATTCTTAATCCGAGATTCTTCATATTATATGTATTGTAAATGACGAACTACCCATTTTCCGGTGCGTTAATGTTTAAAAGTTATTCTGAAGATATCCTCTTTCCCTTCCCCGGCCTGATCTTTACTTATTGAATAGTAACCGGCATTCCCATTATCTATCGGCATGAAAAATATGTTATCGTCCGGGGTATTAATCGGATAACCCAGATTAACAGGATTGCTCCACAGACTGTTAGACTGAAGTTCTGACCGGAAAAGATCATAGCCTCCCATTGTAGTGTGACCCTGTGAACTGAAAAAAAGGATTTTCCCGTTATTAATAAGAAAAGGCCTGTCTTCATTAAATGGGGTGTTTATTTCCGGGCCAAGATTTACTGGAGGTCCCCAGTCACCGTTCACTTTCTTTGAAATATACAGATCCAGTCCTCCGAATCCACCCGGTCTGTCTGAAGCAAAAATAAGCTGTTCACCATTCTCGGTTACAAATCCATGCGATTCCCAGTATCTTGTATTTATGTTCTTGTTGAGTTTTACTGTCTGCCTCCATGTCATCCCGTCGAATGTACTTGTAAAAATATCACTGTTGTAATCATCATCCTTCGACAGATACAGTACTTTCCCGTCGGCGGAAAGGCATGAGATATACATATCGCCGTCGGACTGCAGTTCAGGAGTAATATTGACAGGAGGGCTCCATTTTCCTCCGCTCAGTTTTGAAAGCATTATGGCATCATAGAATTTCAATGAGACCATGAAGGCGAATGATTTGCCGTCAGCTGATATAACAGGATTGAAGTTTGATTTATCATCATTGAAGAGAGGACCCATATTTTCCTCGGTATATGAGACAGGTTTTGCTATATAATCCTTTGCGATGTCGCATGATTTAATCTGCTGGTTAATAAAATCAATATTCTCCCTGTCATCTGGCAGAAGCGTTTTGGAGTATCTTGTAAACGCATCTTTTGCTTTATCGAACTGGTAATTAATAAGATAAGCTTTGCCGAGATCGTACAGGGCATCATAAGGAGCAGATGACTGGGTTATTGTTCCCTCTTTGTGTTTAGCGGACAGATTTTTAGACGCAGTTTCCAGGTAATCGATTGAAAGATTCTTCTGGCCTGTTATATTAAGATAGCAGGCGCCTATCCGGTAGGCAATATTTGCATTGTCCGGGACCTTTTCATACAATTGGAGGTAGTAGGGAAGGGCATCCTGGTAATCCTCATTAAAGAAAAAATATTCAGCTTCGATAAAATCCTCCTGCAGCTTAATTATATCCTGGCCTGCCAGGGGGCAGAGCAGAATGGCTGAACTTATAATAATGGCAAAAATCCGCTTACGCATGACTTACACGTTTTGTAACAAATTTAGGAAAAATAACTTAAAATGCCATTTCATTACTTATTATAAGTTTATGCGGCTGGCGCGGTGATTATTATTTTTTCCCCTTATCTTTTCTCCTCCTTAGAATTATTATGATCAACAGTATAAAGCCGGCAGCAAATAAAATCCACCAAAGGAATCCGGTATCTCTGCTCTTATTCCCGGCAGCCGGTGCAGGAGGCGTCTGATCCGTTTCTTTTACAGGAGTTATAACAGTCTCAGGTTTTGAAACAGCTGTATCGGTTTTTCTTTTCTTCATTTCAGCAATTGCGTCGTCCTGTTTTTTCTCTGCGACGAGCTTTCTGTATCCTTCATCAGGGGTCCTTCTCAGTCTGGGTTTTTCCCTGGTAACGGTAACTTCCGATTCAGCTGGATTTCCATAAGGGTCTGTCAGCCTGAATGTTATCCTGTTAACTCCTTCAAGAGGGGTCATGATATATGCAAAAGTCGAATCGGTCACTGAATAGGTCTCAGTTGAAACCAGGGTGTCAGCAACCCTGTGTTCAATCACAAGTATTGAATTTGGTTCAACTCTTAGCGGGAAAGTTAACTGTTCATCCTTATCTGCCTTAATCTCACTTTCTGAATTCACTTCAAGATCTGCAGTAAAGTCACTTTTTGCAAGGAATGTGTCAGGAAGTCTGAAGGTATCTGAAGGATTAAGCAAAGGCAGAGTTACATTTGTCCTGAGTTTTTCACTACCTGCAGATTCATATGTAATGTCATAATTTCCATGGCTCGTCTTAAATTCGAACTGCCCGGTCTTTGGATTTGTAAAAACAACAAGCGATTTATCAGGACTCTTGCTGTCGGTGGCGCTCACTTTAACCGAATTGTTGGTGTTTGCTCCTTTTGCCAGTCCCATAACAAATAAATTCCTCGGGTGGTCGTCGGAAAAAACTTCAATACGGTAAATGTCCTCTCCTCCGAAACCGGTCGGACTATATTTTGAAAAATACCCTTCATACCCGTTCTTTACCGGCTGGAAAAAATGATCGTCGTCTGTTGTATTCAGCGGATAACCGATATTCACTGGCTCTGACCACTGGCCGTTGTCGAGAAGGGTTGATCGAAAGATATCGTATCCTCCTATGTTGAAATGGCCTCTTGAGCTGAAGTAGAGAGTTTTATCATCTTCACTCAAAAATGGGGTATCTTCGTTATACGGTGTATTGATCACAGGTCCCAGGTTCTCTGCCGGACCCCAGTCTCCGTTATTATCGCGCGTGGAAACATAAATATCCAGGCCGCCTATACTGCCCTTCCGGTTGCTTGTAAAATAGAGTTTCCTGTTATCGTGAGAAATGACAGCATGCGATTCCCAGTATTTGGTATTGATATTATCATTCAGTTTTTCGATGGGGTTCCAGTTGCCGTTTAAAAAGACTGTCGAGAAGATGTTGCCGTCATAACCCTGTGAGTTATAAAGGAACAGTGTCTTCCCGTCTTTTGAGAGGCTTGAGGGATAGATATCCCTGTCGACTTTCAGGATCTCGTTCATATTGACAGGTTCGCGCCAGTTGCCGTTTGCTTTAACGGAATAAAGCAATGCTTCATAGAAAGGTTCACTTTGAGAAAAAATCAGCATATTTTCATCATCTGAGACAACCGGATTATATTCCGAGTTGTTACCGTTTATAGTTTTTCCAAGGTTGCTTTCTTTTATAAATAATGGCTTATTCATCAGTTCCTTTGCATTGAGGCACGATTCTATCTGTCGGTTTACAATGACCGAGTCATATACTTCAGGATCGAGGTTTTTCTTGAAAAGTCTGTAAGTTTCCAGTGCTTTGTCGATCCGGCCCGTTATCCTGTAAGCATCAGCAAGCTGGTAATAAGCATCCCATGGAGCCCCGGTTTCTCTGAACCGTCCTTCCTTATAGGCAGGGTTTATATTCTTAACCGCATCTTCGAGATAGCTGATCGCTTTTTCCTTTTCACCGGGTATGTTAATATAACACTGTCCGATCCTGTATTTGATATTGGCATTCGAAGGATAGTATTCAAGAAGCTGAAGATATTCAGGAAGTGCCTCTTTGTAATCTTCAAATAAAACCCAGCTTTCCGCATCGTAAAAGATCATCTTGTTCTGGGCCCTGCTCTGTGATGAAAGATCTGCACCGGACAGCACAACTAAAAGGAATGCAGGAATAAAAAATCTCTTTATCATATTACTAAAGATAAATAGTAAGAAACCCCTATAATAAAAATACTATCAGCCTTATGATATAACACAGGCAGGAAGGTTATAGTTAATAATCCATCTGTTAAAGTTACTAATATAACAGAAATAACAAGATAAGGGCAAGAGCACTTTTCCCTTTTTATTAACCGGATGTTAATTATTTCAAACCATTGCCCGGGTAGGAGCTAACTGTTTAATCATCAGTTCTTATGATCAGAGCTCCTCAGGCGAATAGTTCTCCAGGATCTTCTTAAGCCTGTTCAGGAATTTCCCCGCAAGAGCGCCGTCAATTACACGATGGTCATAGCTTAACGACAGTATCATTACCTGTCTTATTGCTATCACATCCCCATCAGGGGTTTCAATTACTGCCGGGACTTTTCTCACAGCACCTGTGCCCAGTATTGCTACCTGTGGCTGGTTGATTATAGGTGTCCCTGACAGGTTATTATAGCTGCCGAAATTAGTGACGGTAAAAGTACCGCCTGTTATCTCATCGGGTTTAAGCTTTCCGCTCCTGGCCCTTTCCGCAAGATCATTCACGCTTCTTGCAATTCCCGTAAGACTTTTCTCATCAGCATTTTTAATAACAGGAACTATTAGATTTCCATCAGGAAGAGCAGTAGCCATTCCTATATTTATGTTCTTTTTCTTTATGATCTTTGTTCCATCTACTGAAATATTGAGCATCGGGAAATCGTACAATGCCTTTGCTGTTGCATTGATGAAGAGCGGGGTAAGAGTAAGCTTCTGTCCCTCAGTTGCCAGGAATTTGTCCTTCACCGAGTTCCTCCAGTTTACAAGTTTAGTGACATCGGCATCGATGAAAGAAGTTACATGAGCCGATACTTTCTTTGAAAGTACCATATTCTCGGCAATTAGCTTGCGAACCCGGTCCATCTCCACAATTTCATCACCGGTTGTAGCAACATCAGGTTTCTTTACCGCTTCAACAGCCTTTTGTTTTTTCAGAGAGTCTGCAGATCCCTGGTCTTTTTTCTTTTTCTCTATTAATTTCAGTATATCATCTTTCGTTATCCTGCCGTCCATCCCGGTCCCTGTCAGCGAATCAAGTTCTGCGTAACTTATGTTTTCGCGGGCCACTATGCTCTTTACAAGCGGAGAGATGAACTTACCTGAAGGTGTTCTGCTCTTAAGGGTTACAGATATATCCTGAACTTCTTTTTCTTCTTTTTTTGTTTCTTCTATAGTTTCGCGTATCCTTGCTACCTCTTTTTCAATTTTTTCTTCTTCACCAGCCTGCCGTGAATCTGATATTTCAATTACTGCAATTGTATCACCTACTTTTGCTACGCTTCCCTCCGGGGCAAGGATTGAAACAAGCTTTCCCGCGGCCGGTGAAGGGATCTCCGTGTCGACCTTGTCGGTGGCAATCTCAACAAGCGGCTGGTCTTCCTTAAGGACAGCTCCTTCGGCAACCAGCCATTTATTGATAGTCGCCTCTATTACTCCTTCTCCCATTGCAGGTAGTATAAGGTTCATCTTTGCCATCAGTCTGATATTTTTGACTTATAATCTCATAACATTGAATCTTTAAAAAAGTTTAATGAATCACTCAGAGAGTTTCTGAAATCTTTTAGCAAATCTTTTCCTGATTAGTTCTTTTTTTACCGGTATCTTATCTTCCAGTGTGCTTATATATCTGCTGCCAATTATATACTCACCGCAGGCAGATGCGATTTTTGCCGTTATGTTGAGGTCGGAGATAAGGTTCATAAGATCGATTATCTGAGAAGCGCTCATGCCTCTTGTGGAAAAGATAACCTCTTTTATCCTGTTCACCCTTATCACTTCGCGAAGTTGTCCGATACTTCCCAGAACCTCACTGCTCATGTCAGAAGTGTTCAGGCTTACTCTGCCGGCTATCCTGTTGCTTATTCCGGAGCGCTCCATAAGACCTTTAATATCTACATAGACCTCCTTATCAGCAATTATTATCGTTCTTTTTGAACGGGCAAAGGGATTATCGGATATTCCGGTTCCTGTCAGTGAAGTCAGTAATCTCCATAGTACAACGGCAGGCAGGGAGAGGAGTCCTCCTGTTAAAACAACAACTCTTGAGAATCTTAGTCCTGCCGGAAGCAGCGCATAAGTTATAAGTATGACGACAATTCCTGCTATCAGGCCTTTTAGTACATCGGGGATTTTTGAAGGTATCTTATAACCACCGGTAAAAGTTACAGAGGTCAGCATTATCATCGTGCAGACCGGAAGAATGATTGCCTTCAATGTTCCGGGATATGTATAACCCTGTCCGAATTTGTATGCCTGCCAGAAAGAACTGATTGCGAAATATAGTAGATAGATGATGGCAGCATCAGTCAAAGGCAGGAATAGTCTTCTGATAGTCCTTTTAAGCAGAGAAAGCGCTGCTCTGAAGAAAACAGCCAACCTGACGGCTGAAAAGAAGGCTTTAGAATTTCCGTTGTTTAAATGCTTCTTCACGAAAATTGTCATTGCCTTATAAAAATGTACAAAGGCATTCAGGTCACCTTTTTTTGTGCTTTCACCTTTATAGTGGATAATCTTTGTTTCAGGATAATAGTAATTTGTGTAACCGGACTTAATAAGCCTGTAGCTGTAATCAATATCTTCACCGTACATGAAGAAGTCCTCATCCAGCAGGCCGGTTTTGAGCACTGCCTCCCGTCGCAGGAACATAAATGCACCCGTTATAACATCAGCTTTGGATGTCTTGAACTGGTCGAGATGTCCCAGGTAATAGTTATTGAAGAACTCAGATTTCGGGAAGAGACGCGAGAAGCCGAATATTTTGAAAAAGGCTGTCCGCGGCCCGGGGAATGCTCTCTTGGATTCAGGCAGGAATTTTCCCTTGCCGTTTATCATCCTGACTCCTGTGGCTCCCGCTTCAGGATGTTCGTCCATGAATTTTATACAGCTTGTGAAAGTTGTCTCTTCCACAAGAGTATCGGGATTTAAAAGCAGGATATATTTGCCGGAAGCAATTTTAATAGCCTGGTTGTTTGCAGCAGCAAATCCTTTGTTCTTCGGATTAATTATCAGCTTCACCTCAGGAAATTTCCCGGATACCATTGAGCAGGATCCGTCAGCAGAATTATTGTCGACAACAAATATTTCACAGTCAATATTTTCCGATGCTTTGCGTACTGAAAGCAGGCACTGCTCAAGGAAATACCTGACATTATAGCTGACAATAATTACTGAAAGCTCCATATTCAGGATTGCTGGTAAGGATTCCGGTTATTCAGGGCCCTCCCGAGTGTTATCTCATCGGTGTATTCAAGTTCATCGCCTATTGCGACACCCCTTGCAAGCGTTGTTATTAATGGATTATACCTGCTCAGTTTCTTAAAGAGATAGAAATTGGTCGTATCCCCTTCCATAGTAGTGCTGAGAGCCAGTATGATCTCCCTCACTCCGCCTGATTGGACTCTCTCCTCAAGGGAGTCAATTTTGAGGTCGGAAGGACCGATGCCGTCAACAGGGGAGATGATCCCTCCGAGTACATGATAAACGCCCTTGTACTGGTGTGTATTCTCGATCGCCATCACATCCTGGATATTCTCAACAACGCATATTATCGATCTGTCACGCTTATTGTCATTACAGATACTGCATATTTCATCATCAGAAATATTATTGCACACCCTGCAGTAATGAATCTCTTCATGAAGTTTAATAATACTCTCCCCGAATTTTCTGACATCTTCGGAGTTCCTCCTTAACAAGCTCATCACCAGTCTGAAAGCTGTTTTCCGTCCTATTCCCGGCAGTGTAGAAAATTCATTGACTGCATTTTCCAGCAATCTTGACGGATATTCGGTAAAACTCATACGAACGGTTTTAGACAAATTTAATCCAATTATTCCTCATTGCTAAGCCGGATGATAATTTTTTCGGCTGATTACTTTTTACTATCCTTGTAACTTAAATTTTCTGTAATGTCACCATTTCTGATACTTGGTATCTTTCTTCTCTACACGGCACTTCTTTTCACGGTAACCTGGATAACATCCCGGAAAGCCGACAGCCAGTCGTTCTTCATCGGTAACAGGAAGTCACCCTGGTTCGTTGTGGCTTATGGGATGATAGGAGCTTCCCTTTCAGGCGTCACATTCATGTCAGTTCCGGGCTGGGTATCGGAAACACAGTTCAGCTATATGGTTGTTGTATTCGGCTATCTTGTGGGATATGCCGTCATAGCCCTCATACTTCTTCCTTTATATTACAGGCTGAAGCTGACTTCAATATATTCTTACCTTGAAGAGCGTTTCGGATTCTGGTCCTACAAAACAGGAGCCGGATTCTTCATCCTCTCCCGGACACTCGGGGCTTCGCTGAGGATGTTCCTCGTGATCAATGTCCTCCAGATATTCGTCTTCGATGCATGGCACATTCCATTCTGGGTCAATGCACTTATCTTCATTGTACTGATAATACTTTACACATTCAAGGGGGGCATAAGGACAATAGTCTGGACCGATACTCTTCAGACAACCTTTATGCTGCTTGCAGTAGTTCTCTCGATATTTTATATAAGCAAGGGTCTGGGAGTTCCGCTTTCGGATCTGTTCCGTGAGGCACATGAGAGCAGGATAACAAGGATGTTCATTACCGATTGGCATCATGAGAGGTTTTTCCTTAAGCAGTTTTTTTCGGGGATGTTCATTACGATCACAATGACCGGTCTTGACCAGGAGATGATGCAGAAGAACCTGAGCTGCAGGAATCTCAGAGAAGCTCAGAAGAACATGTTCACCTTCAGCGGCATACTTGTATTTGTCAACCTTATGTTCCTTTTCCTTGGTGCATTCCTGTTTTTATTTTCACGGAGCAAGGGGATCACTGTCGGTGCGACAGATGATCTTTTCCCTGTTATAGCCCTTGAACATATGGGACCGGTTGCCGGACTTGTTTTCCTGATAGGTCTTATCTCAGCGGCTTTCCCGAGCGCCGACGGCGCCCTTACCTCACTGACAACATCAATAAGCATTGACTTCCTGGGTCTCGACAAAAAGAAGGGACTGACTGAGAAGAAAGCGACAAAAACAAGATATGGAGTGCATCTCTCGATTGCTCTTGTATTTTTTATCAGCATCCTGATATTCAGTACTCTAAATGATGAAGCAATAATCGACAAGCTCTTCACGATAGCCGGATATACGTATGGTCCGTTGCTGGGCCTTTACACATTCGGGCTCTTCACAAAACGGGCGGTAAAAGACAGGGTCACTCCTTATATTGCGATCCTCTCGCCCACCATCTGTTTTATCTTAAGCAAGTACTCAGTTCAGCTGTTCAACGGTTACCGGTTCGGGTTCGAGCTTATCCTGCTGAACGGGTTTCTGATGTTCATGGGGCTGTGGGCGTTCAGTAGGAAACAGGAGGCAGAAAAGGCGTTACGGCTTTAAGGCGTTACGGCATTACGGCATAGGGCAGGGAGCCGGGAGCGAGGGGCATGGAGCTGAAGAAAGAGGGGGAGATGAGGCGAGGGGGAGAAAGGGCGACCGATTAAGATTCGTCGTAGACGATATGGTATTGTAGTTGAAGATGATACACACATGATCTTCTACCTCGTAGAGGTTGAAGAAGGCTGAAACGTTGAAGGGTTGAAGAGTCAAAAAGGGACCTGAAGGATCCTGACGAGTCGCCCTAAGGCGATGAGGCAGTTCCGCTCAGCGGAATGCAAGACCTGCAAGACCACATGACCGCATGATCCCGATTCGCTGTGCTCTCGGGATTTCGTCGTTTCCCTCCTCAACCTGCATGACAATAAACTTTCCAATTTTTTCCGATCATTTTTTTACTTGAATGCAGAATTCTGCATACATTTAAGTAATTAATTCTTCTTAATAATTTCATAACAAAAGATATTATGCTTAAAAAACGAATCACATTATTATTACTGGCAATGCTGCTTGTAGTATCTGCACGCAGTAGTTATGAACGGTCTGCCTTAACCGGATATATTGATCAGTATTTGAAGGCGCTTATTGCAAATAATGCATCTGCAGTTCCGCTTGCCGGAAGTGTTAAGATTACACTTAATGGCGATATAAGATCTCTTGCAGGGACCTTCTGGGAAAATGCAGAAAGCATTGCATACCGATTCGACATTGTAAATACACGGCGCGGAGATACAGGCACTGAGGCTGTAATCAGGAATTCCGACGGATCCCTTACGATGTTTATGTTGCGGTTGAAAATTGAGGGTGATAAGATCACTGAGATTGAGGCAATAAAATGTAATAAGGGTGAGGCTGACGGGATCTGGGATGCCGGTAATCTTAAGGAAGTTTCACCTTCATACCTTCTGTCAATAAGGGAAGTTGAACGCGATTCTTATTACGACCTTATAGGTACAGCAGAGAGTTATTGGCGGGCATTTCAGACCAACGGTTCATCTGATTACAGACCAGCGCGTTTATTGCCAGACTCAAAAAGATTCGAAAATGGCATGCAAACTACCGGTATGATCAAAGATGGCCAGTATGAATCAACAGCAAAAGGATTTGACACAGGTTTCTTTAAGGAACGGAATATCTGGGACCGCCGTTATCCGGTGGTTGACGAAGAGAGAGGAGTAGTTTTGTCAATTGTAAGATTTGGAATTAAGGCGGGTTTAAAAAGCAGGAGTGAGGCTACTTCTCACGACCGGCTCGTTGCTGAATTCTTTGCAGTCAGGTCCGGTATGATTGAGGAGATCCAGGCCGTTATTGTCAACCGGCCTGACGAAATGACTACCGGATGGCCGCCAGATTACGGACCGGACCGGGCAGGTAAAGATACTGTCACGAAGTAATTTTCTAAAGTAATATCAGTAGTTTAGCTCAGGGCACTAAAATTTTCCCGCAGATAGAAAAAGGTCATGCAAGTCTTGCGGTCGTGCAAGTCCTGCAAGTCATTAATTTTATGGAGTTAAGGCAGGGAGCAAAAAAGACGTTACGGCATTAAGGCATTTCGGCCTTAGGAGCAGAAGGCCTAAAATTTTCCTGCAGATTTATTACATTCAACCGGTAATGAACCTGTCGAGGTTCTCAATAGTGATTACATCAAATGAAGTTTTATATGTTGCAGAGAATGTTTTAGATAGCCTTGCTTTGGATTTAGGGTTCCATTTAATCTCAAATGCATGAAGCATTCCATCACGTTCTTCCAGATAGTCAATTTCCTGCTGGTCCTGGGTCCTCCAGAAATATGTATTGGCCCAGATATCATTGTTTCTTATGAATTTCATTCGTTCGGATATGACAAAATTCTCCCACAATGCTCCGACGTCACTTCGCAATTCCGGAGGATTGAAATTTGCAATTAGTGAATTACGTATTCCGTTATCATAGAAATATATTTTTCTTGAACGTTTCAACTCTTTCCGGAGATTCCTGCTGAACGCACCTAGTCTGAAGATCACAAAGGTTTGTTCAAGCAGTTGTATGTATTTTTCAACAGTCTGGTTATCAATTCCAAGCTTATTCCCCAATTCGTTATATGATACTTCATTTCCAATCTGAAAGGCAATCGATTGCAGTATTTTTACCAGCTTTTCCGGTTTATTGATCCTTTCCCACATTAAGATATCTTTATACAAATAGCTGTCAGCCAGTTGCTTGAGTATTTCTTTTTCAGAACCGGGATTAGTTACAACTTCAGGGTAATACCCGAAAACCAGGCGGTGCGGAATTAATCTTGTTTCTTCAGTAAGGCTGGTATGAATCACCATCTCTTCAAATGAGAGTGGGAACATTTGGTATTCCCATTTTCGTCCTGTCAAAGGTTCATTAACCAGGTTTGACAGCTCAAAAGAAGAAGAACCGGTGGCTATTAGTTGTATATGCTTCAGATTGTCGGTTATAAGTTTAAGTTTAATTCCGGTGTTTTTTATTCGTTGAGCTTCATCGATTATCAGAAGTTTCTTTCCGGCGAAGAGTGTCCTGAGTCTGTCAGAGTTAGGGTTTTCAAACAAGGCCTGTACATCAGGTTCGTCAGCATCAAGCCATAACGTTCCTTCCCTGTCCCGCAGCATGGTAGACAACAAGGTTGTTTTACCGGTCTGACGTGCACCTGTAATTATGATAGCTTTGCCTGATCCTATTTTAGCTTCAATAGTTTTTTCAAGGGTTCTTTTAATCATTATATCTGAAATATTACGATTATAATCGCAAAAATAACGTATTTATTGGGATTATAGTCATGAAATCATTAAATATTTAACACGAGTATCAATTAGATCTGTGCAGGAAGCTCGGATCAAAAAGGCGTTACGGCTTTAGGGCTTTACGGCATTACGGCTCAGATTCGGGAAGCCTATGATTTTTCTAATTTATATATTACTTCCTCTTTCAGGGGATAAAGATGGATTTTAATTATTGCCCAGATAATTGAGGGATCGACACTATCATAAGCATGGATTAATCTGTTCCTGAATCCGGCAATTTTGACTGAATTCGTCAGGGCAGATTCCGGGAACAATTTATTGAACTTTACAGCAGCTTCACCAATTATCCCAAGTTGCCTTTCTACTGCACTTTGAGTCTTCAGATCAGCGATATACTCGTTATATTCTGACATATCTGCAGTAAAAGATTCTATCATGTTTATTGCCTGCAGAATATCAGATAAGTACTTTTTGCCTTGATCCGTCATATATCAGGATTTTAGAGGAATCAATATTTTTTCTGAGAAAGGGATTACGGATAGAAGCATCAGTAAGCAGGTCTACTCTCCTGTTGAAGAAGGTCTCAAAATTATCCCAAAGTGAAATTAGGTTCTCTCCACGTTCAATGGGATCTTTTGATTCAATCTCCACTACAAAATCAAGATCACTTGCCTTATCATCAAATTTATCTGAGACAGCAGAACCGAATGCATATAAATATTTCACATTATGATTTTTACATAATAGTAAAAAATGGTTCTTGTTTTTTAATATCTCATCTTTGATTCTCATAATTCAAAGATACTACCTTTTTACACTAATCAACATTTCACATTTATTAAAATACTTTGATTAGTGAAGGATTTAGTTCCTATTTTGGAAAAAACGGTCAAACTGAGCAACTGATACCGGGATAAAATGAGCATATCAATCCGGACCAAAGTGAGCACCCTTGTCCGGTGCAAAGTGAGCACCTGAATCCGGTTCAAACAGAGCGATCAAAAAACAGAGATTTA
>Ga0116186_1001914_pt1 | contig 19724 bp, 18 predicted proteins | sample AD_JPNNA4_MetaG_FD_89806 | JGI IMG/M metagenome (GOLD analysis project Ga0116186, IMG submission 89806) | Active sludge microbial communities of municipal wastewater-treating anaerobic digesters from Japan - AD_JPNNA4_MetaG | ecosystem: Engineered > Bioreactor > Anaerobic > Digestate | place...
CGCCGCCTCTTGAATTCCGCCACCATCTTCGGGATGAAGGACTGATCGCCCAGGAGGGCCTCGATCGCGGCCTTCTGAACGATCGACGTGGGGTTCGACGTGCTCTGGCTCTGGATCTCCGTCATGGCCGCGATCACGTTGTCGGGCCCGGCGGCATATCCCATCCGCCAGCCCGTCATGGCGTGCGATTTGGACAGGCCGTTGACGACGATCGTCTTCTCCTTCATCTCCTCGCTGACGTTGGCCATGTTGGCAAACGCAAAGCCGTCGTACACCACCTTCTCGTAGATGTCGTCGCTCACGACGATGATGTCCTTGCCCCTGAGCACCTCCGCGAGGGCCTTCAGCTCATCGAGGGTGTAGGCCGCACCCGTCGGGTTCGAGGGGCTGTTGAGGATGAGGGCCTTGGTCCGCGCGGTGATGGCCTTCCGGAGCTTCTCCGGCGTCAGCTTGAAGCCTTCCGCCTCCGTGGCGTCGACGATGACGGGCGTGGCGTCGGCCAGCAGCACGATGTCCGGGTAGGAGACCCAGTAGGGCGCCGGAATGATCACCTCGTCGCCCTGCCCGAAGAGGACCTGGGCCATGTTGTACAGGGTGTGCTTCGCCCCCGTGGAGACGACGATCTGGGATCGCTTGTAGGCGAGACCGTTGTCCCGGCGGAGCTTTTCGATGACGGCGTCCTTGAGCTCGTCGATGCCGCCGACCGGGGTGTACTTCGTGAACCCCTCCTGGATGGCGCGGATGGCGGCGGCCTTGATGTTGTCGGGCGTGTCGAAATCGGGCTCCCCCGCGCCGAAGCCGATGATGTCGCGTCCCTCCTTCTGGAGGGCCTTGGCCTTCATGGTCACCGCCAGCGTGGGCGACGGCCGCAGCACTTTCGTCAGGGGTCCGAGTTGCATGGGGCTTACCTCCTTGCCGATGGGGTGGGGTATTTCTCCTGAAGCCTCTGGAGGACGACCTCGGGGACGAGCCCGCGCACGGACCCCCCGTGCCCGGCGGCCTCCTTGATCAGGTTCGAACTCGTGTAGAACCACTTGTAGCCCGTCATCAGGAAGACGGTCTCGATGTCGCGGTTGAGGCGGCGGTTGATGAGGGCCATCTGGAACTCGTACTCGAAATCCGAGACGGCTCTCAGGCCGCGGAGAATGACCTGCGCGCCGGCGTCCCGCACGTAGTTCACGAGAAGCCCCGAAAAGCTGTCCACGCGGACGCGCGGGTCGTCCCCGACGACCTGGCGGATCAGGTCCATTCGCTCCTGGACGCTGAAGAGACCCGACTTGTTGGGGTTGTAGGCCACGAGGATGATGAGCCGGTCGAAAAAGCGAAGGCCGCGCTTGATGATGTCGAGATGCCCGTTGGTGATCGGGTCGAATGACCCGGGATAGACCGCCAGTTTCTCCATACTCCCCTCCCCTCGCAAAATTCGGCCGCGCCGGCGTTCCGGGCCGCGGGCTCACGGCCGGCCCGGCTCAGGGCCCTCTCCCGGCGGGTCCTGCAACGGCCTGAGAAAACTCAGCGCCGTATCGCCGTAACGGCGGCTGTCGTCGATTCGGTAGCCCTCGCGCCGTGCGGGGAGTTCGTCCCGGATTGCATGCTGAACGACGAGAACCCCTCCCTCCGCCAGCAGCCCGAGGGATCGCACGAGCCGCAGGGTCTCGTCGGCCGCGTTTTCCCCGTACGGCGGATCGGCGAAGATGACGTCGTAGCGATCCCCCCGGCGGCCGAGCCGCCTCAGCGCCCGGTCGACGGGGCACTCGATCACCTCGATGTCCTCCACGCCGTCCGCGCCGGCGGGCATGTTGAGAAAGCCGCAGCGCCCGATGTTCGTCCGGATGGCCTGCGCGCAGGCGCGGTTGCTCTCCACGAAGAGCACCCTCGAGGCCCCCCGGCTCGCGGCTTCCAGCCCGACACTGCCCGCGCCGGCGAACAGATCGAGAAACCGCCGGCCCTCGACGGACAGGATGTTGAACAGGGATTCCCTCACCCGGTCCGTCGTCGGCCGGAGGAGGTTCGCCTTCGGCGCGACCAGGACCCGCCCCTTCGCCTTCCCCGCGATGATGCGCATAGCAGACAGGCTCAAGGCGAAGGGCAGACGGCAAGAGGCGTCGGTGCGGCGTCATTCCCTCGGCCTTTCGCCATCTGCCGTTTGCCTTACTGCAGATACTCCCGCGCGTAGATCTCGGCGATCTGGATGGCGTTGAGGGCCGCCCCCTTGCGCAGGTTGTCCGAGACGACCCAGAGGTTGATCCCGTTGGGGATCGACTCGTCCTCGCGGATCCGGCCCACGTAGGTCGCATCCTTGCCCGACGCGTGGATGGGCAGCGGATATTCCCTCTTCGCCGGGTCATCGACGACGACGACGCCGGGCGCCTTCCGAAGCAGGTCCCGCACTTCGGCCGCGGTGATCTTCCGTTCCGTCTCGATGTTGACCGATTCGGAGTGTGCGCGCAGCACGGGCACGCGCACCGTCGTCGCCGTGACGGCGATGGAATCGTCTCCGAAGATCTTCTTCGTCTCCCAGACCATCTTCATCTCCTCCTTCGTGTAGCCGTTGTCGAGGAAGATGTCGATCTGGGGCAGGCAGTTGAACGCGATCTGGTAGGGGTAGACCTTCGCCACGGGCTCCTTGAAGCTCAGCAGGGCGCGCGTCTGGTCGATCAGCTCGTCCATGGCCTTCTTCCCTGTCCCCGAGACGGACTGGTAGGTGGACACGACGATCCGCTTGATGCGCGCCGCGTCGTGGATGGGCTTCAGGGCCACCACCATCTGGATCGTGGAACAGTTCGGGTTGGCGATGATCCTGCGGTTCTTGTAGTCGGCGATCTTGTGCGGGTTCACCTCGGGAACGACGAGCGGGATGTCCGGCTCGTAGCGGAAGGCCGCCGTGTTGTCGATGACCACGCAACCGGCCCTTGCCGCGCAGGGCGCAAACTTCTGGCTCACACTCCCCCCCGCGGAGAAAAGGCCGATCTCGATGCCTTCGAAGGAATCCTCCGTCAGCACCTGCACGGGGTACGCCTTGCCCCGGAACTCGAGTTCCTTGCCGAGGGACCGCTCGGAGGCCAGCAGCCGCAGTTCCCCCACGGGAAAGTTCCTCTCTTCGAGAATACTGATCATTTCGTTTCCGACGGCGCCGGTGGCGCCGACGACGGCAACACGGTAGGTTCTCATGGAAACCACACCCTCCTCTGGTTATGGACCCGGCGCACTTCCGTGCCCGGCGGCGCCGCACCCGCTCAGGGCGCCGACCCCGTTTTCGTTTCCGTTTTGATCTCTCCGACCCCCGTCGGCTGACCGCCCTTTGCCGGCCCGAAGAGGCGGCGGATCATCCGCAGGGCCCACCAGATGGGCCCCGAGGCGGCATAGCTGACGGCGAAGGTGAAGATCATGACCTGCGGCTCCGCCAGGACGATGATCATCAGGATGACGGCCAGCACGACGGTCATGAAGGGCTCCCGGGTGAGGAAGTGCAGGTCCTTGAAGCTGTAGAACTTGATGCTGCTCACCATCAGGAGCGAAAGCGCGATCATCCCGACCAGGATCGCCGCGTGCGGGAAGGTCCCCTCCCCGCCCAGGTAGAAATAGAGCATCACCGTCGAAGACACGACGATGGCCGCCGCCGGGATGGCCAGGCCGTTGAAGTACCGGCTGTCGATGACGCCGATCTGCACGTTGAACCGGGCCAGCCGCAGAGCCCCGCAGGTCGTGAACAGGGCCGCCGCGAGCCATCCCCACTTCCCGAAGGCGCTGAGCGACCAGGTGTAGGCCAGCACGGAGGGCGCCACGCCGAAGGCCACCAGGTCGGAGAGCGAGTCGTACTCCACGCCGAACCGGGACGTCGTGTGGGTCATGCGCGCGATTCTCCCGTCCAGGCCGTCGAGGATGAGCGAGATGGGGATGGCGACGGACGCGTGGATGAAGTTGCCCTGGATCGAGGCGATGATCGCGTAGATCCCCGCAAAGAGGCTCGCCGTCGTGAAGAGGTTGGGCAGGATGTAGATCCCCTTCTTCATCTTGTCCTTTTGAAAGAATCTCTCCCGGCGGATGAAGCGGTCTTTCCTGAAGTTCTTGCTCATCACAGGACCCCCAACGGTGTTTCCCCGGCCCGCACCTTCTGTCCCGGCTGCACGAGAATTCTCGAGTCGGGCGGCAGGATTACCTCGAGCCTCGAGCCGAAACAGATCAGGCCGAACCGCTGACCCCTGGCGACTTCCATGCCTTCGCCGATCCAGCAGACGATCCGGCGCGCAATGAGCCCCGCGATCTGGATCGTGAGATACGCCTTGCCTTCCGCCGTCCGGATCAGGACGGTGTTCCTCTCGTTGTCGGCGGAGGCCTTGTCCAGGTCGGCCGAGAGAAATTTCCCGGCACGGTACTCGATCCTCTCGACGCGCCCGGCCTGGGGGATGCGGTTGACGTGCACGTTGAAGACGTTCATGAAGATGCTCACCTTGCGGTGCGGCCCCTGCAGCAGGCCGTCGAGCTGCACCTCCTCGACCCTCAGGACCCTCCCGTCGGCCGGAGAAACGACCAGCCCCTTTTCCCCGGGAACCGCCCGCTCCGGGTTGCGGAAGAAGAAGGCGACGAACAGCATGGCCGCGCACGCGACGGCGGCAAGCCCCTTGAGCCCGATCCCGAACAGGGCGGCCGCAAGAAGCCCCAGCCCGACGATGAACGGGACCCCTTCCCGTACGATGGTTCCGTCGTGTTTGTCCATGAACGTGCCGGCTCCCCGTCGCTCAGGCGCCCTGCCTGTACTTGGCGAGTATCGCGTAAATCCGGTCCTTGCTGGCCAGCTTCATCTTCTGCAGCGTTTTCTTCTCCATCTCCTCCTGCGCGGTGAGGTAGATCCGCCGGTTGAAATCCTCGAGCGCGGCCTCGAGCCTCCGGTGATCCTCGACGTGTTTCCTCAGCTCGCCGTCCTGCCCGATGTGTCGTTCGATGAGCAGTTCGTCGGCTCGTTCCATACCCGCCCCCTGTCGTGAAAGAGTCCTGCTTATACCATAAACGCCCCGGTCCATGTAGCGAAAATTGCATCGCCGCAGTCCTCGGGGCCCCGAGGTTCAAGGCTTTCCCTCGATCCGGATCTCGGCTTCGGAGCGGCGGAGGTAGCGGGGAACAAACGTCGTCAGGTCGAGGATTCCGCCCTGCTGCCTCCTTCTTCGTCCGATCAGCGCCACGCTCGAGGGCCTTATCGTCTGCAGGTTCGGTGCCAGGAAATGGGTGAGGCCCTTCGGTCTGGCCGCGATGCAGCCCGCCGCCGCCGCCAGCCCGTCGCCCAGAAAGAGGGTGTCTCCGTCGGCGCTCGCAATGATCCCTTCGGGGGTGTCGACCCTTTCCTCCGTCACCGCCTCGAGCCCCCCCTGCCCGTCGGAACGGTACAGCGCCCCGTAGACCTCGCCCTTGCGCGCGTCGAGCAGGGGGCAGATGAGTCCGCGGAAGCCCGCGGCGTTGTAGGCGAGCGCCTCGAGGGTGGAGACGCCGACAACAGGCGTACCCGCTGCGAGGGCCAATCCCTTCACCGTGCTCGCGCCGATCCGAAGTCCCGTGAAGGAACCGGGTCCCACGGTCAGCGCGATCAGACCCACGTCCCCGATGCCGATGGCCGCCAGCCTGAGGCCCCACTGCAGGGCGGGCAGCACCGTCTCGGAATGGTGGACGGGCATCTGGAAGACATACTCGACGAGGATGCGCTCATCGCGCAGCAGGGCCACCCCCGCCGTTTTCGTCGCCGTGTCGATGGCCAGCGTGATCATGCGCTGCTGTCACTCCCCGAAGATCCGCATGATGTCGTTGTAAAACACGGAGATCATGAGCATCACCAGGATGAAGAACCCCACCTGCTGTGCCCGCTCCCTCCACCGGATGTTGACCTCCTTGCCGGTGACGAGCTCGATGAGGAAAAACAGCAGGTGCCCGCCGTCCAGCACGGGGATCGGGAACAGGTTCAGCACGGCCAGGTTGATGCTCAGAAGAGCCATGAAGAACACGAAGTTCATGATTCCCTTTTTGACGTGCGCCCCCGCCATCTGGGCGATCGCAATGGGACCGCCCAGGGAATCCGGGGAGACGATGCCCTGGACCATCTTGACGATGCTGATGACGGTGAGCTCCGTGATGTTCCAGGTCTGCTCGATGCCGGACCACAGCGCCCGGAGGGGGTTCTGACGGTCGATGAACGTGTTCTTCGACGCCCCGACGCCGATCTTCCACGTGTCCATGTCTTCACCGAAGATGCTCTTGCCCCGGGTCATCTCCGGCTTGACGCGCAGATCCTGCAGCGCCCCGTCCCTCTGCACCCGGACGACGAGTTCCCTGCCCTTGCTGTTCGCGATCGTCTCCGCCAGCTCGCCCCAGCGGGTCACGCCCCTGCCGTCTATGGCGACGACGGTGTCCCCGATCCGGAACCCGGCGGCCTCCGCGGGCGACCCCGCCTGGACACTGCCGATCTCCGCGGTGAGGCTCGGCACGCCCACCATGTACAGGACGGCGAAGGCCAGGACGGCGAACAGGAAATTGAACAGGGGGCCGGCGATCACGATCGCGATCTTCTTCAGCACGTGCTGCTTGACAAACGAGCGCCTCTCGTCCGCGGGCAGCACATCATCGGTGTCCGACTCGCCCAGCAGCTTGACGTAGCCCCCCAGCGGCACAAGCGAGATCATGTACTCCGTCTCGCCGACCTTTTTCCCGATGAGCCTGGGGCCGAACCCCAGCGAGAACTTGAGCACGCCCACCCCGAGGGACTTGGCCAGCAGGAAATGCCCCAGCTCGTGGACGAAGATGAGGACTCCCAGCAGTATGATGACCGATACGACGTTGATACCCATGGCAATGTCACCCTGCTCCTTTTTTCATGATTTCCTCCGCCTGCCTTCGGGCCCAGGCATCGGCCGACAGGACGTCCTGCACGCAGGACAGGGCCACGGGCGCATGCCGGGACATGACGGCCTCGATGACCTGCGCGATGGCCGTGAACGGGATCCGCCCTTCCAGGAAGGCATGGACGGCCGCCTCGTTGGCCGCATTCATGACCGCCGTCATGGTTCCGCCCGCCCGTCCCGCCTCGTATCCCAGCCTCAGGCAGGGAAACCGTTCGACATCGGGCGGCAGGAACTCCAGACGGCCCGCGGCGGCGGGGTCGAAGGGAGGGAACCCCCCCGGGGCCCTCTCCGGGTAAAACAGGGCGTAGGAGATGGGCCCCCGCATGTCCGGGACACCCAGCTGCGCCAGGACGGACCCGTCGATGAACTCCACGAGGGAGTGCACGATGCTCTGGGGGTGCAGAACGACGTCGATCCGCTCGTAATCGATCCCGAAGAGCCACTTCGCCTCGATCACCTCGAGCCCTTTGTTCATCATGGTGGCCGAGTCGATCGTGATCTTTTTCCCCATGGCCCAGTTCGGATGCCTGAGCGCATCGGCCACGGTTACCTTCTCCATCTCTTCCCGGGTTGTCCGCAGAAAGGGCCCGCCCGAGGCGGTGAGGATCACGCGGCGCACGCTGCCGGGCGGGCTGCCCTCGATGCACTGGAAAACGGCGCTGTGCTCGCTGTCGACAGGGATGAGCCGGACCCCCTTCGCACGGGCCCGCTGCACGACAAGGGGCCCGGCCGTGACGAGGGCTTCCTTGTTGGCCAGCGCCACGTCCTTGCCCGCATCGATCGCCTCCAGTGTGGGGATCAGGCCGGCCGCACCGACGATGGCCGAGAGCACGAGATCGGCTGCGGCTGCCGCCGCGATGCACCGGCAGCCTTCCTCGCCCCACAGGACGGTCGTCGTATCGGCCGGGCCGAGCCTCTCCTTAAGCCTGCGGGCGTGGTCCTCGTCGATGACGGACACGAGCTCCGGCCGGAAGCGGCGCACCTGGTCGCTCAGCCGTTCGATGTTGCGGCCGGCGGCCATGGCGACGACTTCGAGTTGTCCCGGGTTCTTCGACACAACGTCAAGGGCGCTGACCCCGATCGACCCGGTCGAGCCCAGAATGGCGATCTTCTTCACGCGAGCACGTATGTCCTGTAGTAGTAGACCCAGGGCACGATGAACAGCAGGCAGTCCAGCCGATCGAGGATCCCGCCGTGACCCGGCAGGATCGAGCCGGAGTCCTTGAAGCCCGATGCCCTCTTGATCAGCGATTCGAACAGGTCCCCCAGCTGGCCGATGATCCCCCCCGCAAGCCCGAGGAAGGCGATGTGTGCGGCCGGTATGTCGGGCAGGAGGAAATGCCGGTAGACCAGGCAGCCCGCCACGCTGCCCGCGGCAAGGCCCAGGAGGCCCTCCACGGTCTTCCCGGGGCTGACGTGGGGCATGAGCTTGCGCGTTCCGAAGGTCCGTCCCACGTAGAAGGCGGCGATGTCGCCCGAGAAGGCCAGAACGATCACAAAAAAGATCCAGAGCACCCCCCTGTCGACCCCCCGCAGCAGGATGAAGTGGGAGAGCATGAGAGGCAGGTACAGGTAACCCAGGGCGTAGCGGGCCAGCGGGTCGAGACCGGATACGCCGTGCCGCGCCCCGAGGAGGTACAGGATAAAGACCGCCAGGCTCGATACGACCGTGACGGCCAAAAGGGCGGGCGGACCGGCGAGGGCGGCTGCAAGCGGCGCCAGGAGACCGAGTCCCAGCAGAGCGCGCTGCAGGGCACCTCCCGTATCCCCGTAGACGAGGCGGTTGTACTCCAGGACGGCAACGGCGGTGACCGCCAGGATGAAGCCCGCGAAGACCGCCTCCGTTCCGAAATAGATGACGGCGAAGAGAATCGGGACGGCGACGATCCCCGTGACCCATCGCTTGGCGTGAGAACCGGTCATGATCGTCTCTTCGGCAGCTGGTCGCTGGTCAGCCCGAACCGCCGCTCCCGTTTCTGATACTCGACGATGGCCTCGATGAGGTGCTCTTCACGAAAATCGGGCCAGAGGGTTTCCGTGAAATAGAATTCCGTGTAGGCCATCTGCCAGAGGAGAAAATTGCTCAGGCGGTACTCGCCGCTCGTCCGGATGAGCAGGTCGGGGTCGGGGATCCCCTTCGTGTACAAATAGTCGGCGAATCTCTCTTCCGTGAGGGCCGAGGGCTCGACGGCGCCCTGCCGGGCCTCCTCGGCGATCCTGCGCACGGCCTGCAGGATCTCGTCGTGACTCCCGTAGTTCAGGGCGAGGATGAGCGTCATGGCCGTGTTGCCGGCCGTCTTTGCGATCGTCGCGTTCAGGGTTTCCAGCACCCCGGCGGGAAGCGCCCCCGTCCGGCCGATGGTGAGCAGGCGGATGTCGTTTTCCATCATGGTCTTGCGTTCGGACCGCAGGTAGCGATCGAGCAGGGTCATCAGGGCCCGGACCTCCCGCTCGGGGCGGCTCATGTTTTCCGAGGAGAAGGCATAGAGGGTGAGATAGGGGATCCCGAGTCTCCGGCACGACTCGACAACGCTCCGCACCGATTCCGTCCCCTTCCGATGACCGGCAATTCGTCCCAGGGAGTGTTTCCGAGCCCAGCGGCCGTTGCCGTCCATGATGATCGCAATGTGACGCGGGAGATTGGTTTTGTCGAGCTGCTCCATGCGGGCTCTATTTATCGATTATCAATAATGAATTTTTGAATGACTATCACAGCCTGCCGACATTTTCAAGGTATGTTTCAGCCGGATGCCGCACGGCAAAAAAAGAAGGAGCCCGGAGGCTCCTTTTGCTTGTCTTCAATCTCTGCTGACCAGGCCAAGACGGTTCTCCCGAGGAACCGCTCGGCCCCGCCCGCATGCAGGGCACGAAGAACCCCGCATCAGATCTCCATGATCTCCTTTTCCTTGGCCTGCAGGACCCGTTCCGCCTTCTCGATGAATTCGTCGGTGATCTTCTGGACGTCGGCCTGCAGCTTGAAGAGCTCGTCCTCGGCGATGTCGCCGTCCTTCTTGAGCTTCTTCAGCTCCTCGTTGGCGTCCCGGCGGAGGTTGCGCAGCTTCACCTTGCCCTCTTCGGCCATCTTCCGCACCACTTTGACCAGTTCCTTCCGCCGCTCCTCGGTGAGGGCCGGGATGCTGATCCGGACGATCTTGCCGTCATTGACGGGGTTGAGGCCGAGCTCGGACTTCTGGATGGCCTTCTCGATGTTGGGGATGACACTAGCGTCCCAGGGGGAAATCTGGATCAATCGGCTCTCGGGAACGGACAGCGACGCCACCTGATTCAGCGGCGTGGGAACCCCGTAGTAGTCCACCTTGATCCCGTCCAGGAGGGCCAGCGACGCACGCCCCGTCCGGAGCTTTCCGAAGGACTTTTCGAGAAACTTGACGCTCTTTTCCATGTTTTCCTTCATCTCGGAAAAGACCAGGTCGGTCATCTCGCTCATATCATCCTCCCACGGTGGTTCCGACGGATTTGCCGCATATCACGGACTTGATGTTGCCCTTCTTGGCGATGTTGAATACCCGGATCGGGATCTCGTTTTCCCGGCAGAGGGATATAGCGGTTGCATCCATGACGCGGAGGTTCTTCGCCAACGCCTCGGTGTAGCTGATCGTTTTGAACATCCTGGCGCCGGCGTGCTTCACGGGGTCCCTGTCGTAGACCCCGTCGACCTTGGTGGCCTTGAGAATGACGTCCGCCTGGATTTCCGCGGCCCTCAGAGCCGCCGCCGTGTCCGTCGTGAAATAGGGGTTGCCCGTCCCGGCGGCGAAGATCACGACCCTGCCCTTCTCCAGGTGCCGGGAGGCCCTGCGCCGGATGAAGGGCTCGGCGACCTCGCGCATCTCGATGGCCGTCTGCACGCGGCACTTCACCCCCATGCCTTCGAGGACGCTCTGCAGGGCGAGGCCGTTGATCACCGTCGCGAGCATGCCCATGTAGTCGGCCTGGGTTCGCTCCATGCCCCGGGCGCTCCCCTCGATGCCGCGGAAGATGTTGCCGCCGCCGATGACGACCCCCACCTCCACGCCCATCCGGACCACGTCCCGGATCTCGCCGGCGATGTCCGAGACGACCGCCGGGTCGATGCCGAAGGACCGCCCCCCCATGAGCGCTTCGCCGCTCAGCTTCAGGAGCACCCTCTTGTATGCCGCCTTGCCTCTCGCCGCCATGATGCCGAAACCCCTGCCCGATGGGCGCGCGCGGAAGGGTTCGCCCTACAGCGCATTCTCCGCCGCCTCGTCGCCGCCCAGCTGGTAGCGGACGAAGCGCTTCACGAGGATGTTCTCACCCGTCGCGGCGATCGAGGCCTTGATGAGGTCCTCGACGGTCATGTTCGTGTCCTTGATGAACTTCTGCTTCATGAGGCAGACTTCCTCGAAGAACTTCTTGAGCTTCCCCTCGACGATCTTGTCGGCGATCTTCTCGGGCTTGCCCTCGGCGATGACCTGCTTGCGGTAGATGACCTTCTCCCTCTGCAGCACGGCCTCGGGAACATCCTCGGGCTTCACGTAGAGGGGGTTCATGGCGGCGATGTGCATGGCCAGGTCCCGGGTGAGGTTCTTGAAGTTCTCCGTCTTGGCGACGAAGTCCGTCTCGCAGTTCACCTCGATCATGACGCCGACTTTTCCGCCCATGTGGATGTAGGATGTGATCAGGCCGTCCTTCGTGGCGCGGGACGATTTCTTCGTGGCCGCCGAGAGTCCCTTCTCACGGAGAAAGTCGACCGCCTTGTCGAAGTTGCCGTTCGATGCCTTCAGGGCCTCCTTGCAGTCCATGATGCCGGCGCCCGTTTTCACTCTCAGCTCTTTTACGAGATCCGCTGCGATTTCCAATGGTCCTGTACCTCCTCGTCATCGGGATGTGTCGTCGTGTCGGTTTCAGCTCGCGGGCTGCTCCGCGCCCGCCTCCGTGCCCTTGAGCTCGACGCTTTCGGGCACGTCGGTCTCGACCGCTTCCTCCGCCTTCGCCTCGGGAGCCGGCGTCTTGTCGCTCTGCGCCTGGATCTTCTCCTCGAATTTCTGCTTGCCCTCCAGGACGGCGTCGGCGATCCGCGCCGCGAAGAGCTTGATCGCCCGGATGGCGTCGTCGTTGCCGGGGATGATGTAATCCACCACGTCGGGGTCGCAGTTGGTGTCCACGATGGCCACGACGGGGATCCCGAGCTTGCGGGCCTCGTGGACGGCAATGTCCTCCTTCTTCGGGTCGACGACGAAGATGGCCGCCGGGGCGCCCTTCATCCGCCGGATCCCGCCGAGCACCTTGTCGAGCTTTTCCTTCTCCTTCTGGTAGAGGAGGATTTCCTTCTTCGGGAAGACGTTGACCGACTCGTTGCTGAACATCGCGTCGAGTTCGTTCAGTCGGTCGATCCGCTTCTTGATGGTTGAAAAATTGGTGAGCATGCCGCCCAGCCAGCGGTAATTCACGTAGGGCATCCCGCAGCGCTCGGCCTCCTCGCGGATGGACTCCTGGGCCTGCTTCTTCGTGCCCACGAAGAGGATCTCGCCGCCGTCGGAAACGGTGTTGACCACGAACGCGTAGGCCCCCTTGAACATCTCGACCGTCTGCTGGAGGTCGATGATGTAAATGCCGTTACGGGCTCCGAAAATGTAGGGTTTCATCTTGGGGTTCCACTTGTTGGTCTGGTGACCGAAGTGGACGCCGGACTCGAGCAGCAGTTTCATCGATACGGTGGACATGGCATTCTCCTTCCTGTTTGATTCCTCCACCCCTTCAACCCGGCGGGGAACTCTCCTTGCGGAGAGCAACAGGCCCGCCGATCCGAGGGTGTGAGTGATAGAACGGGTTTTGTTAGCACAATCAAAAATATTTGGCAAATAAAAAATGCCAAACGGCCAAGGGCAATGGGCAGGAACGGAGAAGAATCTTCCGGGTCCCTTGTGCCGTTCGCCTTTTGCCCGTTTTTATGTCGTGTAGTGCGCGTTGATCCTGACGTAGTCGAGGGTCAGGTCGGAGCTGTAGACCCGGAAGCCCTTCGTGCCCTGGCCGAGCGTCACGACCACCCGGATGTGGTCTCTCTTCATGATCTCCGCCAGTTCCTGCAGGCGGCCCGCGATACCCTGGCCCTGCCGGAACAGCGGCACCCCGTCGAAGGTCAGCTCCACGGCGTTCGGGTCGAGCGTGACCCCCGCCGCACCCGCTGCGGAGATGATCCGCCCCCAGTTCGGGTCCCCCCCGTAAAATGCCGTCTTGACCAGGTTGGAGCGGGCGATCTGGTAGGCGACGGTTTTCGCGTCGCCCGCCGTCTTCGCCCCCTCGACGACGATCTCGATGAGTTTCGTCGCCCCCTCGCCGTCGCGGACGATCATCTTGGCCAGCTCCGTCATCGCATCGGCGAGCATGTCCGAGAACACGGCGTAGTCCCGCGTCGACGTGCGGATTCTGCGGTTTCCGGCCAGGCCGTTGGCCAGAAGGAGGACCGTGTCGTTGGTGCTCATGCACCCGTCGACGCTGATGGCGTTGAAGCTCCGGTCGACGGCCTCCCGGAGCGCCCTCTTCAGGGCGGCGTCCTCGATGTCGGCGTCGGTCAGGATGAAGGACAGCAGCGTCGCCATCCCGGGTTCGATCATGCCCGCACCCTTGGCGATCCCGCAGATGCAGACATCGCTTCCGCCGACGGCCCCCTCGCGGTACTGGATCTTCGGGTATCGATCCGTCGTCATGATGGCCTCGGCCGCCTCGGGGATCCCGGCCGGGGACAATCCCTTGACGAGCCGGCTCACGCTGCCGGCAACCTTGTCGATGGGCAGCCTGCGTCCGATGACGCCCGTCGAGGCCACCAGCACCTGGGCCTCGTCGATCGAGAGGGCCCCGGCGCAGAAGCGGGCCATCTTCACCGCATCCTGATAGCCCTCTTCCCCGGTGGCGGCGTTGGCGTTGCCGCTGTTGACGATGACGGCCCTCGCGGAGCCGCTCTTGATGCGCTCCATGTCCAGCAGCACCGGCGCCGCCTTGAAGACGTTCGTCGTGAATACACCGGCCGCCTTCGCCGGCACCTCGGAGTACAGCAGCGCCAGGTCCTTCCGGCCCTCCTCCTTGATCCCCGATGCGATCCCGCTGGCCTGGAACCCGGGAACCTCGAATCTCTGTTCACTCATTCTCGTTCCACCCTTCTTCCATGCTGGAGGCCATGCCCTTTACTCGGAGCGCGAGTTTGAGTTTTTTCGGTAACAGGTCTTATCGAAGCGGAACGTCCGCAGCGCAAACTGTTTGAGCCCGAAGGGCGAGTTTTTGCGTCTGCAGTGAAGCGAGATGTAGACCTGTCGAAAAAGCTCAATCGCGCGATGGGTATAGGGCACGGCCGACCTCACTTCCCGCAGCACTTCTTGTACTTCTTCCCGCTGCCGCAGGGGCACGGGTCGTTGCGGCCGACCTTTTGCGCCGCGTCCCTCTTGACCTGCTTCACGGGGGCCCCCGCCGTGCCGTGCGTCATGACCACGTCGCGCTGCGTCCGGTCCCGCAGGCCCTCGACCTCCTCCTCCCGCTGGATCTGCACGAGCGAGAGCTTCTGGAGCGTGTCCTGGCGGATGCGGTACATCATGTCCAGGTACATCTCGTAGCCTTCCTTCTGGTACTCCCGGACGGGGTCCTTCTGGCCGTAGCCCCTCAGGCCGATGCCCTCCCGCAGGTGATCCATTCCCAGCAGGTGGTCTTTCCAGAAGGTGTCGATGGACTGCAGCATGATCACCTTCATCAGGTAGTCCCAGAGGGGCTTGCCGAAAGCGGCCTCCTTCCGGCGCAGGTGCTCCAGGACGGCACGGCGGATCTCCTCCCGGATCTGCTCCGGCCCGCCTGTTTCGCGGCCGGCCTCGCTGAAGCGGAGCCTGAGCGAAAAGAGCTGGTAGAGGATGTCGTCGAGGCCCTTGAGGTTCCACTCCTCGGGGTGCTGCTTCTCGTCGACGTACTCCCCGACGGTGGTCTCGACGACCTCGTCGAGCATCTCCTCGAGCATGCCCCAGGGGTCCTCGCCCTTCAGGACGGCCTTGCGCTGCTCGTAGATGGCCTCGCGCTGCACGTTCATCACGTTGTCGTACTCGAGGAGGTGCTTGCGGATGTCGAAGTTGTGGGCCTCCACCCTCCTCTGGGCGGCCTCGATCTGCCGCGTCAGCAGGTTGGACTCGATCGGCTGGCCTTCCTCCATGCCGATCCGGTCCATGATCGCCCCCATGCGCTCGCCGCCGAAGATCCGAAGCAGGTCGTCCTCCATGGACAGGTAGAACCGCGACGAGCCCGCGTCGCCCTGCCGTCCCGACCGGCCGCGAAGCTGGTTGTCGATCCGTCGGCTCTCGTGCCGCTCCGTGCCGAGGATGTGCAGGCCGCCGAGCTGCGCAACCCCCTCTCCGAGCTTGATGTCGGTGCCGCGGCCGGCCATGTTCGTCGAGATCGTCACGGCTCCGCGCTGCCCGGCCTGCGCGATGATCTCCGCCTCCCGCTCGTGATGCTTCGCGTTGAGCACGTGGTGCTTCACCCCCTGCCGGGAGAGCATGCTGCTCAGTTTTTCGGATTTCTCGATGGAGATGGTCCCGACGAGCACCGGCCGGCCCTGCCTGTGCAGCTCCTTGATTTCCTCGATGGCGGCTTCGAACTTCTCGCGCTCCGTCCGGTAGATCACGTCCGGGTAGTCCGTCCGGATCATGGGCATGTTCGTGGGAATCACCACGACCTCGAGGTTGTAGATCTCCTTGAACTCGGCCGCCTCCGTGTCGGCCGTCCCCGTCATGCCCGCCAGCTTTTCGTACATCCGGAAGAAGTTCTGGAACGTGACCGACGCGAGCGTCTGGTTCTCCCGCTCGATCTTGACGCCCTCCTTGGCCTCGAGGGCCTGGTGCAGGCCCTCGCTGTAGCGCCGGCCGGGCATGAGGCGGCCCGTGAACTCGTCGACGATGATCACCTCGCCGTTCTTCACGACGTAGTCCACGTCCCGCTTGAACAGGGTGTGCGCCTTGAGGGCCTGGTTGACGTGGTGCAGCAGCTCGATGTTTCGCGGGTCGTAGAGGTTCTGGACCTTCAGGGCCTTCTCCACCCTCGCCACGCCCTCCTCGGTGAGGACGACGGTGCGCGCCTTCTCGTCGATCGTGTAGTCCTTCTCGCGCCGGAGCCCCGGGATGATCTGGTTGATCCGGTAGTACTTGTCCGTCGACTCCTCGGAGGGGCCCGAGATGATGAGCGGGGTCCTCGCCTCGTCGATCAGGATGCTGTCGACCTCGTCGACGATGGCGTAGTGGAAATCCCTCTGGACATAGTCCTCGAGGGCGAACTTCATGTTGTCGCGGAGGTAGTCGAACCCGAACTCGTTGTTCGTCCCGTAGGTGATGTCCGACGCGTAGGCCCGGCGCCGCTCCTCGTCGGTGAGGCCGTGGACGATGACGCCGACGGAGAGGCCCAGGAAGTTGTAAATGGGGCCCATCCACGCCGCGTCGCGCCTTGCCAGGTAGTCGTTCACCGTGACCAGATGGCATCCCCGGCCGGTCAGGGCGTTGAGGTACAGGGGCATGGTCGCCGCGAGCGTCTTGCCCTCGCCCGTTTTCATCTCGGCGATCTTTCCCTCGTGCAGCACGATGCCCCCGATGAGCTGGACGTCGAAGGGCCGCATCCCGACAGTGCGTCGTGCGGCCTCCCGCACGACGGCGAAGGCCTCCGTCAGGATGTCGTCCAGGGTTTGACCGGCCGCGAGCCGTTGCTTGAACTCGGCCGTCTTGGCCTTGAGCTGCTCGTCGGTGAGCCGGCGGATGCCGTCCTCGAGGCGGTTGATCTCGTCCACGAGGGGCGCGATGCGCTTCAGCTCCCGTTCGTTCTTGGTCCCGAAGAGTTTCTGGATGAATTGCAGCATAACTCCGCCTAAAAAAAACCCGGTAAGTCCTTACCGGATTTTCCGAGAATATACCCTATTTTTTTCCAAAAGGGAATCAGGGCAGATACTTCCTGGGGTTTACGTAGACGCCGTTGAGGCTCACGGAATAGTGCAGGTGTGCGCCGGTGCTGCGGCCCGAGTTGCCCACGTACCCGATGACCTCCCCCCGCCTGACCACCTGGCCCTTGCTCACCGCGGAGCGGAAGAGGTGGGCGTAGAGCGTCGAGATGCCCCTTCCGTGCTCGATCTGGACGAGGAGACCAAGGTCCGGCCTCTTTTCCACGTTGGTCACGATCCCGTCCGCCGGCGCCTGGATGGGCGCCCCGAGCTTCGTCGCGATGTCGATCCCCGTGTGGAACTCCCGGCGACTGCCGAAGGGGTTGGTCCTCGGTCCGAACTCGGAGGTGATCCAGCCCGTGACGGGCCACACCGCCGGCGTCACCGCCGCGATCGACCGCTGGGCGCGGAGGAATTCCTGCAGTTCGGCAAGGCTTCTCTCCCGGGCTGCGGCATCCTCGAGGAGCCGGTCCATGTGACGGTTCAGGTGGGTCAGCTTGTCGGCCCCGGCCTCCCCTGCCGGCATCGGCCCCCCGACACCGAGGAGCTGCTCGCGTGCCTCCGCCGCCTGATGTTTCGACGACTTGCGCGACTTCCCGGTCATCTCGCCCGCCATGGAGCGGATCTTCTCGTCCACCTGCTTCAGGTCGGCAAGCTTCCGCTCGAAAAACGAAATCTTTTCCTGGAGCGTGTCGATCTGCTCCTGCTGCGTCGACGTCAGCTGGCGCAGGTTGGTGAGCTCCATCTGCGCGAGCTTGATCGACAGGTAGTCGACGGCGCAGTAGCCCAGGAACCCGAGGAAGACACACAACACGGCGGCGGTGAGACGGAAATGGAGCGGCGTGGCGAGGAATTTCTTGACGGAGTCCTTTTTCCTATGCGGGATGATCAGGAGGGTATAAAAATGCTTCGGCATTGCTCATCCTCATCCTTTCTTTGTACTCGAAAACCGGATCGAAACGACTCTCCGCTTTTCCCCTACAAATAAGGGAAGAAAGAACTCGCGTGATGCCGAGGGACCTTTTACATCCCCCAAATCAGCGCGTCGCGAACCTGCCTCCGACCCCGAACCGCAGACCGCCCGGATCGCAGAGGCAGGTGACCTTCATACCCGCAAAAGGATGGCCTGTCAAGCCGAAAGTGCCGTTTTTCGGATAAATGAAACAAATACAACAGGTTGTTGATAACTCAAGGTCAGTTTTCAGCCCTTTTCCCGGCGGGCGCCGTGGCTCCCCATCTCGCCTTCGGGGGCTTTCTTGACGACGATCAGCGGGTCGCCCACCTCGACCGGGTCCCCGGGGTTCTTCAAGACCTCCTGGACCTTGCCGTTGATGGCTGACACGACGTTGTTGAGCATCTTCATGGCCTCGAGCACAATGAGAACCTGACCGGCGGATACCTCGTCGCCCTCGGAGACGGGGATCTCGTTGACGGTCCCCTTGATCGGCGAGCGGATATCGCCGTCCTTGGCCAGGGCCTCGATCTCCTTGGCCGTCAGGGTCACCTTCCTGGCCTCCGCCTTGGCGCCTTCCGGCTCGAGCTCCGTCAGGATGGGCTCGGGGTGATGGTCGATGACGAGATAGGTCACCGCATCACCGCTCGACGTCCTGCGCTGGGGCCCGATCACGATCGAGTGGAGCTTTCCGTAGGCATCGGCAAACTCGATGGAGTCCCCGAGGTTGAACCCGCCCTTCTTGAACCAGACTTTCGGCGGCAGGACCCATACCTTGCCGTATTTTTCCTCGAACTTGAAAAAGCTCACCGCGTCGTTAGGATGCTGGAGATAGAGGACCAGCTCCTCCTCCGAGGCCTTGCGTTCGAGCCTCTTTTCCAGAACGCGTTTCTCGATGGCCAGATCGATGTCCTCGATTTTCTGGTAGCCGTAGTCACGCTCGACGATCTTCTTCCAGTTCGGGCCGAAGACGGCCTCGTAGATCCAGTCGGCGGGCTTGTAGAAGGGCAGCTCGCCGTAACGGCCGAGCATGAGGTTCTTGAGGTCGTCGTTGGCGTCCTTGTAGCGCGAGCGCTTCAGGACGTTGTTGACCGCCGTGGTCCAGAGGATCTGGGAGCCCGGCGTCACGCTCCACCAGTTGCCGAGCTCGACCTGCACCTTGGGGAGCTCGTGCTGGAGGATCTCCGGCATGAGGTGCAGAAAGTTGCCCTTGACGGCCTGCTCGAAACTCGATCCCGTGGCCCCGCCCGGCAGCTTGTGGATCTGGACGGTGGGGTCGAAGCCGAGAAACTGCGACTCGAAGTCCTTGTAATACTCGCGCTCGGGCCTCAGCTTGTTCGAGGTGTCGATGACGGCCTGCTTGTTGATCCCGACGCAGGGGTACCCGTAGTCCTCGAGGGTCTCAATGATGGTCAGAAGCGGCGGGGGCCCGTAGAAACCCGTGAAGGCATGATCGCCGCCGTTGACGATCTTCGCCCCGTTGCGGACGGCCTCGACGGTCCGCCCGATGTCGTTGCCGTCGGTGTTGTGCCCGTGGTAGTGGATCAGCAGTCCCGGGAACCGGTCGAGGATGGCTTTCACGAGGTCCCCGATCCGCTTCTGCGTGCCGAGCCCCCCGTGGTTCTTGATGCACAAAATGATATCCTCGCCGGTCACATCGAGGATCTCGCCCACCTTCTTCACGTAGTAGTCGTCCGTGTGCTCGGGTCCCGTGGAGAAGCAGATGGCGGGCTCCAGGATCCGGCCGGCGCGCTTGACCTCCTCGAAGACGGGGATCATGTTCCGCACGTCGTTGAGGAAGTCGAAGACGCGGAACACGTCGATCACTTCCGAAAAATGCTGGATGGTCAGGCGGACGACGTTGTCGGGGTAGGGCCGGTAGCCGAAGAGGTTGATCCCCCGGACGAGCGTCTGGAACAGGGTGTCGGGCATCAAGGACTTGAGCACCCGCAGCTTC
>Ga0116186_1001917_pt1 | contig 19714 bp, 15 predicted proteins | sample AD_JPNNA4_MetaG_FD_89806 | JGI IMG/M metagenome (GOLD analysis project Ga0116186, IMG submission 89806) | Active sludge microbial communities of municipal wastewater-treating anaerobic digesters from Japan - AD_JPNNA4_MetaG | ecosystem: Engineered > Bioreactor > Anaerobic > Digestate | place...
ATCGGCTACGGCGGCAGCTGCTTCCCGAAGGACACCAAGGCGCTGTTCTGGCTGAGTGAATTCCACGGCTATGAGATGAAAACCGTCAAAGCCGCCATCGACGTCAACGAGGAGCAGAAGTTCATCCTCATCAAAAAATCGCGCAAGTACTACGACACTCTCGCCGGCAAAACCGTCGCCGTGCTGGGCTTGACATTCAAACCCGGCACCGATGACCTACGCGAGGCGCCGTCGCTTAAAATTGTTCCCGCTTTGCTCGCCGAAGGCGCCAGGGTCAAAGCATGGGACCCCGTGGTCGGGGATAAAACGCGCTCCAGACTTCCGGAAGGGGTCGAATACTGTCCGAGCATTGACAAGACCGTCAAGGGAGCGGATTTGTGCATGATTCTCACCGAATGGCCGGAGGTCGTCGGTTATGATGTTACTTCCTATGCCAAATTGATGAGAAGAGGGATAGTAATTGACGGCAGAAACTGTTATAATACGCAGGATATGATGGGTAAGGGCGTCTATTACGAGTCTGTCGGCAGGCTGCCCGTCACGCCCGAAGCATAACATACCTGCCCATTCTGTCAGTATTCCGGAGGTTAATCAAAAAATGGCTTATTCCGAAAAAGGCGCCGCCCCAGGACCGGGTGTGGAGATTGACATCGGCCGTGTCGTGAGAATCCTGTTCAGAAAATGGTGGCTGATTGTCGCCCTCGCCCTCGCTGTGGCCATTGCTGCGGCGGTTTTTACCGAGGTGACCAGGAAAGACACCTTTACGTCCACCATCACGTTTATCGTCAGCAACAAGGCCAAGGGCTCCGGCGAAGGCACGGACATTATCTCGCAGTCCGACCTGACCGCTTCCATCAATATGACCAACAATTTCAAGTATCTGCTCTCGGGCAAGGCGATGAACGCCAGCATCGCCAAGACCCTCAAGAACAAATACAAAGCCGATGAAATCGGCAAGTTCATCAACGTCAAAACCATCACAGATACCAGCATCATCGAGATGAACGTCACATCGGACTCCCCTGAAAAGTCACTGGAGATCGCTCAAGCGGCCGTCAAAAATTACAAAGCCGTCGTCGAGGTTTATGAAGGCGCGAGCATCGGCGTATATGCGCAGCCGGAGAAAGCGGCAAGGGCAGATTCCGATACATCGGCTATCCGCAACGCCTTTATCGGCGCTTTTGTCGGGGCGGTTCTGGCGTGTATCATCATTATCGTCATGAACTCCTCGCGCAATACCGTACAGAGCGCGGATGAAATCAGGGATCTTCTCGACCTGACCATTCTGGGTACCGTCAGCCAGGTCGGCAACCCCAAGAAAAACAAGGCCGCCAACAAGCAAAGGCAGCTGCTTATCGTCGACAAGAGTTCGGGTTTCGGTTTTATCGAAACCTATAAAGCCATTCGAACCAAAATCGAGAACGCAGCGCTCAAGAACGGCTATAAAACCTTCGTCATTTCCAGCGCCGTGGAAGACGAAGGCAAGACCACCGTCGCCACGAACATCGCCATCGCCCTGGCGCTCAACGGCAAATCCGTACTGCTCATCGACGCCGACATCCGCAAACCCACCGTTTCGAAACTGCTTGGTCTGCCGACCAGTAAAGAGAAAGGGCTGCCCGACGTCATCAGCGGCGCCGTGTCGACCGAAAAGGCCATCAAGTTTGTGGAAAAATACAAACTCTTCCTGCTGTCGGGCAGTTACGCGGCTTCCGACCCGACGGAACTGCTCTCCATGCCGCAGACCGAGAAACTGATCAAAGACCTTGAAAACGAGTTTGACTTCATCATCATCGACACGTCGCCCGCGGGCGTCGTTACGGACGCTTCCATCATGGCCGGCTACAGCGACGCCGTGATTCTCGTCATCCGCGAAGACGAGGCGCCCATCGGCAGGATTCAAATGGCCATCAACGACCTGACGGGCAGCAACGCGGAGCTCATCGGCTGCGTCTACAACAACGTCACCTCGAGCGCGGGCACCGTCTACGGCCCCAAACGGTACGGCAGGGGCTACCGCTACGGCCGCTACGGCTACGGGCATTACGGCTACGGCGGCTACGGCCGTTACGGCTACGGCTATGGTTACGGTTACGGTTACGGCTACGGGGAAGACAAAGACAAGAAAGATAAAAAGTGACGATACTGCATCAAAAGGGCCGGTGCCGAAAGCGCCGGCCCTTATCTTGCCTTCCGAATCCTATGCAAGTTCTCCGCCGAATTCCTCCGCGTATTTTTTCATCAGACGCCGCGCCGTTTCAACCGGGTCTTCGCCGGAAACGTCCTCCGGCTTGCAGGAGGCGACCCACTTGCGCTCGAAACGCTCCACGCTGCGGTAAAAGGCGTTGCCCGCATATTCGTCGCGCCCGCCCGGCTGTTTCTTGGTGACGGTGGAAAAACGGCGCAGACCTTTAAAACTGCTTGCGAGCGTTTCAAAAAGCCCCCGCCAGCGCGGCCCGTAAAACGACTCGACGACGCCGCCCCATTCGCGCCAGGCGTTGTCATAGAGCACCGGGTCCTTGTTCGGTCCCCAAAGCGTGATCTGCGTCAGCAGATTGATTTCAAAGTTTTGCTTGTCGGTGTCCTTCAAGGCGTTCGCGCCCGCCTCTTTGAGCGCGCGCAGGAGGCTCCACTCCGGCCGGGTCATCACGAGCGATTCCAGGTCTTCGATAAGCCGGAGCATCCCGTTGCTGCAGATTTCGAAGCGGCGGACATCCTTATCGAAATAGCCCTCCATCGCGCCTTTATAATAGCGCATTGCGAGGTTGGACAGCGCCTGCCGCGCCACGTCGCAGGCATCGAAGGCGTAGGCATCCGTCGAAGCATCTTTGGCTGCCAGAAGCCGTTCGGCGGCCAGAGCAAGTTTGGCATTGTCATAAGCAGGCGCCATGCTTTCGCCCGGCGCCGTGCCGGAGAGAACCGTCCCCGGCCTTGCACACACGACCGAACCGGTTTCTTCATCAATCCCTTTGCCGTAACAGGTCTCTGCCAGCAGTTCAAGCGCCTCGACGAGGCAATCTTCCCGGCTGCCCCACCGCAGCAGAGCGGTGCGCCGGAACATATCCCTCGGCTCGATGGAACCGCTTTTGGTCAGCATCTCCAGGGCAATGTCCGTCAGAACAGGGTTGACCTGCGTGCTGCCGGGGCACAGCCCCGTGCCTGCGGCGTTCGGGCAGCCGTTTTTCACCTGCTCGTATTCGTTGGCGCACAGCCGGGCGATATCCCCTGCGAGAGCGGTTCTTCCCTCCCGGCTGCACAAGGTCGACACGACGAAGGCGTGGCCGCCGTAAGGCGCTTTTCCTTCTTCCGGCCGGATATCACGGTCGAGCCCCACGACCAGCAGCCGCCCGTTTTCGACCGCTTTCAAGGTCCCTTCATCGGCGCAGTCGGAGGGCAGCACCCAGACAGACTGCGCGTCAAACGTAGTGTAAACTCGCATGAGCGCCTTGGCGAAGGCGGCGCGGTAATGCTCGTTCTTGCCCGGTGTGACACCGCTGCGGAAAGGCGCGGTCATGTAGTAATGGCTTGCGCCCAGCAGGGTCAGCTGTTTTTGCAGCAACTTGCCGCCGAGTTTCTGGAATTGCGGATCCGACGGATCGATATGGTAGGTCGGCGGGAAACCGTTCTGAGACGGAATATGACGTATTCTCGATTTCGGGAAAAGTCGGATAATAGTTTTCGGTACCTGACCGGTGAATCCCTGCATCACCGGCGTCATGCCGAGTTGCTGCTGGCGTGCAAGGATTTTTTTGCCCAGCGAAAGGCGCGCCTCGATATATTTTTCATCTGTCAGCGGAAGAAAACTGTCGAACCCGCCCTCAAGCTGCCTGGGGAAATAAGCCGGTCCCGAAAGGAAAGACATAGCGCCCTGCGCGCTGTATCCCAAATCTTTCAAGGTATAGAACAGCACCGCCTCGCTGCCGACGATGCTCAGCGGCAGATTGACGCCGTGTACGGCCATTACATCGATTTCGCGCTCCCAACGTTCCCAGTCCCACCAGCACGCGCCGTTGCCGTAGGCGGGATAATCGAGGAAAAACCGGTATTTCTGCTTAATCACCTCGACGGTTTTTTCTCTGGGAAGCGGCGCTTGCTCCACCGTCTGCCCGCGGTTGCCGCAAAGCGAAAAGGAGATGCCGCAACAGTCTTTGAGATAGCGGCCGTATGCCATAGCGAGCGTCAGGGCACTGTCGCCGCGCAATACAATTTTGCCGTTCAGGGCCTCTATTTCGTAGGTTTCGAGACCGTCTGCCTTCGGAATGGTTTCGCAGACAAAAGCCCCGGCTATCGCCGGAGTGTTGCGCTTGATGATATCGAGCATGGGTTTCCTCCTGCGGACGCCGCCGAGAAAGCGTGCGAAAGGTTTTAATTTATTTTAGTATAACATATTCACGCCTTCGTTTCCAAAAAACAGCCCGTTGTGCTATAATCTGCGGGAACACGCGCCGCGCATGCACGCGGCATCCGATCGGGGGACAAAGGAGGACTGCTCGATGCCAAAACTCAAAATCGGACTCATCGGCTGCGGAGGGATGGGCCTGGGCGTGCACGCCATGTCGCACGCCACGGACGACAGGGTGCAGGTCACCGCTTTGTGCGACATCATCGAGAGCCGTGCGAAGGAAGGCAAGAAGAAATATTTCCACTCCGCCAAAGTTTATACCGATTTCAACGAACTGCTCGCGAACGCCGATGTCGACGCCGTCGATATCTGCACCCCCAACTACTGGCACTCGCGTATCGCCGTCGCCGCGCTCGAGGCGGGCAAGCATGTTTTCTGTGAAAAACCCGACGCCGTCAGCCCCGAGGAAGTCCTTAAAATGAAAGCAGCCGCAGAAAATAGCGGCAAGGTGCTCATGGTCATGCGCAACAACCGCTTTACCGAGGCCTCCGTTTACGCCAAAGACTATATCGCCCAGGGCAAGGCGGGTTCGATTTACGCAGGGCGCTGCGGCTGGATCAGGCGCAGGGGCATTCCCGGCAAAGGCGGCTGGTTCACGACCAAAGAACTTTCCGGCGGCGGGCCGCTCATCGACCTCGGGGTACACATGATCGACCTTTCCATCTGGCTGATGGGCAATCCCGTCCCCGTAGCGGTGACGGGCGCCGCCTACCGCAAGTTTGCCGACAACGACCTGAGCGATTCCGTCCATTCAAAATTCGGCGACAAGGTCGAGGAAGGCACCTTCGATGTCGAGGACCTTGCCATGGGTTTCATCCGTTTCGACAACGGGGCCTGCCTTCAAATTGAATTCAGTTGGGCTTCCAATATCGAAAAGGAAAAGCACTTTGTCGAACTGCGGGGGGATAAAGCCGGCTTATGCTGGGAGAACGGGAGTCTGAAAATCTTTTCTGAGAAAAAAGGCAAACTTACAGACGAAAAGCCCCGTTTCAAAGCGAGCAACGGCCATATGCGCAACCTGCGCAATTTTGTCGACGTGGTGCTCGAAGGCGCACAGCCCGTCTTTGTGCCGCAACAGGGCGTCGATATGATTAAAATCCTTGACGCGGTGTACCGTTCCGCCGAAAGCGGCCGTGAAATCCGCCTTGACTGAACGGAAGACCGCCTTGAACAAGAAGCAAATACGACTGAACGCAACGCCCTATATCCTGTGCGCGCTTTTTGCGGCGCTGATCGCCGCCGGCGCCTATATCAAAATCCCTCTGCCGCTGGTGCCGGTGACGCTGCAGCTTCAATTCGCTCTGTTGGCTGGAGTACTTCTGGGCCCGAACAAGGGCGCGCTGTCAGCCCTCATTTACGCGCTTGCCGGCCTTGCAGGCATACCGGTATTTGCCGGCGGCGGGGGTATTCAATATGTCATATCGCCCACCTTCGGCTACATTGCCGGTTTTATCGCGGGCGCTTTTACAGCCGGCCGCATCATTAAACGATCTGCCGCAAAGGGCACGGCCGCCTGCTTCGCCGCGTTGTTGGCCGGTACCCTGGCGGTCTACGCCGTCGGACTTGTGTACTTGTATCTGATCAAGCGCTTTTCTCTGGGCCAGGAGGTCGGCCTGCGAGCGTTTTTCCTTTCGGCGCTGCTCATCCCGCTGGCTGCGGATCTCGTCAAGAACGCTGTCTTTGCCGCCCTGGCGGCGAGAATGCTGCCGCTTACGGGCAAATACGTGGTATAAAAAGAGAGGGATGGAAATGAACATATTCATCTGCGAAAACCCTGTTGAACTCGGGCTTAAGGCTGCCGCGCTGGCCGCCGAGTGTATCGGCGCAGCCATTGCCGCCAACGGCACGGCGCGCATCGTCGTGTCCACAGGCGCCTCCCAGTTCGAAACGTTTGAGGCGCTCATCGCCTCGGATATCGACTTCAGCCGCGTCGAGATGTTTCACCTCGACGAGTATGTGAACCTTCCGCAAACGCATCCGGCGAGTTTCCGCAAATATCTGACCGAGCGTTTTGTGTCCAAAGTCAACCTCTTAAGCGCCCATTTTGTCGAACCGACGCCCGAAGGGGTTGAAGTTGTAACACGGAAACTGCTGGAGAAACCGGTCGACCTCGGGCTCATCGGCATCGGCGAAAACGGCCACATCGCTTTCAACGATCCGCCCGCGGATTTTGAAACCCGCGTGCCCTACATCATCGTCAACCTCAGCGATACCTGCAAAAAGCAGCAGGTCCGCGAGGGCTGGTTCGCTTCGGTCGAGGAGGTCCCCGCCCAGGCGGTTTCCATGTCGGTTGACAGGATCCTCCGCTGCAAAAAAATCATCTCCTGCGTTCCGCATGCGGTCAAGGCCAAAGCAGTCTATGATACGCTGAACAACGAACCGGACCCGATGATTCCAGCCACGATCCTCAAAACCCATCCGGACTGGTCGCTGTTTCTCGACACCGCATCCGCGTCTTTGCTGAAGGGGTGAACTCCATGCTCTTTTCCGGCATCGGCCTGCTTGACGAAAACTTCGATTACCGGACGGATATGTTTGTCGGCGTCAAAGACGGCGTCATCGCCTATATCGGCGCCGATAAGCCCGCTGAAGATTTCGGCGAAGCCTATCCCGGCCGCGGCAGAATACTGATGTCCGGCGTCTACAATGCCCACACCCACGCTTCTATGACGCTGCTGCGGGGCTACGCCGAGAACCTGGCCCTGGCCGACTGGCTCGAGAAGAAAGTTTTTCCTTTTGAAAAAAAGATGACCCTTGGCGACGTGGCGGACGGAGCCCTGCTGGCCGTTGCCGAAATGCTGCGCTTCGGGACGGTCTCTTTTTCAGACATGTATTATTATAACGACGAGTTCATGCGCGTCGTCGGCGAAACCGGCATCAAGGCGAACTTCAGTTACGGCGTGACCTGTTTCGACGAACGCGGCTACGAGCAGCTGCCCGCCTACGAAATATCGGAGAAATTGATCGGGCAGTTCCACAATGCTTTCGAAGGGCGGATGAAAATCGACCTGAGCATCCACGGCGAATACACCTCCACGCCGCGTGTCGTCAAAGGCCTGGCGGAGCATGCGAAAGACAGGGGCGTCCGCGTGCACACCCATCTTTCCGAGACAAAAAAAGAACACGAGGAATGCAAACAGCGCCGCGGCAAAACGCCCGCCGCGTATTTTGCCTCTTTGGGGCTTTTCGACAATCCGACGACGGCCGCGCATTGTGTCTGGCTCGAGGACGCCGACATGGACCTGCTGCGCGAATACGGCGTGACGGCCGCGTCCTGCCCGGTGAGCAACCTTAAACTTGCGGGCGGCTTCGCCAGAGTCCCGCAGATGCTCGAACGGGGCGTCCGCGTAGCGCTTGGCACCGACGGTGCCGCGAGCAACAACAATCTCAACCTGTTCAAAGAAATCCACTGTTTCGCGACGCTGTTCAAGTGTTCCTCCGGCGACCCCTCCGCCGTCACGCCGGCGCAGGCGCTTTGCGCGGCAACCCTAAGCGGCGCGCAGGCCCAGGGCAGGGAAAATGCCGGCGCCATAAAAACCGGAGCCGCCGCGGACCTGGTCGTGCTCGACGCTCAAGCCCCCCACATGCATCCTGTCCACCAAATGGCGAACAACCTTGTATTTGCCGCCCAGGGCAGCGACGTCCTGCTGACCATGGTCGACGGTAAAGTCCTCTACGACAGGGGAGAGTATAAAACCCTCGACATCGAACGGGTCATCTTCAACGCCGACCGCGCGGCAAAAAGCGTTTTGACCCGCCTATCTTAGCCCGACGGAGTAAAAGGAATTGGTGGAAGGCTACAAACTGCAGGTTTTCCTTGCGCGCCACGCCGAGAGCGAGGGCAATATCCCCAGGCCCGAAATCCCCGGCAGCGGCCCGGAGGAGGAACGCGCCCGGCATGACCCCGACTTGACGCCTTTTGGGATGCGGCAGGCAAAACTGCTGGCGAAACGGCTCAGCGGCGAACGGTTTGACGCCGTCTTTTCCAGCCCGCTGATTCGCGCCGCGCGCACCGCGCGCGCCGTCGCGGCCGCGCAGCCCGGCGGGAAAGTCGACATCACTTTCCTGCGGGAACTGCGCGAGGCGGGCACTCCCTGGTCATATATAGGCCTCGACAGCCGGGAACTGGGCCGGCTTTGCGGCGGATATGGCGGCGAACTCCTTTCCCTGCGGCCCGACGCGGACTGGGAAGCGTTCGAAACAGCAGACCGCGACGCGGCATATCTTGAACGGGCTTACGTTTGTGCGCGTTTTTTCAGGGATACCTTCGCCGCGGGCGAAAGAATATTTATCGTCGCGCACGGCACTTTTAACACCTTTCTCATCCGGGCTCTGCTGGAACTGACCAACGAACAGGATTTTAATTTCTGCCAGGAGAACACCGGCTTGACGAAAGTCAAGTATTTTATCGGCTCGGGCAGGCGCCTGTCGTATGCGAACGACACCTCGCATCTCTACGCAACTGCGCCGGGCCTAACATTCACGCTGTAAAGAAAACCGCAATTGCCGGCGGATATTCCGCCGGCATACGCGCGCCCGGTACTTTTCACGGTTGCCTTATTTGCCTTTTGGTATTTACACCCATACTTAAATCAAGTAAAATGTTGGCAGGAACAAGCAAGGGGAGGCGCCGAATGAAACCGAAATATTCCCGCGTTCTGCTCAAACTCAGCGGTGAGATGCTTTCGGGCGGCCAGGGGATGGGCATAGACTTCCCGGCCGTGATGAACATCTGCGAAGCGGTTAAAAAATGCCATGAAATGGGTGTCAAAATCGGCATTGTCGTCGGGGGAGGCAACTTCTGGCGCGGCCGCTCGAGCGGCAAAATGGACAGGACGAGGGCTGACCACATGGGCATGCTCGCGACGGTTATCAACGCCCTTGCGCTGGCCGACGCGCTCGAACAGCTGGAGGTTCCCGTCAGGGTCCAGACCGCCATCGCCATGCAGCAAATCGCCGAACCCTATATCCGCAACAAAGCGATGGCTCATCTTGACAACGGCCGCGTGGTCATTTTCGGCTGCGGAACGGGCAACCCCTTTTTCACCACCGACACGGCGGCTGCCCTCAGAGCGGCGGAAATCAACGCGAAAATCATTCTCAAGGCAACGAATGTCGACGGCGTGTATGACAAGGATCCCAAGCAAAATCCCGACGCGGTCAAATTCGATTACCTGACCTACAGCGAAGTACTCAGCCGCGATTTGAAGGTGATGGACGCGACAGCCGCCTCGCTGTGTAAAGACAACCACATCCCGATTCTCGTATTTAACCTCAGCAATCCCGGCAACATCGTCGCCGCGGTCTGCGGGGAAACCATCGGCACATTGGTAAAGGAGGACTGAATATGGACGAAATGATTACGGCCGCCAAGGAGAAGATGAACAAAACCCTCAGCGTTCTCAAAAACGAATATTCGACCATCCGCGCCGGCAGGGCAAGCCCGGCCGTGCTTGAAAGAATCCGCGTCGATTATTACGGCGTGCCCACGCCCATCAACCAGATGGCGCAGGTTTCCGTTTCCGAGGCGAGGATCCTGAACATTCAGCCTTATGATGTCTCGACGCTGCATCCCATCGAAAAAGCCATTCAGGCTTCCGACCTGGGCATCAACCCGCAAAACGACGGCAGGGTCATCCGCCTGGTATTCCCCCCTCTGACAGAGGATAAACGGCGCGATATCGTGCGCGATATCAAAAAGATGGCCGAGGAGGCCAAGGTGGCCGTCCGTTCCATCCGCCGCGATACGATCGAAAAACTCAAGAAAATGGAGAAGGCCTCCGAAATTACCGAGGACGATCTCAAAGATATGGAAAAGGACCTGCAAAAGGTCACCGATGACCATATCAAAGATATCGACAGCATCGCCGAAATCAAAGAAAAAGAAGTCATGGAAATCTGACCATGGAAGAGTACAGCGCGTCCGTTCACGCTGCCCTTCCCGTCCATGTCGCCGTCATTATGGACGGCAACGGCCGATGGGCGGCAGGGCGGGGCCTGCCCCGCAGTGAAGGCCATCGCCAGGGGGCCAAGGTTTTCAGGCAAATCTGCGAATACGGCGCCGACCGCGGTATCGGGTACCTGACCTTCTACGCCTTTTCGACCGAGAACTGGAGCAGGCCGCAGGAGGAAATCGCGTCCATCATGGCGCTGTTCCGCGATTATCTGCAAGAGGCGCGAGAGCGCAGGGAGGAGAACGAGGCCCGCGGTTTCCGCCTGCGTTTCATCGGCGACCGGTCGGCTCTGCCGGCCGATATCGTTTCGCTGGTGGAAACCTGCGAACGCGAGTCCTCGCACCAAACGCGCACAACGGTCAACCTCGCCGTCAACTACGGCTCGAGGCTCGAAATTGTCGCCAGCGTGCGCCGGATTGCCGAACGGGTCGCACGCGGCGAACTGAAGCCGTCCGACATCACCCCGGCCGATATCGAGCAAGGGCTGTATACCGCTGGCCAGCCCGACCCCGACCTGATCATCCGGCCCAGCGGCGAAAACCGGCTTTCCAATTTCCTGCTTTGGCAGGCGGCCTACAGCGAGTTCTGGTTTTCGGACGTGCTGTGGCCCGATTTTACCCCCGCGCATTTTGATATGGCCCTTGCGGATTTCGCGCAGCGCAAAAGACGTTTCGGCGGCATCGAGGCTGTGCAGAAAAATATTTGAAAGTCGGTACGAAGCATGAAAGTTCGCGTCATCACCGGTGTTTTGGGCGGCCTGTTCGCTATTTCTGCCCTCATTCTATTTCGATATCCTTTGATGGGGATTGTTGCGACACTGTTTACGGGTATGGCCGTCTATGAAGTCGAACGCATGGCGAAAATCACCAACATCCCGCTCATCGCCCTGTCCCTGGCCGTATCGCTGTTCATTCCGCCGGCCCTGGAATACGGCCTGCTGGAGAAAATGACGGCTTACGTTCCCCTCAGCGTTCTGCTGACCGCCTATGTGATCGCGGCTTTGCTGCTGACGCTGGCTTTCTTTCAAACGACGCGTTTTGAACATGTATGCGTGGCGCTGTTTTCCTCTCTGGCGATTCCCTACGCGATGGCCTGCCTGCTGCTGATCAAGAACGCCTACCGCGCGGAATATTCCAAGGCGTTCTTCGTGCTTTTCACTGGGCTTGCCAGTTCCTGGATTACCGACGCGGGCGCTTATTTCATCGGCGTTAAATTCGGCAGACACAAGATGTCGCCGAACATCAGCCCCAAAAAAACTGTTGAAGGAGCCGCCGGCGGCATCTTGATTTCCGCTCTTTTCAACCTGGTTACCTTCCTGATTTTCGACCATTTCTTTTTCAAGGGCGGCTGGATTCCGTTCTGGCTGGTGCTGCTGATTTCCGTTCTCCTGTCGCTGGCCGGTATGGCGGGGGACCTTTCCGCCTCCGTGATCAAGCGCAATTACGGCGAAAAAGATTTCGGCGCGTTTTTTCCGGGGCACGGCGGCGTGATGGACCGTTTCGATTCGACGCTGTTCGTTCTGCCCTGCCTGTATGCGCTGGTCCGGCTGGCCGGCAAAACATAAGGGAAACGTTGCTATGAGCAAAACCGTCAACATCCTCGGGAGCACCGGTTCCATCGGACGCCAGGCGCTCGATGTTGTCAGCCGCCTCGGCGGCTGGGAGGTGGCGTCCCTGTGCGCCGGCTCGAACGCGCAGCTTCTTGAGGAACAAATCCGCCGGTTCAAACCGCGTTATGCGGCGCTGCTCGACGAACGGGCCGCCCGCGATCTGCGTACGTCAGTGGCCGACCTGCCTGTAAAGGTCTATGCGGGCGCCCAGGGCGTCTGCGAATGCGCCGGTGTCCCGGCCGATATTTCCCTCAACGCGATCGTCGGCATGGCAGGCCTGCGCCCGACCCTCGCCGCACTCGAAACATGCGGGCGCCTCGCATTGGCCAATAAGGAGACGCTCGTCGCCGCCGGCCGCCTCGTCACGGCCAAAGCGCAGGAGAAAAAGGTTAAAATCCTCCCGGTCGACAGCGAACACAGCGCCATTTTTCAATGCCTTGAAGGTGCCCCCGAACCCCGGCCGCTCAAACGCATCATCCTGACCGCGTCGGGCGGGCCTTTCGCCGGCATGACGCGCCGCGAACTGGAGGATGTCACCGCCGAACAGGCGATGCGCCACCCCAACTGGAGCATGGGTGCCAAGATCACCGTCGACTCCGCCACGATGTTCAACAAGGGGCTCGAACTCATCGAAGCGGTCTGGCTTTTCGCAGCGGAGCCCTCCCGGATCGATATCCTCATTCACCGCCAAAGTGTCGTGCATTCGATGGTCGAGTTCATCGACGGCTCCGTAATTGCGCAGCTGGGGGTACCCGATATGAGGATTCCCATCCAGTACGCGCTGACGTGGCCGCGCCGTTTCCGGAGCCCCGTCAAACAACTGCGCTTGGAAGAATACGACAGCCTCACCTTCGAAAAGCCCGACGACGAAACGTTCGGCGCCGTTTCAATCTGCCGGCGCGCGGCTGCACGGGGAGGACTGAGCCCGGCCGCGGTCAACTCCGCCAATGAGGAGGCGAACGCCCTCTTCAGGGCGGGCAAGATCGGGTTTTTGGATATCGCGCGGCTTACCGCCGCGGCGGTTGACGCCGTACCCGCGGCCGAAGATTATACCCTCGAGGATGTCGAGGCGGCGGATCTTCTTGCCAGGCAGGCTGTCCTGCGGCAGATCGCATAAGGAGAATCGCATGCTTTTAAGTTTTTGGAGCGCCGTCGGCAATGTGTGGCACGCGGCCTGGCCTTATCTGGTCGCGGTCCTGTTTTTCGGCATCGTCATCATGGTGCACGAGACCGGGCATTTCGCTTTTGCGCGGCTGTTCAAAGTGCGCGTCAACGCTTTCGCCCTGGGCATGGGCCCCCCCATCGCCAAATTCGGCAAAGGAGAAACTGAGTATTCCCTGCGGCTGTTCCCCATCGGCGGCTACTGCAAAATGGAGGGAGAGGACGAGGTCAGCACCGACGAACGCGCCTTTTCCAAAAAGCCGGTATGGCAGCGCTTTATCATCGTCTCGGCGGGCGCCGCCGTCAACCTGCTGCTCGGGCTGGTCATCGTCGCGGTGATGCTCGCCCAGCAGAACCTTATTGCCACGACGCAAATCCGCTCGTTCACACCCGACGCGCCCAGTATGGCGTCCGGCCTTGCCGAAAACGACAAGATACTCAAAATCAACGGCAGGCGTGTTTTTTCACAGTACGATATCAGCTTTTTAATGGCCAGGGACAAGGACGCCGTGATGGATTTCACCGTCGAGCGCGGCGGGAAAACCGTCGAGGTGGATGCCGTCCGTTTTCAAACCGGCAAGGAAGATGGCCAGCGGTACATCGTGTACGATTTCAAAGTAATCGGTGTGGAACCGGGCTTTGCCAGTGTGCTGAAATACGCCTTTCTTGAGACGTTCTCCCTGGCGCGCATCATCTGGCTGGGCTTGTTCGACCTCGTCACCGGCCAGTACGGGCTGGCTGACCTTTCCGGTCCCATCGGCGTCGTCACCTACATCGCGCACGCGGCAGGAGCCTCGACCAAAACGGATTTTACCCCCCTGTTGAGCCTGACGGCCCTCATTACCATCAACCTGGGTATTTTCAACCTGCTGCCCGTTCCCGCGCTTGACGGCGGCCGCTTGTTCTTCATGCTCATCGAGGCGGTACGCCGCAAGCCGGTTCCGGCGAAGTACGAGAACTGGATTCATGCCGCCGGGCTGGTGCTGCTGCTGATTTTTATGGCCTTTATCTCGTTGAACGATATTCTGCGGCTGATAAGAGGATAATCCGATGACCAAGCGCAGAGACAGTGTGAAAGTCAGCGCCCGGGGCGTGGACATCGGCGGCGGCAGCCGTGTGACGGTGCAGTCAATGCTCAACCGGCTGCCCGGCGATATCGAAGCCAACGTTGCGCAGGCCGTCGCGCTCGAACGGGCGGGCTGCGAAATCATCCGCGTCGCTGTTGCCGACCGGCAGGCCGTTGCCCTGATCCCGGCTCTCAGGAGCGCGGTCAGGGTCCCCGTCGTCGCCGACATTCATTTCGACTACCGTATCGCGCTCGCGTGCGTGGAAGCGGGGGCGGACAAAATCAGGCTCAACCCCGGTAACATCGGGGCGGACGACCGCGTCAAACAGGTCGCGGACGCCTGCCGCGCCGCAGGCATACCCATCCGTATCGGCGTCAACGCCGGCTCGCTGGAGAAGCCCCTGCTTCAGAAATACGGCGGGCCGACCGCAGAGGCCCTGTGCGAAAGCGCTTTGCGCCATGCAGAACTGCTGGAGAAGCACGGTTTTACCGACATCGTCCTTTCCATCAAATCTTCGGACGTTCCCGTTACGGTCGAGGCCTACCGGCTCGTTGCTTCCCGCTGCGCGTATCCGCTGCATATCGGCGTCACCGAAGCGGGGACCATGCGTATGGGCCTTATTAAATCCGCCGCGGGTATCGGCGCGCTGCTGCTGGAGGGTTTGGGCGACACCATCCGGGTTTCCCTGACCGACGAGCCGCTTGCGGAAGTTGCGGCGGGCATCGACATCCTGAAAGCAGCGGGCGTCCGGCGCGAGGGGCCCGAACTGGTTTCCTGCCCGACCTGCGGCAGGGCACGCATCGATATCATCAAACTCGCCTCCGAGGTGGAAAAGGCGCTCGCGGGCTGCACCAAAAACGTGAAAATCGCCGTCATGGGCTGCGCGGTCAACGGGCCGGGCGAGGCGAAAGAGGCGGATATCGGCATCGCGGGCGGGGACGGCGTCGGCCTGCTGTTCAAAAAAGGCGAAATCGTCAAAAAAGTGCCGGAAGGCAGCATTGTGGAAGAACTCCTGAAAGAATTGGAACATTTATAACAGAGGAAACAACATGAAACCCGAACCTTTCGCCGTAAAAATCGCGCCGCACGTCAGCGACGCGAGTTTACTTTCACAGCTCTCCGGCGGGCTGTTAACCGACGTCGAATACAGCGAGGCGGCTAATTCCATCGTTTTCAGCGTCAGTTTTGACCAACCCGTCGATCCGGCCGTCCTGGAAGAAACCGAGCAGGCCATACGTGCCGCCGTCGGCTTCGGCAGCGTGCGCATCGCCGCGCGATATCCCGATACCCAACCGGGCGCCGGACCGGCTGCCGTGCGGGAGACCGCCCCACGCCGGCAAAAAAGGAAATATGCGGACCTTCCCATCGAAAGCGGAACCGAACGGGTGCTTCTCGGCAGTTTGATCCGCGGCAAACCGCTGCCCATCGCCCAAATCAGCCACGATTCCGGCCGGGTCAATGTGTTTGGCGAAATATTCGACGTCAAGGAAATCAAGACCCGCGACGGCAACAGCGTCATCTTCGAATTTTGTATCGCTGACGCGACCGGTTCTTTCGCCGCCAAGGCATTTGTAAATATCGAAGAGGCGCGCCGCCTGCGCGCGGGGATTATGCCAGGCAAGGGTATCATCGTGCGGGGGACGGTGCAGAACGACCGTTATTACGGCGACTATCTTATCAATGCCGAGAGTATCAATCTGGTCGGCCTGATTCCCAAAAGCGATGACGCCAAGCACAAGCGCGTCGAACTGCACGCCCACACGAACATGTCCGCCCTCGACGCCGTTATTTCACCGAAAGCGCTCATTCAACAGGCCGACGCGTTCGGCCACAGCGCGGTGGCGATTACCGACCACGGCTGCGTGCAATCCTTTCCCGAGGCGGCGGACAAGATATCCTCGTATCCCGATATCAAAATCATCTACGGCATGGAGGCCTATCTTGCCGCGGCCGAACCGGTGGTCTATGGCGAAGCCGCCGGGGATTTTGAGGGCGGTTTCGTTGTTTTCGACATCGAGACGACAGGCCTGGACTTTGCCGGGGACAGAATCATCGAAATCGGCGCGGTGAAATTTGAGCAGCGCACACGCGCAGCAACTTTTTCGACGCTTATCAACCCGGGCAAAGTCAAACTCAAGCCCGAGATTATCGCGTTGACGGGCATCGACCCCGGCATGCTCAAAGACGCCCCGAAAGAGAAACAGGCGCTCGAGGATTTCCTGCGCTTTTGCGGCGATGCCGTACTGGTGGCGCACAACGCCCGCTTCGACATCAATTTTCTGAAGGCGGCCTGCCGGCGGTGCGGCATCGCCTTCCGGCCCTCGTTTGTCGATGCGCTCCCGCTGGCGAGAGCCCTGGAACCGGACCTCGGCAATTACCGCCTGGATACCCTTGCCAAGCATTTCGAGGTCAAAGATTTCGGCCATCACCGCGCCTTGAATGACGCCGAAGCGCTTTTATCGATATTTGTCCGCCTGCTGGCGCGCGCTACCGGCGAGGGGATACAAAATCTCGAACAATTGCGGCAATTGTCCGTGCGGGTAGATCCCAGGGCGCGCAACACTTACCACCTGATTCTTCTGGTACGTGACTATACGGGGCTGAAAAACCTTTACCGCCTGGTTTCGCGTTCCAACTGCGAGTTTTTCAAGCGCGTTCCGCGCATCCCGGAAGAGATTCTCAACGATTACCGCGAGGGTTTGCTGCTGGGCAGCGCCTGCGATTCAGGCGAACTGTTCAGAGCCATTCTGGAAGGGGAGGACGACGAAACCGTCGATTCCGTCGCCGCAAAATACGATTACCTCGAGATCCAGCCCGCCGCCAACAGCGCGCACCTCATCCGGGAAAGCCGCGTGAAAAACGAAGAGGCCATCCGGAACATCAACAAAAAAATCGTCGACCTTGCGCACCGGATGGGCAAACTGGTCGCGGCAACGGGCGACGTGCATTTCCTCAAACCCGAAGACGCCGTTTTCCGGGAAATCCTTCTCGACGCGCAGGGCTATGCGGACGCCGACGCCCAGCCGCCGCTTTATTTCCGTACCACCGCGGAAATGCTCGCCGAATTTGCCTACCTCGGGGAGGAAGCCGCCTATGAAACGGTGGTGACCAATACCAACCGTATCGCCGGCATGATTGAAAAAATCACCCCGGTCCGCGACGAGCAGTACCGGCCGAAAATCGAGGGCTCCGAGGAAAAACTCAAAAACATCTGCGACAGGCGGGTGGTCGAACTCTACGGCGACCCTCTGCCCGAATATGTCAGGGAGCGCTATGACAAAGAACTCAGCTCCATCCTCAAGAACGACTACGCCATGCTCTATATCGTTGCCCAGATGCTGGTGGAATATTCCGAGCGGCACGGCTACCATGTCGGCTCGCGCGGTTCGGTCGGTTCTTCGCTGACGGCCTTCCTGACCGGCACCTCCGAGGTCAATCCCCTCGCGCCGCATTATTTGTGCCCCGCCTGCCGGTACAGCGAGTTTTTCCTCGACGGCAGCGTCGGCTCCGGCTACGACCTGCCCGCCAAGGACTGCCCGCGCTGCGGCGCGAAGATGCTGCGCGACGGCCAGGATATTCCTTTTGAAACATTCCTCGGCTTCTCGGGTGAAAAAGTGCCCGACATCGACTTGAATTTCTCCGGAGAGTTTCAGGCCAAAGCCCATAAATATACCGAAGAGATTTTCGGCAGAGACAATGTGTTCAAAGCCGGCACCATCCTCACCGTCGCGGAAAAAACCGCCTTCGGCTATGTCAAAAAGTGGGCCGAAGAAAGAGGCAAAAGCCTGCCGCGTTCCGAGGAAAACCGCCTGAAGATGGGCATCACCGGCGTTAAAAGAACCACCAGCCAGCATCCCGGCGGGATGGTCATCATTCCCTCGGATATGGAGATCGAAGATTTTACGCCCGTCCAGTTTCCCGCCGACGACGAAGAGAAGCACACGGTGACGACCCATTTCGACTTTGACTCGCTGCACGACACCATTTTGAAACTGGACATTCTCGGCCATGTCATGCCCACGATGTTCAAGCGCCTGGAAGACCTGACCGGGGTAAAGGCCGCGCAGGCCGATATTTTCGACCCCGCCGTTTACGAACTTTTCAGGAGCCCCGCGCCGCTCGGCGTGACCGCCGAGGATATCCTGTGCGAAACCGGCACGCTCTTCCTGCCCGAAATGGGCACCAAAAAGACCATCGGCATCATTCTGGAAGCCAAACCGAAAACCTTTGCCGACCTGTTGCAGATATCGGGCCTTTCCCACGGGACGGACGTGTGGAACGGCAACGCGCAAAGCCTCATCCGCAACGGCATCTGCGGCATCTCCGAGGTCATCGGCACCAGGGATTCCATCATGACCTATCTGATGCGTAAAGGAATGCGCCCGAGTTCGGCGTTCAAGATTATGGAAATCGTGCGCAAAGGCCGCGCGGCGGACCAGCTGACGGCCGAGCTGAAAAACGAGATGCGCGCCGCCCATGTGCCCGAGTGGTATATCGAGTCGTGCATAAAAATCAAATATATGTTCCCCAAAGCGCACGCCGCGGCTTATGTGCTCGACGCGCTGAGGTCCGGCTGGTATAAGATTTATTATCCCGCCGAGTTCTACGCCGCATACATGAGCCTGCGAACGGGCGACCTGGGCCGCGATATTCTCTCGCTGAGCCGCGCAGGCCTCAAGAAAAAAATCCTGGCGCTCCGCCAGGCGGAGGAGAAGCACAAGGCCTCCGCCAAAGACAAAGAGCATCTCCTGACGCTCGAACTGGTCAACGAGGCGGGCGCACGCAATATCGGCTTCTTAGGCGTCGACCTGAAAAAATCCAAGGCGGAGGAATACGTCATCGAAAACGGCAACCTCCGTCTGCCTTTCAGCGCGCTTCCGGGGGTCGGCCCGGTCGCCGCGCGCAAACTATATGACTTCCTTGTCTCCTGCGGCGGTGAGATACCGGGCATCGACTGGCTGAAAAAGAACGCCGGTATCTCCAAAACCGTCGTCGAAGCGCTCGAAAGCGCCGGCGCCCTCGCCGGTATTCCTGCCTGCGCGCCCAAAACCGGCAGGGAGGACGACATGGCCGCCTCGGGACAGCTCTCACTTTTTTGAGCCGCGGGGTTGACACCGTCAATTTAGCGTGGTAGCATAGTAGCATACTAAAGCGATACGAACACGCCGCCGCGCAAAGGAGACCGCTGTGAACAAATACGCCAACATCACGCCCGACGGCACACGGGACCTGCTTTTCGGGGAATGCGCCCTGCGTTCCTCGCTGCAGGAGAAACTCTCCGCTCTTTTCGAAAGCCGGGGCTACAGCCGCGTGCTGACTCCCGCGTTTGAGTTTTTCGACGTCTTCAACCGCAAGTCCTCCGGCTTTGCGGCGGAGAACCTCTATATGATGACCGACTCCTCGGGCAGAATGCTGGTCATGCGGCCGGACAGCACGCTGCCCATCGCCCGCGTGGCCGCGACGCGCCTGCGCGACGAAAAAACACCCATCCGCCTCTTTTATAACCAGCGTGTTTTCAAAC